>Ga0256406_1006913_pt1 | contig 11079 bp, 8 predicted proteins | sample RumenRJG_03DNA_FD_185986 | JGI IMG/M metagenome (GOLD analysis project Ga0256406, IMG submission 185986) | Bovine rumen microbial communities from Lethbridge, Alberta, Canada - RJG_03 | ecosystem: Host-associated > Mammals > Digestive system > Stomach > Rumen | place: Canada: Alberta | collected...
CACCACATCCATGCCCGCGTTCTGCAGTTCAATGCAGGTATGGCTTCCAATAAATCCGGTACCGCCAGTCACAAGAATTGTCATATTCATTCCTTCCCGCCGCACAATAGTGCGGCACCCGCACAAATGTGCGACACACGCACAATAGTGCAGCACCCGCACTGCCATACGGCACCTGCACTGTTGTGCAGCACCCGCATTGCCATGCGGCACACCTTGGTGTTTCGTGTTCCGGACAGCGCCGCGCCCTGTACCGGCGCACGCATGTCCCCATCTTAGCTTGTTTTGCCGTCCCGGGCAAGAGGATCGCAGCACTGCGATACCCGCAAATGGCAAATGGCATCAGCCTGCCCTGCGATTCGTGCCGGTCCGATCATTACGGCAGCACTTTTATCTGTCCTGCCATCTTACGGAGCGGCTTCAGATTTCCTGTAATGACCGGATAAACCGCGCAAACGCCGCTCTTCCCTCCGGAGTGTCCTTATAGACGCCGGCATCCTCCAGCACGCCGGCGAACACAAGGCCGATTTCTTCCTCGATGATGCGGTCAAGCTCCGCTTTTCTGGCTTGTGCCATGTCATTCTGCGGCACGCCGTCCTCATCGAAGGACGCGCCGTCTCTTCTGATTTCCTCCGGGCGGAATGACGGATGCTTCGTCAGAATCTGCTCTGCCCAGGCGGCGTGGGGCCTGATAGACCCGATGCAGGAGACATCCTTGCCGGCGAGGATCGTCTTCTTCAGCAGGTCCATCTCTCCGAGGAGTCTTGCAGGCAGCACTGCCAGCCCCATCACCTCGATGAGCCCGATATTCTCCTTCTTGATGTGATGCTTGTCCTGATGCGGGTGGAAAATGCCCAGCGGATACTGCTCCGTGGTCCGGTTGTTCCGGAGCACCAGGTCAAGCTCAAACCGTCCTTCACGCATCCTGGCGATCGGTGTGATCGTGTTGTGCGGCGTCCCGTCCGTCTCTGACAGGATGTCGGCCGCCGGGTCGCTGTACCCCCTCCACGCGGTGAGGATTTTGTCCGCGAGGTCCACAAGCCTGTCCGGATCCGCGCTGTCAAGACGGAGAACGCTCATCGGCCAGTCGACAATTCCGGCATCAATGTCTGGATAGGCCGGGAAGGAAACCGGCGTGCGGATGCCTGCCCGCGCCATGGCGAAGGTGTAGCGGCCGCCCTGGAAATGCTCATGCGTCAGAATGGAGCCGCCCACGATCGGAAGGTCGGCATTCGAGCCGATCGTGTAATGCGGGAATTTTGTCTCGAACTCAAGAAGACGCGTGAAGGTTCCGCGGTCGATCCGCATCGGCACATGTTCCCCGGACAGGACGATGCAGTGCTCCGGATAATAGACGTACGGGCTGTACTGCATGTACCATTGCTGCCCGCCCAGTGTCAGCGGGATGAGCCGGATGGTCTGCCGCGCCGGATGATCGAGGCGCCCCGCGTAGCCGATATTCTCCGGGCACAGCAGACATCTCGGATACGAATCCTGCTTCTTGTGCAGTGCGGCCGCAATTGCCTTCGGATCCTTCTCCGGCTTCGAGAGATTGATGGAAATGTCGATGTCGCCATACCGCGTGGCGGTGACCCAGCGCCGGTCCTTCCGCACCCGGTAGGTGCGGATGTAGTCGCTGTTTCTCGACAGGCGGTAGAAATAGCTGGTGGCGGCCTCCGCGCCATTCTTCTGGTACAGATTCCGGAAGGTATGCACGACCTCTGCCGGGCGTGGCGTGAGCACCCCCATGAGGCGCGTGTCAAACAGGTCCCGCTCCGTCACGCCGTCTCCGGTCACGCCGCGCGCAGCCGCGTCGTCCAGAAGGTATCGCAGGATGATCTCGAGCTGACTGCCGAGGTCCTCCGCAGAGCCGTCCGCTGCCTGCGTCGCGCGGTCAGCCGCATCCGGATCAGCTTCCAGCCGCTGCCGTGCATTCTCCGCGTCCGCGATCTCCTCTGCCGTGATGGTAAACCCGCTGTCCGGCTCGATCTTCAATATATCGAACAGCTGATTCGCTGCGTAGACGGCATCCTCCGGTTCCAGCAGGCCGGTCACGAGGCCATATGACACCAGCACCCGGACTGCCTCCACGGGAGATGCAAAATTGTTTCGTTCCATCCTGTTTTCCTCCTGTCCGTCTTCCGCGCGGACAGCCCTTGTCCGGTGCGGGGCCAAAGCTGCTTCCCGGCGCCGCTTCTGCTGCCGCGGCTATTTCTCCGCATCCGCGCTTACTCTGGCTGCCGTTTTCTTTTTTCTGTTCCTTTTTTATTGTATCCCGGCCATGGTCCCGGACAAGAAAATTTGGTATCATTGATATGCTTTTTTGTTGCAGAAGGAAGCCGTAACAGACGTGGTGCCAATGCTTCGCTGCGGGCGAAAGCCCATCCGGGCGTTTCTCGCGCGGGTGCCGCGGAGAATGCGGCACGGAGATATCGCGATGAATGAAGTCAGAGAGCCCTATAAGCTCAGCAATAAAGTACAGAACAAGACACTGGTTTCTCTGTCCGTCTACAATGTAGGGCAGGAGAAATGTGCCCCCGGCAAGCAGTGGGGACCCGGCGTGCGGGACCACTATCTGATCACCTATGTTCTCTCCGGAAAGGGTACCTACACCGTTTACCGGCCAGCTCCGAAAATCTACCATGTGACAGCAGGCGATGTGTTTCTCGTCTTTCCCGAGACGGAGGTATCGTACCGTGCGGACAGAGAGGATCCCTGGGAGTATCAGTGGGTCGGATTCGCCGGCTCGGACGCCGCCGCCATGATCGACTCCACGAATTTTGCGCCGGATCACCTTGTCCTTCACACAGGCGAGCACCCGACACACGGCCACTCCGGAAAGAGCCGCGAGCTCGGGCCAGAGCTGTCAAGAAGGCTCTCTCTCATCAACGAGGCGTTCGGACCGAGCTTCCGCGACTCCGTGGAAATGACAGGGCAGCTCTACCTTGCCCTGTCCCTTTTCATGCACCGCACCTCCGCGGAAGGCATTCCGGTGAACGAAGAAAGAGCCAATGTAAGAAAGGCATGCTCCTACATTGACTCACATTATTCCTTCGCGATTTCCATTGAGGACGTCGCCCGCTATGCCGGAGTGTCGCGCAGCACGCTGTACCGCCAGTTCCTGCACTGTCTCGGCCAGTCGCCCAAGCAGTACCTCGAGGATTTCCGCATGCACCGGGCCTGCCTGCTGCTTCGCGAGACCTCTCTCTCCGTCGGCGCCGTCAGCACCTCGCTCGGATACTCAAACCAGCTCTATTTCTCCCGGGCGTTCCGCCGCCACACCGGCCAGACGCCGACAGAATACCGGAGCTGCACAGAGACAAACTAAATGGAACACCCGATCTGCGCAGGAACGGTCTGAAACCGAATACCAGAGCTGCGCAGGCGGCTGACCGGTTTCAGGTCCAGTGCTCAGCCCTGCTTTCTAAACTCAATCCTCTCCCGGCCAGAACGCGATCCGCCGCAGCACCTCGCGGTCACAGCGGAACGGTGCCTTGGCCAGCTTGGCCGGATTCTCACAGAGCATATCGACCGCGTGCTCCAGTTCCGCCGCCGGAATCCGGGCGCTCCCACACATTGCCTCGTAGAAATCCTGCAGCGCCGCCAGGTTTTCGAACCCGGCTGTGTGCAGCAGATAAAGGCTCTCCTCCTCCGGTGCCGCGGCCAGATATCCCGCCTCAAAATAGCCGACAGCCCGGCCGTGTGCCATGTGGAGATCGAACGTGATGGGATAGGACAGGCCGTGCGGCAGCGCGGTCCCTGTCTGGGCGATTGCCATGCCTGCCAGCGCCGAAGCCCGCATCAGATTGGCGTAGTCCTCCGCCGTATAGATTCTGGAGGCATCGGGATCCGGCGTGCTCCCCGCCTCGTCCGCGCCGACCGCCCCGGTATCCTGACCGGCGTCTCCGCATCCAGGCGACTCCATATGCTGGCTGTCAGACTCCGTCCCGTGCGCCGGCAGCACCGTCACATCCTCCGAGATGGCCGCGGAGCGCAGCAGCACGTCCCGGCTGCGGCTCCAGATCTTCAGTCCCGCATCGACACACATCCGGCTGTAATCCGTCGCATCCGCATTGAGATAACTCTCGAAGAGATGACCCAGCGCATCAATCGCCGTATTCCGGATGACCTTCTCCGGCGCAAAGGCGAGATACCGCCCGTCGATCAGGGCGGCGTCCGCAAACAGCGGGTGCGGCGTGGAGGCCTTCGTCCTCCGCTCCGGCAGCGTGAGCACGCTCACCGGCGTCACCTCGGACCCCGTGCCGCAGGTCGTGGGCACCAGAATGAGCGGCACGCGCGACGCATCCCGGCTTCCGTACAGATAGTCCGCGCCCTCCTCCGGGTGGCGCATCATGAGCGCGATCGCCTTGGCCGCGTCCATGGCGGAACCGCCTCCGATGCCGACGACAAAATCCGCCCCTTCGGAAAGTCCAAGCTTCCTCGCCCGCATGACCGTCTCAACGCACGGATTTTCCTCGACCTCGCGGAACCGGACTGAGGCGATGCCGCAATCCTCCAGCACGGAGAGGACGTCCTCAGCCGCGCCGTTCCGGTCCGCGGAATGGCGTCCCGTCACCAGCAGTGCCTTCTTCCCAGCTGCCGCAAACACCTCCGGATGATTCCGGACGCATTCCTCTTCCTCATATACTGTCACTGGCATAGCAAACCGCATCTCTGCACCTTCTCTCTTCACCTGTGTGCACACCTGCGTCGCGTATGCTGTGCGCAGGTAGTTCTTACAAACCGCGTATCACATACGTGCCGCCGCATCATTCACACGAACCGTATCGCGTACGCCATACACGCCGACCGCCACGGGCCTTCCCCGGTCACCCGCCGTCCGCTATGGGTCCTCCTCGATCACATGCATCTCAAGGCTGTCAAAATCAATGCTCTCGATGAACGCGTCCTGCGTGAAACGCACCTTCGAGGTGCGCTTGAAATCCCGGACAGCCGAGTCGAGCCAGATGGGCACCGCCAGATCCATGTCATGGCAGGCGGTCTCGAGCGCACGCAGAATCTTGTGCGTGCGGGTGTCGTCCCCGTCGTCCTCCACGACCTCGTCCCGGATCATGTGATTGTCCTTCCAGATTTTAAACCAGATCCTCATATACGCTGTCCCATGTCCGTCTCCCGGCCCCACCGTCAGAGCCGGATGCCTTCCTTCCCGCAGAGCGCTCTCGCCGACTCCACCGAATCCACGCCCGTGCGGTTCTTGATGGGTGCGAATTCATGCTCCCGGACCACCTCGAAGGGCAGGCAGGAACCCAGCTCATGGATCATATCCAGCACCAGCTGCTCAAACTTATATCCATTCGGCTCCGCCGGATTCACCGGATTGCCGTTCTCATCAATGTGCGGAATCTTCTTGTTCACCACATGCATCGGCAGCGTCTCCCCGGCGATGCGGGCAAGGTCCTTCTCCCGGAACAGGTAGTTGAGAATGACGCCGAAGTTGTAGGCCGGGTCGCCCTTCTCGTTCTTTGCCGCGAGGAGCTCCGGCGTCATGTCGTAATACTCCACAATCGACGGTCTGCCGTCCTCGAGGCACATTGCGCCGACCTTTTCGTCCGGACTCACCTTGCGCACAACCTTGGCGCCGCAGGCACAGTTTCTGGAGATGGTCGCACCGATAAAGACGGGATCCGCAATCCGCTGCAGGACGTTATCCACGGCAAAACAATTGAGCCATTCGATTCCCCTCTTATGGACGACGTCGAGCACGCCGGATTTTGCCATGGAGACATACCAGCCGCCGTTGCCGTTCGGAGAAGTGGCAATGCGGTATCTGGACTCCATGTAGACCTTCCCCTGATAATCCGAGGCCGGTGCCATATCCTGCCGGAAGAACCAGACATTTTCCTTCCCGTATCCGAAGTAATCCTTCTCCTCAAAGAAGGCGCGGGTCATGGCGTCGTTTTTCTCTGAGGTCATGATGAACAGCGGAACCTTCACGCCGGCCTCCCGGCACACATCCTCCAGATTCTCGAGGAGGCGCTGGGCGATGTAGACCGGGTGGGTGATGCCGATGTCGAACATGCACTTCGGGCGGTCAGATCCGAGTCTCGTTCCCATGCCGCCCGCGAGCAGGACCGCGCCGACCCTGCCGGCCCGGATTTCAGAAAGGCCGATCTGCCGGAATTCCTCTTCATGCGCCCGGATCTCCGAAAGTTCCATCGCGCCGAGCGGAGTGATTCTGCCCCGCGCATTTTTCTCCTTTTCCTCATTCCCGATGCAGCCGAGGACAGAGAAATCTGTCGTTCTGATCTGTTCAAGCAGAGCCTGCTGTTCCTCATCGCTCAGCCCGGAATAATACCGCAGCACGTGCTCCTGCCCATACTCCGCAAGCTTCTTCTTCGCCTCTTCCAGCGTCATCTTCTTCCCCTCCGTGTATCGTTCCATGATTTCTGCCGCATTCCCCGCGGCAGCGGTGATCTCATCAGGACATGGATGCCATCGGCTCCGATGTCAGTTCTGCCCTGCTCCGGCCTTCGCCTTCTTTCTTGCCTCCGCGGCGCGCTGTCTCTTAACCCGAACATCCGCTGCATCCGCCGCGGCGCGCTGCTCCGCGAACTTCTTCTCCTGGGAGACGAGCCATTCGTCGCCGGAGAAATAGTCGATCATCATATCATGACGCACCTCATCGAGCGTCCGGGCAGCCTTCTCCTCTGCGGCCTCCGTGCCCTTCCGGAGCACCTCGTAGACATACGGAATATTCTTCTCTAACTCCGCGCGCCTTAGCCGGATCGGCTCCAGCGTCTCCTGCAGCACATTGTTCAGGAATTTCTTGACCTTTACATCGCCGAGCCCGCCCCGTGTGTAATGATCCTTCATCTCCTGCAGATTGGCGTACTCCGGCGCGTATTCGGCAAAATACTCGTCTTTGCAGAAGGCGTCGAGGTAAGTGAAGACCGTGTTGCCCTCCAGCTTTCCCGGATCCTCCACCCGCAGATGGTCCGGATCGGTGTACATGCTCATGACCTTTTTCTTCACCTCGGCCGCCGGGTCGGAGAGATAGATGCAGTTCCCGAGAGACTTGCTCATCTTTTCCTTTCCGTCGGTGCCGGGAAGCCGCATGGACGCCTGATTCGGCGGCAGCATGATCTCCGGCTCCACAAGCGTGTCACAGCCATAAATCCGGTTGAATGAGCGGACAATCTCGCGGGTCTGCTCAATCATCGGCTCCTGGTCCTCCCCTGCCGGGACCGTGGTCGCCTTGAACGCGGTGATGTCGGCTGCCTGGCTGATGGGATACGTGAAGAAGCCGACCGGAATACTTGCGCCGAAGCCCCTCATGCCAACCTCTGTCTTGACGGTGGGGTTGCGCTGCAGCCGCGCCACGGTGACAAGGTCCGCATAATAGAACGTGAGCTCCGTCAGCTCCGGAATCTGAGACTGGATCAGAATCGTCGTCTTCTCCGGGTCAATGCCGCAGGAGAGATAGTCGATCGCCACCTCCATGATGTTCTCGCGGACCTTCCCGGGATTGTCAAAATTGTCGGTCAGCGCCTGAGCGTCGGCGATCATGATGTTGATCTCGTCAAACTCGCCCGAATTCTGCAGCTCCACCCGGCGCCTCAGCGATCCGACATAGTGTCCGATATGAAGACGGCCCGTCGGGCGGTCTCCGGTAAGAATTATTTTGCGCATACTGTTCTCTGACTCCTTCTATCTGTTTGACCCGCGCAGGTTAGCCGCGGGAAATTATTGCCTTAAACTGCTCTCCCCGGTCCTCAAAATTCTTGAAGTATCCGTAACTCGGCGAGGCAGGCGACAAAATCACAGCTCCCCCTGCCGGAGTGAGTTCCCGCGCCAGTGCGGTCTGACCGGCGAGATCGCCCGCCCAGCGGCAATGATCCGGCACCGCGCGCAGTTCCTCCGCCGTCGGCGCTTCATCACTGTTTGCCTGCTGCGCATCGAAGGCCGGCGCCGCGCCGGGTCTGCCGTGTCCGGCAAGCTCCCGCATCATCCGGCAGCCTGACGCATACGCGAAGAGAAAGCGTATCTCCGGGTGCTCCCGGATGTAGGCCTCGAGAGAGCCATAGTCAATGCCCCGGTCCATGCCGCCGAGCAGTACCGTCTTTTCCCCGGCGATACTGTCCGCCGCGCCGATCGCGGCCTCCGGGATCGTGGAGATGGAATCATCATACCACCGCCGTCCCGCATCGTCTGTCTTCACCAGAGAAAGCCGGTGCGGCAGGCCGCGGAATGCATCGATCGCCTGCTCTGCCCTCTCCGGATCGCAGGCAAACACCCGCACCGCGATGTCATAGACAATCGCCGCGTTGTACTGGTTGTGAAGACCGGCGATGGAGAGCCTGAAATGCCGCGCCGGTGCATCCCCGAAGGCAAGTGACGCTGACAGCGCGCCGAGATCCGCATCGCAGCAGGAAAGCTCCTGCTCCACCCGCTCCGCGGTGATCGAGGAATCCTCATGCACCCGCAGCACATTGGCCCGTGTGGATATCTCCGGCACGTTGCAGCCGCGGTAGAAGATGTCGCCGCTCCGCATATAGGAGGCCACATGGGATTTTGCCCGGAAATACGCCTCCAGGGTCCCGTAATGATCCAGATGCTCCTCGAACAGGTTGAGAAAGACTCCCACCGCCGGCGACACATGGCAGTGCTCGAGCTGATGGCAGCTCATCTCATACACCACAACCGTATCCGGCGTGACGATATCAGCATCATCCAGACAGGGCTGCCCGATATTGCCCACCAGAAGGGCGTCTCTCCCGCATGCCCGGAGCACCTCATAGAGCATGGCCGAGGTTGTGCTCTTTCCCTTCGTTCCCGTGATGCCGACCACCTGATCCCGGAACTCCGAGAGAAACAGCTCCGTCTGGCTCGTGACCTTCGGATCATCCTCCGGCATGACAATGCCGGGACTCTTTATGATCACATCGTAGTTTTCCTCGTCGAACCCGTCCTTCTTTCCTTCAAACACATCGACAGACGCCGGCGCGCAGTGCTCCCGGATATACCGCTCCGTCGATTTTCCCTCACGGCCGTATCCCCAGATCAGGATGCGCCTGCCGTTCAAACGCTGTGCAATTGCTCCCATTGCCTTCCCACTCCCGGACCGCCCGCAGCGGTCCGTCCCGATAAACTGGTCAGGAAGCGGCGGACCAGCGTCACTTCCATGCACGCCTCATTGTACCATGGATTGCTCAGATGAGTTCCCCCATGGCATTGATCAGAATCCAGTTTTTCCAGTACACATGCATCAGTTCCGGCGACTCCACCTGGGTGGTGCGGTGCGTGGATGGGCGGATGAGCACCGCATCCTCCCTTGGATTGAGCCTTGCGCCCCAGAAGCTGAACGTGGAATTGGCGCAGATGTTGACGCTGCAGCGGCTCATGAGCTGCATGTCGAGGAGCGAGCTCTTCCCGGTATTCCAGTCCACCACCGTATTCTCCTCGTCCCCATCCCCGAAATGACGCGACCTTGCAAAATCCGGGTCGTCCGAGAACAGCCAGTAGTGAAACCGCCTGCCCGGGAACTGCTCCTTCAGATACCGCACAGCGCCCTCGTAGTAGGCCTCCGTGCAGATCCCGGTGAGGAAGCTGTTGGCGGGATCGAGATAATCTCCCCGGCGGAAGTGAATGCTGCAGGATACCGGAGGCTTCTCACCGCCCTGCTGCCTGTCCGCGGTGTCATCCGTATACGCACCGGCTACGCCTTGCGCAGGCCGGCAGCCGGGAAGTTCCTCGCCGCCCTGCTGCCCGCCCGCGGCGTCATGAGCCTCTCCGCCTGCCGCAAAGGTCTCGCGGTCCATCTGCTCCATCGCCGCCCGGTTTTTCTCCGCCGCGGTCCCGTCCGGGTTCACCGGAAACACCACATCGCGCCGGATCGCCGGGAGCACATCCTCATAATACTTGTTGCAGGCAAAATATCCGACGAGATAGGCGTCGTCGAGGGCGAAGATATCCGGCTCATACATTCCCTCCACCTCCCGGACGGCATTTTTCTTAAGTCCCGTTTTCCGGAGCAGGCGGCTGATGGCGCCGTCTCCCCCTGTCAGCGCTTCTTTTTCCCGCTTCGAGCAAAGCGCCATCGGCAGATTCCGGAAATAGGTCAGTTCAAACTCGCGCGGATATTTCCGGTCCCTGCGGTCATTGCCGTCAAACCAGGAGGCGTCCAGCTTCGCCTCCTTCCCGAGGGACAGGAACTTCCGGTACAGCGCATACTGCTGCATCTGATTGCCAAGTCCCCCCATCAGTTCAATGATAATCATGCTATTCCCCCAGCCGCGCGTTGCGACTTCACGTCCTGCCGCGCCTGTGCAGTCTCTCCCGGACCATATTTTGCATATATCCGAATTCATGCGTCCTGTGGAAGAACAGGACAAATCCGCCGTTGAACACGACGGTGACAAGCAGCGCCATCAGAATCCAGGTGAACCAGGTGGTATGCGCGAGAACCCGCTGCGACACCAGATACAGCACGCCGGTCAGCAGGAACGTCACGCTGTAGTACTTGAGGTCCTCGAGGAAATAACCGGCCGGACTTTCGTCAAAGCACGTCCGGGCGATGATGAACGGCTTCACGATGTTTGCGAGGATCCCCGACACCACCGTGCCGATATAGACGCCCGGAAGCCCGATCTGGATCACGAGCCAGATGGACAGGACCAGATTGACCAGCCCCTGAATTGCCGGCAGATACTTGTCCGGTTCAAACACCCCCGCCGCCGTCTTGAAGTTCATGAGCACAATGCGCTCTCCCTTGAACAGAAAGTCAAGCAAGATGAGATCGATGGCCGCCGCCCCGAGGATATGATCCGGATCGAGCCACAGGTAACCAACGAACGGCGTCAGCAGAATGAAGAATGCCACCGCGATATAACCGTAGACCCATGCCGCGAAGAACCGGTACACCAGGAAGATTTCCTTCTGCCGCTTTTTCGTCTCCGTCGCCACCACGTTGCCGAGACCCGACACCAGCGAGTTGAAAATGATATGAGCAAAATTGGCGACGGAATTGATGACCTGATTGTAATTGTCCACAAAGCCGGACGTCTCGACCGCGATGAAGGAAGAAATGATGAGGGAATCGGTCTGCGTTCTCGCCACATC
>Ga0256406_1006915_pt1 | contig 11078 bp, 8 predicted proteins | sample RumenRJG_03DNA_FD_185986 | JGI IMG/M metagenome (GOLD analysis project Ga0256406, IMG submission 185986) | Bovine rumen microbial communities from Lethbridge, Alberta, Canada - RJG_03 | ecosystem: Host-associated > Mammals > Digestive system > Stomach > Rumen | place: Canada: Alberta | collected...
TCAATGACCTTGTCTGCTGGTATCTAGTCAACAAGCGCGACATCTTCAGCAATTACCGCACCGAAGGGATTATATCATCATGGGGCTCATTATGCCGCAACATCATTAATGACTGCTTCGACGAAGAGGTAAAGGACAATGACGAACTGTCACAGCAGAAGTTGAAAGACTGCTATAAAGCGAATAAACTGGATGACATTTATCACTATACCAATCCACAGGACGTTGCCGACATCCTCATGAAGGAAATCGACTTCCTGCGCACTACCAAGCCTTTCGACGACTATATCAGCGATCTCATTAATGACGATTCTTTAATCAAGAAGCCTTGGCAACACTAACAAAACAAAATCATTATGGAAAAAAACTCAACTTAATTTTGTTGCCTAGCGAAAGACCTTTTGTTGCGTAGCATTTATTTTCACGCTAACTAGCAAAAGATCTTTTGCTATAAGATTACAACGTTCCTAACTTCTTACGAGTACATATAAGGCTGCTTGTTATCCCCATCAGAAAGCACTTAAGGGAACACAACAAGTTATTAATTCTACTTGCTTTCAAACGGTTCCGCTGCAATGTCAAGCTCATTTTCCTCTTCTACATGTTGATAATTAACAGAATGATCCTGAAGGAAGATATGATTGAGCGTGAATGCAAGGGATGCAAGGGTCTTCTCACGTTTGTCCGGTTTCAACTCACACTCCCAAACAACAATGACATGCCATCCCATTTCAGCAAGTTCTTTCGTTCTTCCTTATCTCGTTCTATGTTGCGGTTTATCTTCTTCTCCCAAAACTCGGTGTTAGTCTTAGGCATAACAAAGTACTTGCAGCCTTGATGTCGATGCCAAAAACAACCATTGACAAAGATGCAAGTACGATACTTACGTAAAACAATATCAGGATGACCAGGTAATCGTGGATTGTTCAATCTATAACGAAAGCCATTACGCCACAAGTATTTACGTACAAGAACCCCAAAGTACTTATTTACTAAATATCTATCAATTACTATACCATAATTCTGATATTTCTATATGATAATTTGCATAATTACCATATTTTTCGTAAATTTGCATAAAGAATTAACGTTATAAGCCCAAAACTAAAACATAATAATTAATCGATATGGCAAAATCTCAAATTGGTATTTGTGCTTTAACAGGAGAAAAATGTGAACTACAAGAGTCCCATATATACCCTAAATTTGTTTATAAACATCTAAAACAAACAGGAGGGAATCGCTTCCGTGCTGTGGGCAATCCCAATAAAGCATTCCAAGATGGATTTAAAAAGCCGCTATTGGGGAGGTGGGCTGAGTTAGAATTTTCCAAAAGAGAAAAGTGGTTTGCAGAAAACATTTTTACTCCCTTTGTTAATGGTCAATTGGCAAAAGGTAAGGTTAAATACAATGATAAACTATACTATTTCTGCGTCTCTTTATTATGGCGAGTATTGATTGACACAAAAGAAAACATTAAAGGAGAAAAGGAAATACGAAAATGTGAAGAAGCGCTCAAAGAATGGCAGTCTTTTCTTAATGGCGGTAGTTTGCCTAAGACATATGACAAAATATATATGATGCCTATAACACCAGAACTATTCGACAAAGAGCAATCGATTCCATCAGGAACAAAATTAAACTTAGAAGTTCAGTGGTATACACGCAGAATGTTTGATAGTACGTTACTAGATCTCACTCCAAACAATACTGCTTTTTTCTGCAAAATGCCATATTTCTTCTTTTGGGCAGTTATAGAGCGTGATAATCAGCAAATGAACTACGGTCTTAGAATTTCGCCAAATGGTGGGATTATAGACTTCAAGCGCTATAATATAGGCAATGGATTTGTTAAGTATTATATACTATTGAGAATTATCTTAGCAGCAAAAAAAACAGATGAAGTAGGAGAGAATATGTCAAAAGTACAACAAGACAAAATTGTTCAAAGAACATTGCAAGACGAGCATCTCAGAAATTCCGAATTAGCAGAATTACTTATCCAAAAAGGAATGGCTCACTAAAATATAATCATTCAGTAGGTGATGGCTCTGCAGCTGTTTCAAATCCCAGCTCTTCTTCCATGTGAGTATATTTAAACATTTGGTCTTGAAGGAAGATGTGATTGAGCGTGAAGGCAAGGGATGTAAGTGTTTTCTCACGTTTGTCGGGCTTCAACTCACATTCCCAAACGACTATGACGTGCCAACCCATTTCGGCAAGCTTCTTTTGCTCTTCCTTGTCACGCTCACGGTTGCGGTTTATCTTCCTTTCCCAATAGCCAACATTTGATTTCGGGAGTCGAAATAATTTACAATTCTCGTGCCCATGCCAAAAACAGCCATTTACAAAGATACAAGTGCGGTACTTTCTCAATACAATATCAGGATGACCAGGTAGTCGAGGATTATTCAAACGATAACGGAATCCACAACGCCATAAATATTTTCGTACGATTATCTCTGGCTTCGTATTCTTTGAATGATTAGAAGCCATTGCTTTATGACGTTGTATGGGAGTCAGTATATCCATGTCAAATGCAAAAATACAAATTATCTTTTTATTAATATCAATAAGTCAAAATAAAGTTGTATATTTGCAAGCTAAATAAGAATATCATCTAGACTATGGACAAAATTGGGATTTTTTCTTTCTTTTCGGGTGCAGGCTTTCTAGACCTCGGATTTGAGAAGACCGGGAAATATGACATACTCTTTGTGAATGAATTTCACAAAGCCTTTGACTATGTCTACCGCTATTCCCGTAGACGAATGGGGATAGCTGAACCTCTTTACGGACATAATGTAGGTGATATATCGGAATACCTACAACCAGAGAGAGAAAGTGAGTTAAGAACACAGATAGTTGAAGCACATCAGGACTATCCTTTAATAGGTTTCATTGGGGGGCCTCCTTGCCCTGATTTCTCTGTCGCTGGCAAAAACAAAGGTAAAGACGGAGAGAATGGCAAACTATCTGGAACTTACTGTCAACTTATATGTAATCTAAAGCCAGATTTCTTCCTTTTTGAAAATGTAAAGGGACTATATAGGACTAAGAGACATCGCGAATTCTTTGAATCCTTAAAAAGGAAGTTCAAAAGGAATGGTTATAGCTTAGTAGAACAGTTAATAAATTCCATCGAGTTTGGAGCACCTCAAGACAGAGACAGAATCATTTTGATAGGAATTCGTAAAGATGTAGCTGATAAACTAAATATTCCATATAAAGAAGGTTCTCTTCTTAATTTTGATTGGGACAAGCACAAAGTCATAAGTAGAGAAGAAGTTGCAGAAATTAATTGGCCAAAGACGTCACCTTATGTAGAGAATAGTATAAAGCCATGTCCCAATGATGTTCCCAAGGAATTGACAATACAATATTGGTGGGACAAAAATGATGTTGAGCATCATCCCAATGAAAATATGTATTTTCAACCTCGTGCTGGGCTTAGAAGGTTTCAAACAATTGAGGAGGGAGATGATCACAAAAAGAGCTACAAACGGTTAAACCGTTGGAGATACTCACCTACGGCAGCTTATGGTAATAACGAAGTTCATATACATCCATATAAGCCAAGGAGAATTTCTGTAGCTGAAGCATTGGCAATCCAGTCGCTGCCAAAGGAATATGTAATACCCCAAGACATATCTCTTACAGATGCGTTTAAGACCGTTGGCAATGGCGTTCCTTACTTAGCTGCCAAAGGTGTTGCGCTAGACATTTATGATTACTTGAATATAAATAACAAATGACTTCTATGAACTTAACTGTCGAACATATTGTAAAGCAGGTTGAAGAACTTGACAAGTCAAAGGTCTATGATTACTTGTTATCATCAAAGAACAAGTTAAAAGTCATTAGCTCGAACCTAGGCGAACCAATAAAACTATCTAGAATTAAGCCTGATGGTGAAGAACAAAATTTAACTATCAGCGTTGACAATTTACAAAAGATTGCTGATGCTGTTAAAGATAAAGTTCCTTTCAGTATAGATGCTATTGTCAATAGCTCTGGCAATTGGCGTTCCGCTTTTACAAGTATCTTGGCACTCTGCACTGAATTCTATTACTGCAAGATAAACAATCAGACTCATTTGGTTTGGCTACCGGAGAGCTGTCATCAAGTAGGAGTTTCTGTTGAAGCTAAAGAAGATCAATATGATGTCGATAGTATTTATAGACCGACCCTTCAAATTGAAACTGAGGATCTGGACAAAATATTCGACGAAGATTACCTTGCAGATAGATTGAAGGAAACATATGATCCTAAACGTAAGATGGCTACATGCCAACTCTACGGTATGAAATATGCTAAATCATTAGAATCATATGCCCGCAATAGAGATAAATCAAAAAGATTAGTAAGACAAGCAAATATTGCAGAAGAAAAGGACTTTGATAAAATCATTGACTATATTTTCCAAGGCTACAATATTTATTTGCTTATTAAAGATGGATACGCAAACGTAAGATTTGCTGAAAAGAAACGAAACACATCAAGTGTTCCTTTTAATAAAGAGATAGCAAATGCTTCTATAGAAGGCAATGAACGTTTCATAGACGCTCTACATTCCAAGCCATTCTTACTCCTTGCTGGCATTTCCGGCACTGGCAAGTCACGTAAGGTGCAGGAGCTGGCTTATGCCACATGCCCTCGTGATGGTGCCTTAGATGCAGACCCGACTTCGCCTGGCAACTATTGCCTTATCGAGGTAAAGCCTAACTGGCACGATTCTACAGAGCTACTTGGCTACTACAGCAATATTAGTGGCAAATACATGCTAACTAATTTCATTCGCTTTGTCTATAAAGCTACACAGCATCCGGGAATTCCATTCTTTGTTTGCCTTGACGAGATGAACCTTGCCCCTGTAGAGCAGTATTTTGCAGAATACCTAAGTGTACTGGAAACAAGGAAACGAATTCTAAATGAGCAAACTGGTCAATATGAGATTCGCTCGGCAGAACTGATAACTAAAAAGTCGTTCGAGAATGTGAAAATCAAGAGCGACGAAATAACACAGGTTGATAGTCTTGGTGACGATGTTCCTCGACAGCGTAAGGACCTATATACAGGTGAAGACCTTCAAGTAATTCGCTATATCAAAGAAAACGGATTACGCTTACCTGAGAACTTATTTGTGATAGGAACCGTCAACATGGACGATACAACACATCAGTTCTCCCGTAAAGTTATTGACCGTGCATTTACTATAGAAATGAACGGTGGCGACTTGAATACGTTATTCGACGAGAAAGACACTCTAGCTTATTCTGATAAGCCATTGGATGGTGACACTGTTATACCTTCTTTTGCAAAAGCGCAGGAAGTTCTTGACAAGTATCCTAACGATGCTGAGCAAATAAAGAAGCTAGTTCCCGAACGTCTCAACAGGATAAATGACGAAGGCATTTTTAAGAATACTCCTTTCCGCGTTAGTTACCGTGTAGAGAATGAACTGATATTGTATTTCGGCTCACTCCGTATGCTTGACAATGAAAGCAGCACAGAAGAACTTGTAAACAAAGCCTTCCTGACTATTCTTCTTGAGAAGATTCTGCCAAGGGTAGAAGGTGACGAAAAGGCAATGAACTGCGGTTCGGATGGCAATTCTAAAATTTTGAACAACCTTCATGCCTATGTTGAAGAGTTCAAACCCGAAAATTATACAGAAGGTGATGGAAGCATATATGATATTCTCAGCCATAAGTTAGACGAAATGAATGAGCGTGTAAAGAATTCATACTTCACAAGTTTCTTCTCTTAATATTGCCATTATGGAGGTTTTTGAATATGGAGTAAAAGATTTGTTCACTATCAAGGCGAGTACAAGTGAAATATACTCGCCTTGGAAGAAATTTCGTGCCCGTATTAAAGAGCCTTCTACTTATTGTGCCTACGATAGCAATGTTGATGGAGCACTAAAGTTATTTGACTACGAGTCTGGAAAGCCGGAAATAGTAGATAAAGAAAGTTGGAATAGCACAAGACCAGTCTTCTATGAGAGTAACAGCTACACTTTCACCATATACATTAACAATGTCAAAGAAGGAACAGAACCCCGAATCATTCATCCTGACAAACGTGTCAGCGAGATGTTCAATGCTGAACACATTGGGAACAAGGCATTTCTTTCCGGCGCAATAAACTTCTTGAATGAGCCTGGCCGGTTCTGCCTTAAGTTCGCATATACCCTTGAAAATGGCGTTAACCGGGTTGATGAAGTAAACTTTGATGTAGTATCGCCAAAACTTGATACAAAGGAAGACCTCAAAACCATTATCAAGGAAATACGGGCAGAATACGATGACTTAGTGTTCCGTTACCTGACTTTGACATATCAGCAATTTGCCTCAGGTCATGAAGCAAACAATGATGTAATATGGCTTGCTGTTTTCAAGCAAATAATCCGAGGATACTTGACCGCAGTAAGATACATTGTCCATAAACCTCATTTCCGAGATGTTCATCATACGGAATACAGACATGCAGAACGGATAAAGAAGTGGACTCCTGACTTGGCAGAGAAATTTGTCAATGACTTTGCAGAAGATAAGGAGAAGGCATTGCAGAAGATGTACCGCTATCAGCAGACAGAAACCACCGAAGACACACGTGAAAACAGATTTGTAAAATATACTATCGGAAGAATATCTGAGCGCCTGCAACAAATACTCCACAGGATAAAATCTGTAAAGGAAGACAATGTTTCAACTGATGAAAGTATAGAACTCGAATCATACATTCGCGATCTTGAAAAGTTGAAGAGGAATTCACTCTTTAAGTCAATAGGACGTTTTGAAGGTTTCCGACAAGAAAGTATTGTACTTCAACAGCGTACAGGCTATGCCCAAGTTTATCGCTATTGGCTTATGCTGCAGAACGGTCTTGACCTTGTAGATGGCAGGACAGCTGTCGGTGTTTTACCTATATGGCAACTTTATGAGGTATGGTGCTTCTTGAAAATGAAGAGGATAGTAAGAGACATACTTCATATTGACACGAAGAATCCTGACGACTTGCAATATATACATGAGAAAACTTCCTCCATGTTCAATCCTTTCTCTGACAGCGAAATGTCTGACAGCGTCATTTACGACAATAAGGAGAACGGAGACCAGATAGAACTTGGTTACCAATACAGATACGATATAGACAGTGAATACGAGGGCGTATATTCGGCGACTGTTGAGCAGAAGCCGGACATCGTAATGAATATTCATAAGCATAACCCCGATATTATGCTCACGTATCTCTTTGATGCAAAATATCGAGTACAAGGCGATGATGATCCAAACATTAAAGATGATATTAAGGACTATCCTGTACAAGATACTCTGAACCAGATGCACCGTTACCGTGACGCGATTTACTACGGCGACAGTAAACGGAGAGATATGTCAAAAGAGGTTATCGGCGCATACATATTGTTTCCAGGAAGACTGGACGAGACCAAAGTAGAGCAGCTAATAGATGATGGAGATTGGGAAAACAAGTCTATACCTTACTATATCCGTTCGATTCATCAGGTAAATATTGGCGCTTACCCGTTGCTACCAAAGGATGAGAGTGGCATATTGCTGAAAAGGCAAGTTGAATCAGTTATCAACAAGGAGTCTGTAAAGGAACAACTTATTGACTCGATACCGCAACGTGGGCTTTTCTATACTACGGAAAGACCTCAGGCACACGACATTGTTCTCTTTGGATGCGTCCGTGATGATGCTCAATGGCAGTGGATCAAGGATCACGAATGGTATAATGTCAGATTACAAGTCTATGGACATGAGAGAGAAGGTGGAATGCCATCTACTCAAAAGTTGCTTTCAGCAAGACATTTTGTCCTTTACAAATTCATAGATGAAAAAATTCCAACCGTGGAAGTTTTGGGAATATTCGACTTGCAGCATTACGATGAAGCACCAATGTTCTTTGACGGCATGGAAATGAACAAGAATAGCATCAACTATCCTCGTAGAGTTAATCCATTCTATCGATATTTGATTTATCAGATTGACATGAATAAGCCTTCTGACTTTTCAGCAGAACCATCAGTATTAAAGTTCATGATAGAACAGATGCAAAAGGAGCACACTGTAGGAAAAGACAGAGGCATTGTTGAATTGCGTAGCGTTTATGAACTTTTCAGTAATATTATTACAGAAGAAGAAAAGGCTTGATTTTTGTATAAAGTATAAGTAGACATACAAATAAAACAATATGACTTTCAAAGATTTAGCAAATAAGCGGTTCGCATGTCGGAAGTACACTGACGAGCCGGTAAGTAAGGAGGATATTGAGTATATCAAGGAATGCGTACAGTTGGCACCATCGGCACACAACTTTCAGCCATGGAAGTTTCTGATTGTTACGTCTGAGGAGGGCAAGGCAAAAGTTCGGCAGTGCTACAACCGTCCTTGGTTCGCAAACATACCGATGTTTGTGCTGTGCTTCAAGAGTCTTAATGATGCTTGGGTGCGCCAAGACGACAACAAAAATCATGGCGACATCGACCTTGGCATTGCAGTTGAGCACCTTTGCCTTGCAGCTGCTGACCGTGGACTCGGCACATGCTGGGTTTGCAATTACGACGTTGAAGCAGTAAAACGGCTATTTTCTGTTGAAGGTTACGAGGCTGTAGCTATCGTTCCAGTCGGTCACATTGCTCCAGACTGCCCGCATCCAGAGAAGAGACGTAAAGATTTATCAGAGATATTTGAAGAAATATAATCACCAAACACAATACAATTATGATCAGACTTAACGGATTTTTCGAAGTAAAGGTGGGTAAGTCATGGTCATATTCACTGTAACTTTCCTGCTTTGAAATACAAATTTATATATTCGCTTGCAATTTAATTTGAAAAGTTGTACCTTTGGAAAGTCATTTTAAGAAAGCACATGGATAAGACAAAGATACTTTTTATCTGCTTGGGAAATATCTGCCGATCTCCGGCAGCAAATGCCATACCATCGAATACTTCATCGCATCATTTCTGCTCATGATTACCATTGTCGGCATTCCGTTTGGCACTGGCACCATTCGGTAAAACTATAGTCAATGCTGATTTAGACTAAAATAAGAAATAAATGTCCACAACCATTATAAGCATATTCCTGCTGAGCATTCTCGCCAGCTTCATTCAGCGGACGACAGGCTTTGGATTCGGCATCTTCATTATGACGGTGCTGCCATACCTGCTGCCGTCTTATGGTGAGGCGACAACATTGTCGGGACTACTCGCCATGACGACTTCCCTTATTGTTAGTTTCAGAATGAGGAAGTACCTGAACTGGCATCATCTGCTGCCAATACTCATTACGTTTATCATTATCTCAGCCATTGCGATATTCTGCCTGAAGCGGATGGATGACGTATTATTGAGGCGCATTTTGGGAGTGGTACTGATATTAACCAGCATTTGGTTTACATTCTTCAGTGAGCGCATTCGTTTGAAAACAAACTTGAATACGCAGATAGGTGCCGGAACACTCAGTGGACTGATGGGTGGTTTCTTCGGCATGCAAGGACCGCCTGCCGTGTTGTACTTCATCTCTTCCGAGCATGACAAGGACAGATACATGGCACTGGCTCAGACTTATTTCTTCTTCGGGAATCTGTCCATGCTGATAGTAAGGGCATACAACGGATTCCTGACTTCTGCCGTTGGCTACGGCTATCTTTATGGCATTGGCGGTGTTGCCATCGGTATGACAATCGGAGGTTATGTCTTCCGCCACCTGTCGAACAAAGTCTTCAAGTATGTCGTCTATGCTTATATCGGCATCAGCGGATTAATAATACTGCTTACAGTTTGACTTCGGCAAGGTAATCATCCCACAGGTCATCAGCCTGTGTGTATCTGTTTTCTTCGTCGAAGAGGAAGTTTTCTATATTCTCATTATTACTCATTTATTGCCATCCTTTCATTAAGGGAGTGCAAAGGTACGACAAATATTCTTATTTGCCAACGACCATTTTATAATATCGGTAACATAAGTTATCACGCCTATTAAAAAAGTCCTTTGGCATTTCTTTTGTTCCTATATCAGTGAAGAAAGTAATAACAATAAAGAATAGGAGATAAAGACTATGGCAACATTCGAGAAAGGTAAGGTATTTAACGAGAACGCAGTGATTGACTATGCAGAGGGCGGAGTAGTAAGCAAGGAACTTATCCATAACGATTCCGGCAGCGTAACGCTCTTCAGCTTCGATGCAGGACAAGGATTGAGTGAGCACTTCGCACCTTATGACGCACTTATCCAAGTTATAGACGGAGAGATGGAACTCACAGTTGAAGGTACAAAGCACGCCATCAAGGCAGGCGAGTCCTTCATTATACCTAGCGGTGCACGCCACAGCGTCAATGCAGCACAGCGCTTTAAGATGATTATAACAATGATCCGTGGCTAACTATAATAGACATGTTTCATTAAGCATAGGAGGACAAGGCTATGAGAAATACAGGTAAAAGAGAAGTGACTAAAGCTACAGAAAAGATTCCTTTCACACGGGCTCTGATGGGTCTGATGCTAACAAAGGGAGGTTTTGCACGGTTCGGTTACCTGGTTGGCTGAAATACACCAAAGCATTATGAATAATCAACCGTCATTCTTTCAATAGGAAAAAATCCTTCATGTACTATATATTTTGTAAAGTGCCATTTTATAAAATCCCCTCAATTCCGCAACCCTACTAATAGTCTCAGGCCATTGCGGTCAAAACCGCCCAGAATGCGATTTCTCTTGTTCAAACTGGCTTTTTGCCATATCCTAACTGATATGAGCGCATAAAACCCCCTTACCCCCATTAGGGATGTTAAATTGTTAACCCTCCAAAACGTTTGGCTCATCCGTAACTTGCATTGAATATGGTCCAGTAGTGCAACCATCTGTTCTTAGTGTAGATATTCAGAGTCCATTGCCTGGCGACACGGACCCATTTCGCCGGAACAACAATGAAGGCGAAGACAAAGCGCTTAAGGCGACTTTTCATGTCTATACCGGGAAAGATTGCGCTGACCTTTGACAACAAGTACTGATAGAAATTCTTCAGCATGGCGGTAAAGAGA
>Ga0256406_1006916_pt1 | contig 11074 bp, 8 predicted proteins | sample RumenRJG_03DNA_FD_185986 | JGI IMG/M metagenome (GOLD analysis project Ga0256406, IMG submission 185986) | Bovine rumen microbial communities from Lethbridge, Alberta, Canada - RJG_03 | ecosystem: Host-associated > Mammals > Digestive system > Stomach > Rumen | place: Canada: Alberta | collected...
GACCAGACGGTCACCAGCGGTGGCACCCGACTGCTGAAACAGTGGATTTCCTTTCCGTTAAGGAATCGGGAGGATATCCTCTGCCGTCAGGAGTGGGTCACCTTCTATGTGACCCATCAAGAGGAGGCGGGACATGTCCGCGAAATCCTGCGCAAGGCGCTTGACCTGCAGCGCTTGTCCAGCCGGGTGGCCATGCATCGTTCCCTGCCCCAGGACCTGGTGGGCATCCAACGCACGGTTGGTTGCTTTTTCTCACTGATGGAGAAGGACGCCACACATTACCAGAAGCTGCTCTCGCCCAACGTCACCCAGAGTTCGCTCGAACAGTTGCTTTCCGTCATGCGGGAAATATCCAAGGGCATCAACGAGGAGACCCAGGGGCCCTTCGTCGAGGGCGAGGTGGTCAACGCCGGTTATGACCCGGAGCTCGACCGGCTGCGCGAGGTCAAGGGCGGAGGAAAGGAACTGCTCGACTCGTACCTGGACAAAATCCGGCAAGAGACGGGCATCTCCACGCTGAAGCTTTCCTACAACAAGATCATCGGCCATTATCTGGAGGTCTCCAAGGGCCAGGTGGACAAGGTTCCCCAGGCCTTCTACCGGAAACAGACGCTGGTCAACGCCGAACGCTACACCACCGACGAGCTGATCCAGCTGGAAACCCAAATCCTGAAAAGCGGTTTTGCCGCCGAGGCGAGGGAGAAGGAAGTCTACGAACAGATCCTGAAAGATACGGCAGCCCAGGGACCGATGCTGCTGGAAATCGCACAATTCCTCAGCGAAGTCGACGTTCTGGCCTCGCTTGCCGTCTGCGCGATGAAAAACCACTATCGGAAACCAGAATTCGTGGAAGGAGACGTGCTGCATATCGCCGGAGGCAGGCACCCGGTGGTCGAGAGCCAGCTGCCGGCGGGAGGTTTTGTTCCCAACGGCCTGGATATCGAGGAACAGCAGGGACGTTTCTGCCTGATCACCGGCCCCAACATGGCTGGAAAATCGACCTATCTGCGCCAAAATGCGCTCATTGTCCTGCTTGCCCAGATTGGCAGCTACGTTCCGGCCGAACGGGTGGTGATGAGTCCGGTGGACCGGCTCTTCTGCCGGGTCGGCGCCAGCGACAACCTGGCTCGAGGAGAGTCCACCTTCCTGGTGGAGATGCAGGAAGCCGCGCTGATTCTCCGTACTGCCAGCCGCCATTCCTTTGTGATCATCGACGAGTTGGGAAGAGGTACCAGCAGCCAGGACGGCATGGCCATCGCCTTCGCCGTCATGCAGGAACTGACCCGCATGGGCTGCAAGACCCTTTTTGCCACCCACTACCACGAGCTGGCGGAAATCGCCGGAGGAGAGGTGCAGAAGCTGACGCTGAAGGTAGTCGAGGAGAAGGGAACAGTCATCTTCCTGCGCAAGGTGATTCCCGGTGTCGCGGAAAGCTCGTACGGGCTGAATGTCGCCAAGCTTGCAGGAATCCCCTACGGGGTGATCCGTGAGGCGCAGAACTTCCAGAAACGCCACGACGACGAATACTTGCTCAGCCATGCCCAACCCTCCCTCTTCGCGCCCGAAGAGGCTGCGCCGGAGGAGAAGGACGAGCTTGCCATCTACGACAAGCTCCGGGACGCGCTCGATCACTTCGACGTCGACCGCAGCACCCCGATCGAGGCCCTCGCCTTGGTAGGGGAGATGCAGAAGGCGCTGAAGGAATCCTGAGAAAAGACGGTATGATAGGGTATGGAATGCCCGGTCTGTGCCTGTCTGAGCGCAACGTTTCCCTGCCCCTCCTGCCGGAAGGTGCTGGAGGGCTATGCGTTCAGTTCCTTGTGGCGGGAGCGGTGTCCGGTGTGCGGATGCCCGACGCTCAGCCTTGCCTATCCATGCCGGTTCTGTGAAACCCACTACCAGGCCTACGGGCCCCTCCAAGGGCTGCTTCGCGAGCTGATGGTACGCTACAAGGTAGGTGGGCAGCGGGACCTGTCCCGGTTGTTCGCCTCGTTGCTGATTCCGCTGCTTCCTCCAGGAGCGGGAACCTGCCTGGTGCCGGTTCCCGCCTCGGGAGAGGGTCTGAGACGCCGTGGTTTCGACCAAGGACTTTTGCTGGCACGGAACATGCATATGCCGGTGGCAAGGCTTTTGACACGCACCTCGCGCGGGGTGCAGAAACAACAGGACCGGAGGGGACGGGCACAGGTCGCCTTCCAGGTGGAAGACCGGAATCTGCCCTCGCTCCGACGGCTTGTGGTGGTGGATGACGTGATCACCACAGGAAGTACGATGCGCGCAGCCATTGCTTCTCTCGAACAGCATTACGCGGTGCCGGTGACGGGTCTGGCGGTTTGCTTGGCATGAGCGAGATGCTGGTGGTATAGTAGAAGACCATGCGAGCCAATGATCTAACCGCCTATCTGATCCCGCTGAGGGATGATGTCCGAGTGTTGAGTGACGCGGGCTACGTCACACGAGCCCAGAAACTGATCGATTTCCTTTTGCGGGAGGGGAAGGTCGACGGTCTGCAACGGGAGCGTCTGCTTTTGGAGGCACACCGGCTACCCGTTTTCCTTCGGGACTATCCCTTTGACGAGGAGCATGCGCTGGAACTTGCCAAGGCGGCAGGCTTCACGCTGGATGCCGAAACGCTTTCCCTGCTACGTTGCGAGGGAACGGTCCCTTGGGCGCTGGTGGATGGGAAAGTCCATCTGCACAGGCGCTTCCTGGACACCTTGGACAAGGGCAAGGACACTCCGGAACGCCAGGCCGACCTGCAACTGAGGGATCTGGTGATGAAGAAGATGCTGGGGTTCGGTCACGCAGAGGCGAGGATTACCATCCATGTCGGGCTCAAGGTCAAGGAGAGCGCGTGGATGAGGGGGCAGGTGCTTGAAGCCGACCTTCCCATTCCGGTGGCCAGCCCCTTCATGGAGGAGCTTGACATCCATGCCCAGAGCGGGCAACTGGTCAGCATGAGTCCGGTCCGTGGCAAGCGCCGGGTCGCCCATTTCCGCGGCATACCCAAGGCGGACGAGGAGTTCTGGATCGAATACAGCTTCACCAACCGCCAGAAGTTCCGGGACCTGGCCGCTTTGGAGTCCAAATGCGAGGTGAAGCCCCAGCACTGCCGGGAAGAAGCCCCCTATCTGGTGGCGACCCCCTACCTGCGAGCCCTCTGCAAGGAAATCATCGGGGACGAAACCAACCCGATCCGCAAGGCGAGACTGATTTACCAGTGGGTGATCCATCATGTCTCCTACGCCTATATGCCAAGCTACCAGACGATTCCCAATCTTGCCGAATACGGGGCGGCCAACGGAAGGGGAGATTGCGGCATCCAGGCTTCACTTTTCATCAACCTTGCCCGTATTGCCGGACTGAGGAGCGACTGGATGGCCGGCATGTACGTTACTCCGCATAGCGTGGGCAACCATGACTGGGCCACCTTCCAGGTTCCAGGCTTGGACGGAACCTTCTATGCAGACTGCTCGTTCGGAGGAGGGGCGTTGCGCAAAGGGAATCTTCTTGGTTCAGGCTTTTATTTCGGGAACCTGGACGTGATGCGGGTGCCATGCACCACCATGCTGGCTCCCGGCCCATCGCTGATTGCCGGTCCGTGGAGAAACGATCCGACCGACAACCAGAGCGGCGAGGCCTGGTACGGAAACCGCGCCCTTGCCCCGGATGAACTGGCCGACACCCGCCGGACCGTTTCCTTCAAACTTCTCTGACTTGTTTTCCGGTGCCCCTGCCTGGCGGCACCGATATGTTTACAAATGTATAGCATCTCTTTCCGATCTTTTGCCTGCACGCGCCGAACCATCGTGGGTGGTGGAGAAAAATGCTTACAGGATCATTAGATGTGGTTGACAAGGATGTCGCAAGCCTTCTAGAATCTCACATGGTTGAAGGATCGCTGAAAAGCGGATCCTTTTTTTATAGTGTATCGAAATTATGGAAAAGACGAATATCACTTCAAATCCGCTGTTTGTGCTGTATGAGCCGCTGGTGCGCGAGCTTGGTCTGGCGATTGTCGAGATCCGTCAGGCCGACCGTGGCAGGAATGTCGAGCTCGAAGTCGCAATCACCCGCATTGGCGGGGATGCGGCCAGCAAGGATTGCGATGCCGCATACCATGCGATCTATCCGGTCGCGATGGAGGAGGCTGGACCGCTCAGGGATGTTTTCCTGACCGTCGAGACCCCGGGTATGCTTCGGACCATCAAGGACGCGCATGAGTTCGAGCTGTTCACAGGGAGGTCCGTAAAGGTGTACGATACAGGTCGTGCCTCCTGGCTTACCGGCAAAATTGCCGGATTCGACGGCGAAAAGCTATCCCTCGACCAAGTCCGTGTCGGGGAGGGCAAGGAGACCTTGGAGCATCTTGAGCTCGGCATCGCGCAGATCCAGAAAGCGAAGCTGGAGTATCTCGAGGAGGATTGGAAAGATGGCAGGTAGAAAAAGCACCAAGACCGCACCGGTTGAGCCCATGGAAACGATGGGAAGCGCCATTAAGGCATTGATGGAAGAAAAAGGTATCTCTGAGGACCTGGTATTCAGTACCGTCGAGAGCATCATCAAGGACGCGTACAAGCAGCAGTACAAGCCTTACGAGAACTGTGTCGTCCGTTGGAATGACGCCCATGACAACATCGATGTCTTTGTCCAGAAGACCGTCGTCGACGGCGAGCAATACGGCGTGATCGATCCCATCGAGATTTCCCTTGAGGATGCCAGACGACTTGATCCGCAGTGCGACATCGGGGACGAGTTGCTGATTCCTTTCAACCCGAAGAATTTGAAGCGCCAGAGCATCCAGCAGGCCCGGACCGATGCCCGCAAGTCCTTCCGCAGCATCACCAATGACAAGCAGTACAACGAGTACAAGAATAAAGAGGGCCAGTTGATCAAGGGCTATTTCCTGCGTCAGATGCCCAACGGCGACATCTGGGTCAACATCGGCACGATTGAAGGACTGCTCCCCAACCGGAACCAGAGCCCGAGGGAGAACTACGATGGGTACGGCGTCAACGACTCGATCCTCTGCTATGTTGAGTCTGTCAAGGAAGACGACCACGGGGTACATGTCATCCTTTCCCGAACCCACTCCGAGCTTGTACGCAAGCTGTTCGAGCTGCAGATTCCTGAAATCCAGCAGCAACAGATCGACATCGTCAAGGTGGTCCGCATGGCCGGCATGAGGACCAAAGTCGCCGTTGTCAGCCGCAATGAGAATATCGACCCCATCGGCGCCTGCATCGGTCTGCAGGGGAACCGGATCAAGACCATCATGGACGAGATCGAGGGAGAACGCATCGACATCGTCCGTTACGACTCCAATCCGGTCAACTACATCCGCAACGCCTTGGCACCGGCCGAGGTGAAGGACATCGTCGTGATTGACAAGAACGTCTTCCAGGCGGTCGCCATCGTCGACAAGAGCCAGCAGGCCCTCGCCATCGGCAAGCAGGGTGTCAACGTCCGCCTTGCCAGCAAGCTGTGCGACTGGATGATCGAGGTCAAGACCCAGGAAGAGTTCGACGAGATGGATATCTCGCAGGCTGCCCGAGAGAAAGCCGAGAGCATCTTCGGGGGAGAGGAACAGGGCGAGACGGACGTCCAGCAGCCAGCCCAGACCGGTGCTGCCGGGATTTCCGCCGAGCCGGCTGCCGCAGACAACAGCGGTGTTCCCGAGGACGAGGTTCCTCTTGCGGATCTGCCGCTTGACGAGAAGCTGCTGAAGAAGTTGCAGTTCCATGATATCTACAGCGTCGAGGATTTCATCAGCCTGACGCCGGAAGACCAGGCTGCCATGACCGACCTGAGCGCCGAAGATATCGCCGAGATCAAGAAGGTGATCAGCGAGAACATCGATATCGTGGAAGATGAGAATGAAGAGACCGAGTACGTCTGTCCGAACTGCGGACAGCCCGTTACCCCGGACATGAAGGTATGCCCGCACTGCGGTACCGGTCTTTCTTTTGAGGAAGTTTGACGGAGAGAGTAGAGGAAAGAATGGAAGAGCACAAGACGGAAGAGAAACAAAGCCAGGTTATCTTGATCAAACATGTGGTCAAGACGGGCGCCCCACAGGTCGCCGCAGAACCCGAGGCCAAGCCGGAGGAAAAGACTCCGGTGGAAAAACGCAAGGTCGTCATCAAGAAGAAGAAGGTGGTCGTGGTACGCCAGCCGAATCCTGCTCCGCAGGAAAAGCAGGAAGTCCCTGTTGCGCCGGCAAAACCGGCGCCAGTGGCTTCCACCTCTGCTCCCGTTGTGACGAAACCGGCTCCTGCCGCCATGCCTGCACCGGCGAAGCCTGTCGTCAGGCAACCCCAGCAGGCTCCGACGCCCGTGGTCAAGACTCCCGTGGCGCAACCGACGATCATCAACCCGTTGCATACGGGTCCGACCATCATTCGTCCCACCAATCTTCCTCCGGTTCCCGGACAGGGCCAGTCCATCAAAGACCACAATGATTGGCAGAACCAGAACAATGGCTACAACCAGCAGGGTTCCACGGTTCCTTCCGTCGGACCGAGACAGGTGGGTATCGTCGGCGGCAGGCCGGCATATCGCCCTGGCCAGAACGGGAACGGCTACAACCGTTCCTTTGGAGCCGGCCGCAACCAGTATGGAAACAACTATGGCACCTACAACCGCGGCCAGGTGAGGCCTGGCTATGGCCAGCGCGCCGGACAGACGGGAGACCGTCAGGGCTATGGCAACCGCGCCCCATATGGGCAGAACGCCAATACCCGTTCCGGTTTTGGCAACCGGCCGGGAACAGGTAATCGTCCGTCATTCGGTCCCCGCCCCGGGTTTGGCAATCGCCCCGGTTTCGGCGGAAGACCCGGTGTTGGGGGACGTCCGATGGGTGGCGGGCAGGGAGCCGGCCGGCCGCAGGATGCCTTCGGTCAGAGGGATATCCGTAACGGCAAGGGTACCAACCGCCGCAAGAAGGGATTCGAGAAGCGTACAGAAGACGAGGAGATTGAATTCCAGCTTCAACGGAAGAAGGAGCAGGAAGCCGCCCGTCTTGCCGCTGTGCCCAAGAAAATCGATATCATGGACTCGATCAGCGTTGCCGATCTGGCCAAGAAGATGAACCTGAAGGCCAATGAGATCATCAGCAAGCTCTTCAAGATGGGCATGATGGTGACGATCAACCAGCAAATCGATTACGATACCGCTTCAATCATCGCAAATGAGTACGGCTGCGAGGTCCACAAGGTTTCGTTGTATGACGAGACGATCATCGAGAATGACGATGACAATCCCGAGGATATGGTTCCCCGCGCACCGATTGTCACCGTCATGGGCCATGTCGACCACGGCAAGACCAAACTGCTGGACGCCATTCGTTCCTCCCACGTTGCCGAGGGCGAGTATGGTGGCATCACCCAGCACATTGGTGCCTACAAGGTCAATATCCCCGACAAGGGCGATATCGTCTTCATCGATACTCCGGGACATGCCGCGTTCAGCATGATGCGTGCCCGGGGAGCCCAGGTGACCGACATCGTCGTCCTGGTTGTCGCCGCCGATGACGGGGTCATGCCGCAGACCCGCGAGGCCATTGACCACGCCAAAGCGGCAAATGTACCCATCATCGTCGCCATCAACAAGTGCGATCTCCCCGACGCCAAGCCGGAGAGGATCATGCAGCAGCTCTCCGATATCGGTTTGATGCCGGAAGAGTGGGGCGGCCAGACCCTCTATTGCAAGATTTCCGCACTGAAGAAGCTCGGTATCGACGATTTGCTTGACACCATCCTTCTGCAGGCGGAGATGATGGAGCTGAAGGCCAATCCGAACTGCCGCGCCGAGGGCAGGGTTCTCGAGGCCCGCATCGAGCAGGGCCGCGGTACCGTGGCGACCGTCCTGATCCAGAAAGGCACGCTCCACGTCGGAGACTATTACTGCGCCGGAATCTACGCAGGTCGCGCTCGTGCCATCTTCGATGACAAGGGACAGAAAATCCAGGAGGCTGGACCTTCTACCCCGATCGAGATCATCGGTCTTTCCTCCATTCCGAAGGCTGGCGATCCGTTCCAGGTCACCGAGGACGAGAAACAGGCCCGTATGGTCAGCGCCAAGCGCCAGGAACTGGAAAGACTGGGTGCCACCGAGAACACCAACAAGGTGACCCTCTCCAACCTGAGCGAGAAGATCAAGGAAGGGGATATCAAGACCCTCAACCTGGTCATCAAGGGAGACCTGCAGGGTTCCGTCGAGGCTCTCCAGCAGTCTTTGGAGAAACTCTCCACGCCGGAAATCCGGCTGGCGGTCATCCGTGCCGCGGCCGGCGCCATCATCGAGAGCGATGTGACGCTGGCGAGCGCGTCGAATGCCTTGATCATCGGCTTCAACGTCAGACCGACGCCCAGAGCGCTGGCACTGGCTGCCGAGGAGAAGGTCGAGATCCGCAAGTACAATATCATCTACGATGTGGTTGACGACGTGAAGGCGGCCATGGAGGGCATGCTCAGCCCGGTCACCAAGGAGATCGACCTTGGTACCGCCGAGGTGCGCAACATCTTCAGGGTGCCCAAGGTCGGTGTCATCGCCGGGTGTATGGTCACCAGCGGTAAGGTCACGAGGGACGCCATGGTACGCGTCATCCGCGACAACATCCAGATCAACAAGGAGAACATCAAGATCAGCAGCTTGAAGCGCTTCAAGGACGACGCCAAAGAAGTCGCCGAGGGGTTCGAGTGCGGTATCGGTCTGGAGAACTTCCAGGACCTCCAGGTCGGAGATGTGCTTGAAATCGTCGGCACCCAGGAGGTCGCCCGCAAGCTTGAGGACACGATGACTCCGCAGGCAGCCGAGGAAGCGAAGCAACTGGAGGCCAGACAGTGAGCCAGTACAGCCAGCAACGCCTTGAAGCGAAGATCAGCGAAGGCATCAGCATGATGATCGTCAACGGGGATATCAAACACCATGACCTCTCCTCGTTGACGAGTGTCACGCGTGTGGTCCTCTCGACCGACAACGCCTACGCCACCGTCTATGTTTCCGCGCCCTTTGACGAGGAGAAGGTGGAGAAATGCGTCCAAGCCCTTCAGAGTGCCCGTGGTTTCATCCAAAAGCGTCTGGGAGCCTTCATGCGGACAAAGAACACACCGGTGCTGACTTTCAAGCGCGATGTCGGGTTCCAGGAGGGGGAGAAAATGGATCGGCTCCTCGATTCGCTCTCCAAGCATGGGAACTAACGCATCGATTCTGTTGATCGACAAGAAACCGGGAATCACCAGTTTCGCCGCCCTGAGGGAGACGAAACGGTGCATCGATCCGAAAGCAGGCCACATCGGGACTCTCGACAAGTTCGCTTCTGGCCTGCTTGTCGTTTTGACAGGCAGCATGACCCATTTGAACCAAGTGTTCTCCGAACTGGACAAGAGCTATGAGGCCACCTTCCGCTTTGGCGTGGAGACCGACACCCTCGATCCGGATGGAACCATCGTCCAGAGGGGCGAGGGTATCGACCCGTCACGGCTGGAAGAGGTCATCAGGAGCCAGTTCCTCGGGGAAATCGACCAGACACCTCCGCTCTATTCGGCGGTACATGTCGGAGGGGAGCGGGCCAGCAAGCTGATGCGCCGGGGAAAGAGCGTGGAAATGCCTCACCGCACGGTGACCATCCACGACTTTCTGGTGACCGAGGCCGATGCCCACACCATGAAGGCACGCATCACCGTCAGCAAGGGCACCTACATCCGCTCGATAGCCAGGGACCTGGCTGGGGCGATGGGATCCTGCGGCATGGTCACCACGCTCCGTCGGATCAGCCTCGGACCGTATTCGGTAGACGAGGCGGTCGGTTGCGACGACAGGGAAGGCCTTTCCGCTGCTTTCAACCGCACCGGAGAGTACTTGCTTCGCCTGCCCCACGTGGGCAAAATGGAAGTCGCGTACGAGGACATACGGATGATGGAACACGGCAAGTGCAGCGACCGGCTGGTTCCCGTCGATGGAAAGCGATCCATCTCCTACGGTGCCGTCTACGCGGGTGGATATCTGCGCTGGGTCGTCGACCTTGCAAAACGGCGCATCATCTGCCACGTCCCGGAGGAACTACATGCAAACGGATGATTTCCAGCACCTGGTGGAAAGCGGCACCTTGAGCGCGGTACCCATGGTCTGCTCCATCGGCGTCTTCGATGGAGTGCACCGCGGACACCAGGAAATCATCACCACCTGCGTCACGTACGCCCACCGCAACGGATGGAAGAGCATGGTGGTCACCTTCAACCGGAATCCGAAGGTTCCGGCAGGGGAGAAAGCCCCCTTGCTGATGAGTCAGGTCCAGAAACGGCAATTTCTTGCTGAATTGGGGGTTGATTACCTGGTTGTCATTGACTTTTCTTCCGATTTCAGTAAACTCACTGGTGTTGAGTTCTTGAACCTCCTCGGTACGATTTGTACGGTGAAGGGGATAGTTGTCGGTGTCGATTTCCGCTGCGGTACTCCGGCTTCGTGTGCCGGTCCCGAACAGCTGCAGGAATACCTGAACCGACGCGGTCCCGGGAACAAGCTTCTGATTCCTCCCTACGTCCGGTTGGACAGTGGAGAACGGGTGAGCAGCTCCTTGGTCCGTAACACACTCAAAACGGGCGATCTTCCCCTGGTGGAGAAGATGCTCGGCAGGTACTACAGCCTGGACCTCAGGGGCGCTGCCCCCGAAAACCGGGATGGATGCCTGTGGTATCCTCTCGAGAAACTTGAACAGCTTCTGCCACCTTGTGGCACGTATGTTGCTCAGGCCCTGACTGCCGATGGAACGAGGATTCCTGTCGTGGCGCGGTTGACCACAACGGATATCGTCCTGCAAGCGGAACGGGTGGACGTTTTTCCCGTGGATATCGAACAACTCTATCTGATACAGAGGTATGGCACATGATTACGAAGGAACAGAAAGAAGAGATTATCGCCAAATTCGGCGGTAATGAGAAGAATACCGGTTCTACCGCCGTCCAGGTTGCGTTGCTGACTGCACGCATCAACGACCTTACCGAGCACTTCAAGAGAAACCCGAAGGATACCAACGGCAAGAGAGGCCTGCTCACTCTGGTTGGACAGAGAAAGA
>Ga0256406_1006917_pt1 | contig 11072 bp, 11 predicted proteins | sample RumenRJG_03DNA_FD_185986 | JGI IMG/M metagenome (GOLD analysis project Ga0256406, IMG submission 185986) | Bovine rumen microbial communities from Lethbridge, Alberta, Canada - RJG_03 | ecosystem: Host-associated > Mammals > Digestive system > Stomach > Rumen | place: Canada: Alberta | collected...
TGTTGTATCCAGTTTTAAGAGACATGAACAATTGGCTTGACAATGATTTCGACGATATGTTGAACACAAGTTGGATGCCGCGCATGAACGTCACAGCACCTGCTATCAATGTCAAGGAAAATGATAAGGAATACGAAGTAGAGCTTGCTGCTCCGGGCACCACGAAGGATGACTTCAAGGTGAACGTCGACAAGGATGGCAATCTGACCATCAAGATGGAGCACAAGGACGAAAAGAAAGACGAGAACAAAAAGGAGCATTATCTGCGCCGTGAGTTCTCATACAGCAATTACGAGCAGGCTCTGACGCTGCCTGAGGATGTTGAGAAAGATAAGATTGAGGCAAAGGTTAATAACGGTGTGCTTCATATCACACTTCCTCGCACTCAGAAGGCTGAGAAGGAGACAAAACGCATTGAGGTCGCATAACCCCGGCGTTGCTGCTCAGTGGTATTACAGGGACTGTTCTCTTCATGGGGAGCAGTCCCTTTTTTGTTTCTACAACATAATCTCCTATATGCCGGCCTCTTTCCGGCGGGCGACTTCTTGAATAAGGGAGCCGCCTTTTTCGTGTCTGATCAACTATGGCTATAGGCTCACCAGATTACTGCGAATCTATTATCTTCTGATAAGCCAACCGCTCATCACCATCGAGCAAATGGATGATGCCACAGTACTGAAATCCTGCCTTTGCTAACTCCTCCGTCCACTCTCTATGAGATCGAGAGCCACCGGCAAGTTCTCAGCTGTTGCTTTTCTGACGAATCGTTCCATTTGAGTTCTTGGTTTGTTCATCAAACTATCGTTTCAACTCCAGGATGGCGCATACGGCGCGGGCTGATAACAGCTCTACATAGAAAATGCCATCCGTCGACAAGTATGTCTTGGGGACGATCACCTCCCCGAATCTGACGGGACGCTTGTATTCTACCCTTACATGTCGGTATGCGAATCCTTCAGGCAGATACTCCATAGCAATACGGATATAGTTGGCGTTGTTCACATGGCCGTTATAGTCAATATCGTTGTGGGTTACGGCGACAGAGGCCTGCTCTTTGAAAGCAGCATTTTTGGGCAGAATGATTCGTCGCTCACCGTAGGTCATGTCCTTCTTGGGCTCAATCATCACCGTATTGAGAACATTATCGGGTATTCTCTGCAATTTGCCGCTTTTGCGGTCGACGAAGGCTCCCATTGACCAGGTCTTATAGCATACGTTGCCGTCGGAGTCATAGATGAACGTGTTGCGGAAGCCAAACATAGGCTTGACATCAAAGACCGATGTCTCCGTTCGGAGTTTTTCCTTGAACCGCGGTACTCTTACAATCTCCACTTGTCTTGATGCAAGCAGTTGTGTCATACCGGATTCCTCAAAGAAAGTCTTCACGCCAGGTTCTGACTCTATCCACATCTCAGAGCAGTCTTGCATCATCTGAAACGCTGAGAACAATTTCAGGTTGCCGTCCTTGTCACATGTGCTTGTCGTTACAATGTTGTCAATGCTATACATGTCTCATCTTTTATTGAATGAAATCACCGTTTGGTATCTAACCAGTGACTGTGTGCAATTATCTTATAGTGGTACAAAGATACTGAAATTATTTGTCGTTCGGACGAAATATCGTATCTTTGTGGCATAAAAAGATATTTCTTCAATAGAATGAATACTATCAAGGTTCACATCTTGCATACTGGCGACGTCAGAGTCTCGCCTTACCTCCCCTTTGGAGGTGACAGGTGCAACATTCTGAAGGCATCGGGGATAACCACCCCCAAGTCTAAATGGATCTGGTTGCCGGTCTGCTGCTATTATATTGAAACGCCAAAGGGAAAATTTCTCTTCGATACGGGATGGCATCGAGACATGTCCCCCAATGGCATCTATGACAAACGGGCTCAAATACGTTCGCTCGGCTCGCGGCTGCTCTACAACGTTAACCAGGGTGTTGTGCCCATGGGTGCGGCTGTGGACGAGCAGCTGGCGCGGTTGGGCGTGAAACCATCCGAACTCGACTGTGTTCTTCTCAGTCATTTGGATTGCGACCATGCCAACGGATTGAAACTTGTTGCAGACGCAAAGAATATCCTTGTTTCGAGTGCTGAAATGAATGGGACGAAAAAGCACGATTTCCAAACAATGATCCGTTTTCAAAAGCGTTGGTGGGACGGTACAAGGCTCAGTACTTTTGATTGGAATGGCAATGAGGGTCCTGCCGGTCGCTCGTATGATGTACTTGGCGATGGTAGTCTTGTGATGGTAAACATCCCCGGCCATAGCACAGGCCTTTGCGCATTGAAGATTAGCAATGCTGACGGTAAGTACGTACTGCTCTTTGCCGACGGGGGATACGCGACAAAGTCATGGAAGGAGATGATCACATCGGGTATTGCTCTTAACAAGGAAGCGCAAAAAGGCTCTCTGGCATGGATTCGCGAACAAAGCATGAGTCCCAAGTGCATAGAATCTCTGGCTACGCATGATGCAGATGTCAAACCACATGTCATCGAGTTTTAGATGGTTGCGGATAGTCGTGGTTGAAACGTACGAGGGTGATATCTGGTAATTGTGCGGCCATCTGCTCGAAGGGGAAGCGGATGTCACAACGGAGATTCATGCTGACGGGCGCTCCGTTCTGATAGTTGACATGCTCATCGGCCATCAGATACATGATGATATTCTTCAGATTCTCCAGTCTGTCCATGGTCCTTATTTCTTTAATAATCAGTTATTTGCTTTTAAATCGCGACCCGACGAAACCGCTGCTGACTTCACCTGTCTTCAAGTTAAAATGCTTGAAGACAGGTGGGGTAGGAGCCAGGTCGTAGTAGTCCAGCTCGGCAATCGGCAGACAGAAGAAAGCCATTCCTTCCCAGCTGTCGTAGAGACGGGACAACACGGGATTATTGTCATAGATTCATTGCTTCACGCTATCCTCTACATCGAAGGTCACCATGCCTCTGCAACGGACTGAGATGTTGTCGGCGTATGCCAGTAACTCCACATGCTGGTTTTGTTGTAGCTCCCGCCATACTGCTTTTTCTGCAGAAGTGGCAAAATAGAGCATATGGTCCTCACGTCGCATAATCTGAAAGATGCGGATTTTCGGAAGATCTCCCTCGCATGTGGCAAAAGAAATTTCGTTATGTTCGTCTAAGAATCTGAGTGCGGTCTGTAACATCGATATGTTTTCTTTCATAGTTCTACTTTTATTTTGATACTGCAAAAGTACTAACTTTCGGTAATTGCTGCAAGAAGGCACCAAAAAGTGGCTTACTTACCTTTTGGTTGGAAATGTGGAAATACTGGTGATGGTCGGGGGTGTAAAAGTTGTTAAATCTGTAGTCTCCGATGTTTTCGCTACAGGAGGCATCAAATGTACAATTTTATATCTACAAGTACGAGCATCGGGCTGTTCCGGCTTGATTTCATACAGGTCAGCACCAGCCACTTCTGCCAGTTGCCGGGCTGCTGTCTTGGTCGTACCCGTAGCAGAGAAATAGGCTATTATCCTATCATATATTTAAAATGGTAACATTTTCAAGAATGTTTTTATGACTGTGTTACATTGTCTGTCTTTGATGGAGAAAAGCGGGTGTGGTAAACCTGACTAATAGATTGTTTGATTAGTACACATTGAGATTTTCGGCATATTCAGGATTTGTTTCTTTGAGAATTTCGGCATTTTTTTACCAGTTAACCTTTGAGAATTTCGGCATTTTTTATTATCCTTCGTCAATGCGTCACCCTGAATCGGGAATAAGTTTTTGGAAAATAGTCACGTACAGACTTTAGCTCCCCATGGAGCTATGGTGCTGAGGTGATGGGGACAGCCTTACGAGCAAGCTCGTCGGCTGCCCCCATCACCTCAGCACCACCCCCAACGGGGGACAAAGCCTGCCCGTGACGAAAATCGCTATCGCGTAAAATTGCGCAGAGCGCATAAAATATTCAGCACCCCCTAAATCTGCTCACAATTATTTTAGAAAGCCTTGATGATATCGTCGTGGTAATAATAACGCTCTATCTGTGCTTTCGGCCATGTTCCGAAGTTCACCAGAATGTCTATTGGAAACGATGTGCCGCGTTTTACTTTTACGTTTTACTTAAAACGACTATTCAGCCGCTTTATTTTATGCGCTATGCGCAATTTTATGCCTTGGCAATTTTCTTCATGTACAGGCTTTGCCCCCGAAAGGGGGAGTCTCAACCAGCGGGATAGCCGTCGAGCTTGCTCGTAAGGCTATTCCGCTGGTTGAGACTCAGAGCTCCTCATGGAGCGTAAGCCTGTACATGATTTTCTTTTTCGTATCATCTGGAGATGGCAAGGCTATATGAGTCAGGACAAAGACATTGACTGTCTGCCGGGCTGTTAAGGAGGAATGTCATAGGAAAATGATGACTCTTTTCATTGTGGTACACTTTGTTTATTTGTCCGACTCCACACTGCGGATACAACTGAGGGCATTGAGTGTACGCGGATAGCCGATGAAGGGAAGGTTACTGGAGATGACAGCGATGAGCAGATCCTTGTCGTTGCCTACGTGGTAGTTGCCGGCAATATGTCCTTTCAACTGCGGCTCGCAACCACCTTGGGCAGCAAGGAAACAGAACGTAATGAGCTCGCGCATCTTCAAGTCAAGTCCCGTGCGGGTGTAGTAATCGCCAAAGCAGTTGTCAGCCAGCCATTTGTTTATGTGTCGGCTGTCCTCCGGCCCTGACTTCCAGAAGTCACGCATTGAGTCGCCGAAACAACTGAACTGTGCCTCTGTGCCGGCCTCACGACGGGTCTCCATCGTGGTGGTCTGCTGTGAAGCCAATGGCAGGGTGATGCCACGGTCGGTCAACACCTCGTTGGTAGCCGAGAGGAAGGGGCGGACGCGTCCCATGCCTAAATAGGCCGTAGCCTGATAGACGATTTCCTTCACCTCAACAGGCGTCACGCCTTTGGCGAGTGCTTCGGGCAGCAGTTCACGGTATTCGCTGATGCCCTGACAGCCAAGGAGTGTGGCCAGATAGCAGATATAGCGGGTACGATCGTCGAGACGCGTCTTCACCTGTTCCACCACCTCGCCGAAAGCAAAGGCCTTGAAGCGCTGGTCGTATTCAGCGTCGGCGACGCCGAGTATCGCTGAACTGGCAGGCAGCTTGTCGTACTCTGCATCCGTGACAGGCTCCAGCCACTCGTTGGAGGCGCCTTCTTCTACCTTTGTCATATAGGTGATATGCTGCATCCACGAGTCTTTGGCGGCCCCATGCCAGTGCTTAGCCTCGGCAGGGATGGCCACGACCACACCCGGGCGCAGGACGACAGGTTCCTTGCCTTCCTCGACATACCAGCCGCAGCCAGCCACGCAGATGAGCACCTGCACCGACTTGTGGTGGATATGCCAGTTGTTGCGGCAACGGGGTTCGAAGGTGACGTTCACTGGACCTCCATTTTCGGCATCGAGGGGAGCCAGATAGCTGTTGCCTGTGAAATACTGGGCATAGGCACTGTTCAACTCTCCTTTCGGCCATACACTGAAATCAACATTTTCTTTCATATTCTCTTGCGCATTTATCCTGTTCGATACTTTCTTTTCCCAAGTTATTTCAGATACTTATTGAGGAACGCCGTAATACGGTCAAACGGAATCTTGTCCATCTGGTCGTAGAGATCGGTGTGGGTAGCATTGGGAACGATGATGAGCTGCTTGTTCTCGCCCTTGAGTTTCTTGAACGTGTCCTCACCCATGTAACGACTGTGTGCTTTCTCACCATGGACGATGAGCACTGCGTTTCGCAGATCTTCAGGATGTGCCAGGATATTGTTGTTCATCCATCCCGTCTGAGCCTGCATCATCCATCCATCGTTGGAGTTGACCGAACGCTTATGATAACCGCGCTTGGTCTTGTAGTAAGCCGAGTACTGCTGTACGAAGTCAGGCTCCTTGCCTGTAAGCTGCTCCACGGGGATACAGCCTCCTGCGCGCTGCTGAAGACCAGTTGTATATTCTTGGGTACGCAGGGCGGCAATCTGCTCCTTTGCCTTGTATCGGTCGTCGGCAGTGCCTTTGTCGAAATAGCCCCATGCGCCCACACGCGGCATGTCATACATTGTACTGATCACCGTGGCTTTTATGCGCGGGTCGTTGGCGGCGGCGTTGAGGGCTATGCCACCCCAACCACAGATGCCCACGATGCCGATACTATTGGCATCCACGTCGGAGCGGTTGCTCAAGTAGTCAACGGCAGCTTGAAAATCTTCGGTGTTGATGTCGAGTGAAAAGACATCACGTGGCTGCCCGCTGCTCTCACCTGTGAACGACGGATCGAAGGCAATGGCCAGAAAGCCGCGCTCGGCAAGCGTCTGTGCATAGAGTCCCGACGACTGTTCTTTCACCGCACCGAAGGGACCGCAAACGGCAATGGCGGAAATACGCCCCTGTGCATTCTTGGGTTTATAGACATCGGCTGCGAGTTCTAAGCCGAAATGGTTGTGGAAGGAGACCTTCTCATGGTCCACCTTCTCACTCTTGGGGAAAACCTTGTCCCACTCTTGTGTCATCTTCAACTGTGTCATCTTTTTTGTGCTTTGTGCCCCAGCAACGATAAATATCATCAGAAATGCCAAGGCTGTGATTATTCTTCTCATCTGTTGTTATCTTTGTTTCCGGTTGCAAAGTTACGAGTTTCCTGTCAACAGGCTATTACCCCGATTAAGGCTGCTATAACCCTTTTTGCTGAAATTGCAGCTTCCTTCTTGCGTGAATAGAATATTTCAACTAATTTTGCGTGTGGAAACATAAAGACAGATAGATATGAGCGACACAACGATCATCCCCATCGACAGTATCGATAACTATAATAAGATGTATGGCTTCGAGACCCTGCATCCCTTGGTGAGCGTGGTAGACTTGGCGGAAGCCACGAAGATTCCCAACCACGTCACCTTCCGTTATGGCGTCTATGCGCTGTGGCTGAAGGACGGCATACAGTGCGCGCTACACTACGGGCGCCAGCAATACGACTATCAGGACGGTACCATCGTGAGCTTCGCGCCGGGGCAGATGGTGCGCGTGGATATGACAGAGGAACAGCTCTGCACGCCGTCACACACCTTAGGCCTGCTCTTCCATCCCGACCTGCTCTTCGGCACACCACTGGGGAAGGCTATCGGTGGCTATCACTTCTTCGACTACGCTTCGGCTGAGTCGCTCCATCTCAGCGAGCGCGAGCGGCGGATGTACACCGACACGCTTAACACCATCCGCTTTGAGATGGAGCAGCCCGTGGACAAACATTCGCAGACCATTCTCACCGATCGCATCAAGCTCATCCTCGACTACTGCCAGCGCTTCTATGACCGACAGTTCATAATCCGCCACAAGGAAAACTCCGATATTCTCTCGGCCTTTGAACGCAACATCAAAGATTATTTCGAGCAGGGCTTAGCCGTGCGCGGCGGCCTGCCCTCCGTGGCTTACTTCGCTGATAAGGCTTGTCTGTCACCGGGCTACTTTGGCGACCTCATCCGTAAGGAGACGGGAATGACGGCACAGTACTATATCCAACAACATATCCTCGCGCTTAGCAAGCAGCTGCTCCTCGACCCTTCTCAGAGTATTTCGCAGATTGCCGACCGCCTCGGCTTCCAGTATCCGCAGCACTTCTCCCGCTTCTTCAAAAAGCTTGCGGGAATGACACCAAAAGAATATAGAGAAAAATAAAATAAGATGGAAAGTATTCATTGAAAAGTATTTCTACGTTCATCATTTCCTCAATTCTTCTTCCAAGAACTCACACGCATAGCTTTTCTTGATTCCATTGTCATTGTTTGATAATATACCTTTCTCTTAATCGCTTGGGCAATTTACTGAGTACGAGCAGATAGGACTGGCGGACAAGGTCTTTTACCATATCACCATCAATCTCATCGAGGAAAACATCATTCCAATGCACCTTATTTAAATGGTAAGCCGGGCGGATGCCGTCATAATGGTCGCGCAGCGTCTGTCCTTGCTCAGGCGGAAGCTTCACGGCGCAAGTCGGTTCCGGGGCATTGAGCCATATATGCAGAAAGATCTTTCCCTCAATACGAAACAGCACCCAATCCGCACCATAAGCCTGGTCTTCCGTTGTCCCCGGCAAGGACAACGCATATTCACGAACTTCTTCGATATTCATTGTTTGATGATGTTAATTCAACTGTGTTTTATCCTTGGAAGCATTGCCAGTCGCAAACAATCAATGATATTCTAAATTGTCCTCGCTGACCGGCTCGTCCGTGTACTTGCGCACGGTGAAACGCTTCGATGCTAATTATTTGAATGTCATAAACTGAAGAGTTATTCATATCAGCCTCAAAGGTACAACTTTATATCGTCAAGTACGACAATTTGATAGAGAATAATTGTCGTGTAAGAAGAATTAAAGATTGTCTCATAAGTGAAAAGAACGTCCCTCAGACGTGAAACGATTTTGAGACAGACGAGGCACGATCAAATCCATATCAGCAGTCTATATCAGCTTTCCGTGCTTGTTGCATCTGTATGCTGTGAGCCAAACGATAAGTCTTACCGTCCTTGATAAAGCATGCGCCAGTTTGCATAAAATGAAAATGTACACCGGCATCCATGCACTGCCTGCGCACATCAAGCACCCATTCGTAACGGCAGGGGCGGGCATCTCTTCCCGACTCGCCACCAACGGTGATGCAAGCTATGTGTTCGAGGTTGCCGTGAAAGTCTACTGGACCTAACATTGGTTCGACAATAATTTCCTTGTGCGGTAAAGGCAATGACAACAGAACAGGTAGTCTTTCGTTAACACGCCGCTGATTCTCCATTGTGCAGCAGATAGTTATGCGGTCCTTTATCTCGTTCCAGAAAGCAGGCAGGCATTGTAGGATGCGCTCTGGCCGCTTGGTGACCATATAAAATCGGAGGTCGCGGCGAAAGCGCATCATCTTCCATGCTTCTTCCCGCCATGCGTCCATTTCCGGCAAGAAGAAATCAGATGAGAAGCATGTCATCACCTCTGTTCCTGATGGAATTTTCCATTCCCCTTTTCGGTTGCGGCGAAGTGGTAGGTTGAATGATGCCGTCTTTCTGACGAGATTAGTGTCTACGCCATTCTCCTCATCGCGCGTGAAGACATAGCAGTGCCTGCACCCTTCGCTTTTGCGGTGACAGCCATGCACTAAATTCCAGATAATCATCCTTCTAAGACAATGAGATTGCTTTCATAATACAGTTGATAGGTGAGAACAGCCATATCTTTCGCTGCCTGCACGCGCTCATTGCGTACCTCATAATGCTTGGCATACAGCTTTCCGTCAACGCGTTCTGTGGCAAGCTTTGCTATCTCGTCGTAATTGTCCACACGATTCACGCATACCGCATCGAAATAGCTGAAGTTCTTCTTCGACCACAGATCACGATAGCCTGAACTGTCACCATTGAACCATTTCTTCAGTGCGGCTTTCTCCATGTTGATGAGTTTCTCGGCCAACTTCTCTTCTTCCTCGTTCTTGTACCAATTGTTGTTCATCGTTTTTATATCCTTTGTTTTCTGTTGCAAAGTTAGGGAGAATCGGTTGCTCTCCCATGAAATAAAATGGAGGGAAATGTCACTTTTCGGGACTTTTGCTTGCCAGTGTCATTTTTTAGAATTATCTTTGTCCGTACAATGAAGCGGATACCTCTTTATAAGTTCTTCAAGCACAAGTATGGTCAGGAATTGTTGGTAGATGTGGTGAACTTAGACAAGATGAAGCCTGACATCCACCGCACGCCGGTCTATCGTGAGACCTTCTACAGTCTCCTGCTCATCACAAGCGGCTCAGAGGCAGTAACTATCAACGGCCACGCTGCCACGGTGAGCCGTGGCCAGGTGCTGACATCCATTCCTGGGGAGATCTGGGCGATGTGCGCTGACAGCAAGTTAGAGGCGCTCAACCTCATCTTTGAAGAAGAATTCTTGCTCGACTTCTTCAGCGATACTCTTTTCCTGGACCATTTCCGTTATCTGCAAGCCGACCGGCCCTCACCGTTTCTTATCCTTGACGACAAGCTGAATGAACGTCTGCTCCAGCTCTATCTTGACATGCAACGTGAGATACACCGCCCCGAACAAGACCAGCATATCCTTCGCGCCATGCTCTATGAGGCCCTCATGCTGCTCAACAGGACTCGGTTTATGGAAGACAGCAAGAAAGAAACTGACAGCAACGAGGCCGTCAATGCCAATCGATATATTGACGGTTTCCGGTCGTTGGTTGAAGAGCACTATAAAGAGGAGCACGGGGTGGTTTTCTATGCTGACCGGCTGTTCATCACCACCAACTACCTCAACAAGCTCGTGCGATCATCGTTAGGAGTGTCAACCAAGCAATATATCCTGAGCCGTATCATGCAGGAAGCATGCAATCTGCTGCGCTATACATCCTTGTCAGTACAGGATATAGCTGTCCAACTGCATTTTGAGACGGCAACCTACTTTACACGTGTATTCTACAACTACAAGAGACAGACGCCCCTGAATTACAGGAATAATGCGAAGTAATTATCATGTTTGATTTCTCAGAAGCATCAGCATGGATGGTCAACCTCTCCTGATTTCTTGCACTGTGGCCATTTGGCTCACATGTTGCTGATCAGCCGCAGGATGGAGGATGTCTCAGTGTGTTTATGGATATTTTTTCATGTTTGTTGGGTTATTGTGTTATTGCAAAGATACGCTTTTTCTTATTATAAATAGGCTTTCTTCTTGCGTTCTTGCTTTTTTTTCTTTACTTTTGTATCATTGAAACACTAAATTGATATTTCTGCGATGAAACCGTTCTATACTATTGTGGTCTTTGCGACCCTGTTGAGTTGCTCCGTGTGGGCAGGCATGCATAGCTATCGTTGTGCCGAAGAGGAGATGGTAGCAGATATGAACCAGGCTTTGACCCAGACCTTGTGCCATAAGCAAGAGGCGTGGATCACTCCCGACACCATCCGCGACTATCGCAGCAATCTGCGGCTGGAGGTGCTCCGTCGCCATTCCTTGGTGTGCTATGCCGAGGATGTGGATCCGAAGACGGTTGC
>Ga0256406_1006918_pt1 | contig 11071 bp, 10 predicted proteins | sample RumenRJG_03DNA_FD_185986 | JGI IMG/M metagenome (GOLD analysis project Ga0256406, IMG submission 185986) | Bovine rumen microbial communities from Lethbridge, Alberta, Canada - RJG_03 | ecosystem: Host-associated > Mammals > Digestive system > Stomach > Rumen | place: Canada: Alberta | collected...
GAGGCTGGCTTGACGGTGGAATGCGGGTTCAGAGGGTGGTCGGGGTCATGGGATCGCCGATCGAGGTTGCCTTGGAATAGCGGTCGATCTTAATGGTTATTTCCAGGAATAAGGCATGAATGACAAGATCACAGTGTTAGGTCTCAAAAGCAAGATTGAGACGGCAAAAAAGAAAATCCCAACTTTAAAGAGCCGGCAGGTTGCGTTAAAAGTCGATCAAGGATTGTACCTTTTCGTAACGGCAGCATCTTGTACGTGGTACGTCCGCACCGACTCTAAAAAGAAAAAAAAACAGGCTGGGGACATATCCTGGCATTTCTTTATCTCTTGCCAGACAGAAAGCCGAGCAACTTCAGGCTGTATGGAAGGGGACTAAGGAGGAAGCAGACAAAATTCCAATGCTCAAGGATTTTTATCCTAAATTTCTTGATGATTATGGAAAAAACAAGGCTCAGTTGTTGAATCATAATGATCTAAACAATTAAACTCTGTAACATCAACTGGTAAACGTAGGTGGTCTTCCGCAGCACCGGGATCGGATCCCTGCAGCGGATTTTGCAGCCTCGCGTATTACATCCGGTTGAGAACACAAATTCCTCCAGAGTTTTTAACTTGTTCGGATCTTTGGAGAAGTTAACCAGGTTGTGCCAGACAATGTAATTGTTCAGGTATTTCGTGGCCACGCCTTTGAAATTGTGCTCAATCAACCACTTTAACTCAGAGTGATAAGCATTGGCCGTCTGGATGTTAAAACCGCCGTTCGTGTGCCGGTTTTTAGGGATCATCACGTGGGTCAGATTGTTATCCGCGGCCACTTTGCCGTAAGCCCTTAAAGAGTCGGTCACCATGATTGAGCCTTCCTCAATCCTGCCGTCGGTGACGTGTTTAAGATCTTCGACTCTGGGAGTACCGAGATTGGCTGCCTTGCCAATCGACAGGCCGTTAAGGTTTACGACGCACGGAACGCAGACCTGCTCCTCGGATAATCCGCGTTTTTTGGCCAGGCCTCCGCGGTGACGGCTCTCCCGGGGCGGATGCCTGCAGCCCTTAAAGCTCAGCCGAAAAAAGGTTTCGTCGCATTCGGCCACGCCGTCAACCTTGACATCAGACTGCATGTTCTGAAGCGCGTCGAGGATTTTGTGTCTCCAGTCAAAAGCCGTGTGGGTGCTTATTCCGCAGATCTCCGCGCACTTCCTGATTGAAAGCTTTTCAATCATGCATTCGCAGAACTTCTGCCACACTTCAGTGTCCTTCTTTGAAAAAGCGCGCACCGTGTTCGTGGATAAGTTGAAAGTCCTGCCGCAGTGTTTGCAGCGGTATCTCTGGACGCCTCTGAGGTGTCCGTCCTTTACCACTTCGGCGCAGCCGCAGTGCGGGCATTTGGGCCTGTCAGGAAGCGGTCCGGATTTCTTCTGCATAATGGCTTCCATAAGCGGCTTAACCGACTCCGGCTCAGGGACTTTCTTTGCGCTTACCGCATTCAGAAACTGCTGTTTCTGCTCATCCGGCAGGGCTTCGAACATCTGAGTAATGACTGAGACCTGATCCATATAATCATTCCTCGCAAACTTTACAAAGTCATTATACATCAAAGTAATCGCTAGATCACTGCATTTCTGCTACTGAGCCATAATTTAGGTAAGCAAGCGGGCGCGCAGACTTGCGCAAAGGTGCGGGAGCGCAAATGAATGGCGCCCCGCGCTTAAGTCAGGATCCTGATCCGCCTTTGCCTTGGGCATCGCCCTGGGCCTTTGAACCAGCGCTTCCGTAGAGGGTGATCGGCACGTTGTTGAAGTCAGCCCCGGCAAGGCTCAGGATCCTGGTGAAGGGCTTGAAGGACGAGAGGCGCGAGCGCGCCTTCTGCGTCTCGTCGCGCAAGGCCTTCGAGGCCAGCGCAAGCGGGCACCCCTGCGGCAGGCCATCGCACTGCTCGATGGTGATGCGCACCGGATTGCCGTTTCGCATGAAGGAGAACTTGGTCTCGAGGTTGTGGGAGAAGCTCGGATCGTTGATGAAGTAGGAGAAGCGCTCGCTCATCTTCAGGATCCAGTGCGAGCTGTCAGCAGGATCGATGCTCCTCGAGCTGCTGATGAGGGCGCTGTACAGGGCATCCTTGTAGCCTGCAGCCTCGATGTCCTGGAGCCAGGGATCGGCCTTGCGCACGTAAGGCATGAAGTCCTGGGCTATGAGCGGGCGCACCTGCTGCCCAGCCTCGATCCTCTCGATGCGCTCAAGCTCGGCGCGCTGGGCCGGCGGCATGGATGCCGGATCCCCGTCAGGCAGAGGCTCAGGCGTCACAGCCACGGCCTGATCGCCCCCGCCTTGCGCCACGCGGCTGTCCTGGGCATCCTCGAATGCCGCGATGGCAGCCTCGTTCTGCGAGGCCTCCTGGAAGCCCTCGCCCACGTCATCATCGTCATCTGAATCGTCGTCAGGCGGCACGTACTGCCCGAAGTCAGGCGGCTCGATGCCCTGCGCCGCGCCATCATCCATGTCCCGGGCGGGAGGCTCAAAAGGAGCAGGCGCCACAGCCTGGGCAGGGACGGGCGCAACTGCAGGAGTGATAGCTTGACCCTGAATAGCAGCCTGCGATGAAGGCGAAGGCATGAAGGGAGATGGCGCAGGCGCGGCAGGAGATACGATTGGCGCCTCGCCGTTTGCAGGTGAGAGAGGCTGGTCCAAGGAAGCATCAGCGCCGCCTTCTATATCAAGCAGGGCTTTTTTGAGCGAAGCGCTCATGGCCGCGCCTGCGCGCCCTGCACTCTTTGCCGCATCGATCCCAGGCGCCGGCTCAGGCTTGGCCGCAAGAGGATGCGCGCTTGCGGCATACTCGGCCTCGGCCGATGCCAGATCCTCATAAGGCCTTGCAGATTCGACAGCGCTCTCGCTCATGTCGTCGGAGAAGGGATCGGCGATGAGCCTGAGGCCGTGATTTTCAACCGGGGCATCTTCCTGCACGGGAGGCTTGCTCATGGCAGAACCCTGGGACGCCATCTCCGCTGCTGATGAAGGCTCACTCTGATCTTGCGCCAAAGGGGCATCTCCTGCTAAAGAGGCCTGCTGCGGCAGGTAGCCTTCAGGTGACGCAGGTGCAATCTCCGCTTCATGGGGTTCTGCCTGGGGCCTGCCCTGGGCGGTGCCCTGCGCATCGCCACGCTGTTCTGGCGCGTCCAAGGCCGCATCTGCTGCGCCAAGGCCTGCCTCTCCATGATCCTCAGCCTCAAGCTGGGCCATCGCAGCCTTCTGCGCGCGCGCGAGCATGTCCTGGACGCTCTCGCCCGGACGCCTGCCATCGACGAATCCCTCGCCGGGCCCGAACATCATCGGCCCGGGGGCGGCGGCATCCTCTTGATCCGCGCTCAGATCCTCGGATGCAGCCCGGCTTATCTCCTCGATTTCACTTGCGCTCAGGGGAGGCTGTCCAACGGGGGCAAAGGCGTTGGCGCCGGATGCGGTTCCATTTGATGCATCAGGCAAAGCTCCCGCCGATGCAGGTGACGCGGCCCCATCATGCGAAGCCGCCGGTACTTGCGAAAGCGGGGTCGAAACCGACGCGGGCGCGGAAGCTTTGGCTGGGGCGGAGGCTGGAGCTGGAACCTCACCGCCTTGTGCAAGTGCATCCTCAGGCTGGCGCATGGGCTCCTGCGCGCAAAATGCTAGGTCTTGCGCGGCACCAGCCGCCCCGGCGCCTGCAGCTCCTGCCTCCTGGGGCTCGCCGCCTGCGCGCTCGAGCGCCTCGTCCGAGCCTCCTGCGAACGGATCGTCCGGATCAGGCGCGCTCTCGTTCACCGTGATCTGAGTCGGGACATAGTCGCGCTCTGCAATGCCCTTGGATACGCCGATCTCGGCTGTCTGCCTGATGCTCTCGCCCAGCGCCCGGAGCTTGGCCCCGGCGTCCTCAGCGCTGTCGCGCTCGGAGATCGCAGCCTCAAGATCCTCCTGCTTACTCGCGATGAAGTCGATGTACGGGAGCACCTCCTTGAGCATGGGCAGCATCGAGTCGGGAAGCTCCGCCTCGGGGCTCGCTCCTGCGTGGGGGTCTCCTGGATCCTTCCACCTCGAATTGAGGGCCATGTTGATGTCGTCGCGGCCATCGGAGGTCATGCCCTTGTTCATCATCGCGGCGTTGAGGATGGCGTGGTGCACCGAATCCAGCGACTCGATGACCCCGGCATCCGGCTCGAACGACGCCCCCGGGAAGGCTCCGCCATCGGCCTTGTCCGATACCTGAGCATCCTGAGCCACTGCTGGAGGGACGCCCGTCTGGGCTGGCTCCTCCGAGCTGGCATCTGCGCTTAAGGCGATCCCGGACGCGGCGGCGGGCGCTTGCAGCTGCGCTGCTTTATCGCCTTGCGGGGCAGACTCGGGCTCCGGGGCCTGCCCAGCCTCTTTAGATGGCGCCTGTTCCTCTTGGATGTCGCTTGGAGCCGCCGGGGCGCCGGGCGCTTCATTCTCGATGGGAGGGACAACAGCAGATCCCGCCCTCCCCGTCTCGTCTCCCATTGAAGGGACAGTGATGGCGTCAGGACGCGCAATGGCGGCTTTGGCAGCTTCAATCCCAGCCTCTGGGATCGGCTGCGGATGGCCTGCCGGGGCTTTTACAGCCTCGACGGCTGATGGCTCAGGCGATGGGATCGCTGAGGCGTTGGATGGCGCGCCCAGCATCGCGCGGCGCGGCACTGCCTCTTCAAGATCTTGCGGAAGCGCGGGCTCTATTGGTGAGCTCTCACCTATCCATTCTTTTTTTTTTCGGGGGTGAAGGCCAGGAGCCTTAACACGGCCATGTCGAAGACCGAGGCGGGGTCGGCGCTCGATGAGAGCTCGTCCACGCCTTCAAGGCAGATCTGGTAGTAAAGCTGCAGATCCCTAGGCTGCATGATCCTCGCGTACTTCTCGAGGATCGCAAGCGGGGTCTGGAAGAGGTTCATGTGCCTCTGGCCCGTGAATTGGAAGAGGCAGAGATCGTGGAAGGTGCCGACCATCGAGTCGAGCAGAGCCTTGTAGTTGGGGGCGATGGAGCGCACCCTGTCGAGGAAGGCTCCCAGATCCGAATTGGGAGTCGTGATGAGATCCAAAAGCTGTTGCGTCAGCTCGTCGCCTGCGGTGCCGAGCATCGAGAGCACGCTGTCGCGCCTGAGGCTCCCGCCGCCCAGCGCCACGGCTTGATCGCAAAGCGAGAGCGCGTCGCGCATGCTCCCGCGGGCGGCCTGGGCGATGAGCGCGGCAGCCTCGCTCTCGCAGGGGATCCCCTCGCGGCCGGCGATGGACTTGATCTGTCCTGCTATCTCGTCGCGGGTGAGCGCGGTGAGCTGGAAGCGCACGCAGCGCGAGAGCACCGTGGTCGGGATCTTCTGGGGATCGGTGGTGGCGAGGATGAACTTGACGTAAGAGGGCGGCTCCTCGAGGGTCTTGAGCAGCGCGTTGAAGCTGCTCGCCGTGAGCATGTGCACCTCGTCGATGATGTAGATCTTGTAGCGGCCGCGGATCGGCGGGTAGCGGGTGTTCTCAAGGAGCTGGCGGGTGTCCTCGACCTTGGTCTGGGAGGCGCCGTCGATCTCGATGACGTCCGGGTAGGTGCCGCGGGCGATCTCGATGCAGCTCTGGCACTTGCCGCAGGGATGCGAGGACATGCCCTCCTCGCACTCGAGGCACTTGGCAATGATCCTCGCGATCGTGGTCTTGCCGACGCCGCGCGTGCCGGTGAGCAGGTAGGCGTGGTGGACCTTGCCCAGGTCGATGGTGTTGGAGAGCGCCGCGATGACGGGCTTCTGCCCCACGACGTCTTCAAACGCCTGGGGGCGGTACTTGCGTGCAAGCGCCTGGTATTCGCCGCGGTTCTCTTCCATCGTGGATGTCCTTGGGGCTTAGGTGTGGCTTTGGCGTGAATCAGTGCCCGGGGAAGGTCACGAGCGACTTGACGTCCACGCCGTACTTGTCAACAAGCGCCTTGCGGCCGTTGAGGCCTTCGAGCTCGATGACGAACGCGCAGCCGACGATGTCGCCGCCCTCGCGCTGCACCAGGCGGATCATCGCGTCCATGGTGCCGCCGGTTGCCAGCAGATCATCGAGGATCAGCACCCTCTCGCCCTTCCTGATGGCGTCGGCGTGCATCTGCAGCTTGTTGGTGCCGTACTCGAGCACGTAGTTCTCCTCGATGGTGCGGCGCGGGAGCTTGCCGGGCTTGCGGATGAGCACGAAGCCCGCGCCCAATGCCGCGGCCAGCGGCGCCCCGAAGATGTACCCGCGGGCCTCGGCCGAGGCGACCTTGTCGATCTTCTGGTCCTTGTAGAGCTTGGTGAGGGACTTGATGGCCAGGCCGAAGGCCTTGCGGTCCTCGCAAAGCGAGGTGACGTCGCGGAAGAGGATCCCGGGCTTTGGATAGTCGGGAATGCTCTTGATCGAAGCCTTGATGTACTCCGCGTCGGCCGCGGACTCCTTCATGCCTGAAGCTGCCATTTCAAAATCTCCAGATCACGTCCCTCCGGCGTTGGGCGGAGGCGGCGGTCTATTCCGAATGTTCAAACCCAAGAGGGTATTATAAGGAGGCCGGGGAGCGCAGACAATGCCGCGGCATTGCACGCGCGCTGCGCAAAGAAAAGGAAACTGCAACTGGAGGCATCATGCGCTTTGACACAGTGCTCTTCGATCTCGACGGCACGCTCTTTGACACCGCCCCTGACATCTATGCCGCCTGCAACCACGCGCTCGAAATGTTCGGATACAAGGGCGCAAGCCCCGAGCGCCTGAACGCAGGCCTCCCCTACGGCATGAGGGCGATGCTCAGGCTCGCCCTGCCCAGGGCCGACTGGCCCAAGGCCGAGCGCGGATGCCCGATGTACCGCGAGTTTGACAGGAGCTACACCGAGAACTCCCACGTGCTGACCAGGCCCTTCCCCGGGATAGCGGAGCTTGTCGGGGATCTCAGGGGATGTCGGATCAAGACCGGCGTGGTCACCAACAAGTACATGCACATGGTGGAGGCGCTGTTCGCCGCCTTCCCATTCACGAAGGACTTCGACTCCATAGTGGGCGGCGACAGCGCGCCAAGGGCCAAGCCCGATCCCGACCCCATATGGATGGCCGTCAAGGAGTGCGGAACCACGCCTTCGCGCACGCTCTATGTCGGCGACTTGAAGTCAGACATCGTTGCGGCGCGCAATGCGGGCGTTGCGAGCTGTGCGGTAAAATGGGGCTATGGATCTTTCACGGGCGAGCCCTTGGAGGAATGGGGGGCGCAGTACGAGGCGCAGTCCCCTTCCGACGTCCTCAAGATAGCCAGAGGGCAGCCCTGACCCTGAAAAGCACGGTGGTTTAGGAGAAGCTGATGCAATTGAAATTCGCAAGGATCTTCGCGGCGATGCTGGGAGCGGGCCTCGCCGCCCATGGCGCCCTCGCCGCCACGGTCTATGACAAGGACGGGACCGCGCTTGACATCTTCGGCAGGGTCGACGCCTCTTACATGAACGACCACGCCGCGAGATCGCTGCGCGGCAACATGCGCACCACCGGCGTTGACAACTCTGTCATGAACACCGCGAGGCTTGGGATCTCCGGGCGCTCGAAGCTGAGCCAGAGCGTCTACGGCATCGGCATGGCCGAGTGGGACATGCCTTTCAACTCAGGCTCGACGGCGCAGGCGCGCTACATGTTCGCAGGCGTCAACGCCCAGCAGTACGGAACGCTTATCGCAGGGCGCGGCAATGACGCCTACGCCGCGGTGGCCGGCGCGACCGACATCTTCGACATGCTCGACGGCGAGACCAACGACTACTACATCTTCGGGGACACCGTGCCCGGGCAGATCATGTACTCGCTCTCGGCGCTGGGCTGGGACGCCAGGATCTCGGTGCAGACCGCCGTCGAGAACGTCAACGAGGTCTTCGACATCGACTCGGGCGCGGCCTTCTCCATAGCCACCAGGTTCAAAAGCGGCGTCTCCTTCGCCTACGGCGCCTCCTACACCGACTTCAGCTACGAGGAGGCCCCTGGGGATCAGGTGGAGTTCTTCGGCGGGATGTTCCGCCGCGCTCAGAAGGCGGGCGACGGGGAGTCCGATGCGGAGTACGGCCTGACCCACCACCCGAGCTACAAGGTGAACAAGGGCATCGCCATCTCCTACGGGAACCTGGGCGACGGCCTGTACGTCGCGGCGCTCTACAACGTCACGCGCTACAAGGGCCTGCCCCACCACATCTACGACTACGAGCTTGCCGCGGACTACGCGTTCGCCTCGGGCATCGATCTCAAGGCCGCCTACGGCGTGCAGCTCTACCGCGACGCTGCGGCCATCGAGGATCTCACGGTGGGCGTGGCCTGGAACCCGGTTCCGGCCTTCAAGATCTACGCCGAAGGCCAGTTCGACCTCGGGGCCAGGCCCGAGAGGCTTTACGGCGATCAATGGATCGCCGACCGCGCGCTCGGCGAGAGCCGCTTTTGCGCCGGCATGAGGTACATGTTCTAAAAGGCTGCGGCGGCCCCTGCCGCCGCGCAATTTTTTCCGATGCTATAATGCCCTGTGTTTGCAACAGGCTGGTGCCATGCCGCTTTGCGGCACGGAAATGCTCGGCATCGGCGATCGTCCCCGCAAAAAGCGGGGCCCGGGAAGCCACCCGGAAGCCCTCGCGGCCGTCGCAGCGCCGCGCTGGCTTTTACAAATGCTGTGATAAGCCCTTGTTGGTATTTGAAATGAGATTTACCAGGATTTTAAAAATCGGGGCGGCCGCTGCCGCCATGGTCCTCGCTTCGGCCGCGTTCGCCGAAAGCGGATTCAAGCTCCCTGTGCACTACACCTTGGAGATGGTCGACGGCGCCGACAAGCCTGAGAACTACAGCCGCTTCTCCCGCACCGTCACCCTAAGCCCGGGCCGCCACCAGCTCGTGGTGCTCTTCAAGGACACCTTCCAGGGCGGCTCGGACGCCAGGCTCGTCCAGTCGAGCAACCCCATCGTGATCGACCTGATGAACCTCAAGCCCAACCAGACCGTCACCTTCGACTACGACATCCCCTCGTCGCTCTCCAAGGCCGACACCTACGCGCGCACCCAGAAGATCCGCATCGTCGACACCAAGGGCAACGCCATCCCCTCCTCCGACGCCTCCTACTTCATCATGACCTCGGAGAACGGCTTCGTGCTCGGACGCGACTACCGCCAGGAGCTGATGAGCCTCAACCGCCTCTATGCCCCGGCCTACGTCGAGGGCGGCAAGCGCGGCGTCGGCATGACCTCCTACGGCGCGCCGACCATCCAGGCCACCAACGACAGGTATGCCGAGAACTCGTCCACCCAGACCCTCGATGATCCGGGCCTCTCGGTGGCCCAGGAGGACACCATGGCGACCTCCTCGCGCAGCGGCGGCTCGACTCGCGGCGGCGCCAGCTACAACCAGCTCGTCAAGCTCTACAACAGCGCCGACGACGCGACCAAGCTCAAGTTCGTCAAGTACGTGATGTCGCACTGATCGAATGCCAGGCCCCGGCATGCCGGGGGCGGAGGGCGCCAGATGGCGCCCTCTTGTTTTCCAACGCAAGCTCCTTCATCCCTTCCCCCTTCAGAGGGCATCGCGCGCCTTGTGCCCGCCGCCTTGCATAATCCCTCCCAGCTCCAGTCAAAAGCCCCCGCCGTTTTTTCCAGCATTCAAGATCGGGGAAACGTTGCCGTTTTTAATTTATGCGGGCAGCGTGGCGGCGCGCCGCGCAGTGTTGTTTGACACGAACGGCTTTTACATCAACTAATCGTGGATGATCTTGTTGTAAAATCCAAACCCGTGGACGCGCTTGAGCGCGCATTGATTCATAAAGAGCCAGCCGGAGCCTCGGCCCTCGGCCGGCGAAAGCAACGTTAAAGGAAGAAACATGCATTGGTACAAGTCTTTGCCGGTGAAAGCCAAGCTGCTTTCAGCTTTCCTGCTCATCCTCCTGCTCACCTGCGTCATCGCCGCAGTTTCTGTATACGGCACGATCCAGCAGAAGAGCGTGGCCGTTGAAGCCGACCATAAGCTCAACAAGGACTACGCGGTGATCCAGAGGACGATCAACGACGTTTCGCGCTTCCGCTCGAAGGTGTTCACCTTCAACGCCTCGCTCATGAACTTCACCCCGGACACTGCCAATGAGGCCCAGGCCATCATCGACCGCATCAACGAGGATCTCGTGGCGCTGCAGGGCACCGCCGAGCCCTCCCGCCTCGAGGTCGTCAAGATCGCCACCGCCTCGTTCATCAGCTCCTACAAGGACAAGATGTACCCCTTCCTCGACAAGGGCTACAGCGTCGACTCCCGCAAGGTCTTCACCGACGAGGTGTATCCCGGCATCGACAGCACCGAGGAAATCCTCAACCATATGAACACCGTCGAGCTGAAGGCGCTCAATGAGAAGGTCGGCTCGCTCAACTCCAACAGGTCGCTCTACCTGGTGCTCGCGGTGACCGTTGGCGCGATCGTGGTGGGCATCCTGCTTGCGGTGCTGCTCTCCAACGCCTTCGTAAACGTGCTCAAGTACGCCGCCAAGAACGCCAACGAGCTGGCCAAGGGCGACCTCTCCATCAAGATCAACTCCGATCGCACCGACGAGTTCGGCAATCTGCTCCACAGCCTTGAGAACATGCGCGTGAACCTCAGAGACTCCATCAGGACCGTGCACGAGGTCGCCACCGAGGTCATCGACAGGATCAGCGCCATCAAGGACGGCACCGAGGCCATCGGAAGCGCCTCCAAGGCCTCCAAGGACCGCACCATCACCGTGGCCGCCGCCTCCGACGAGATGGTCTCCACGACCGGCGACATCGCCAAGAACTGCGAGACCGCGGCAGGCAAGGCCACCGGCACCAACGAGATGACCAAGAAGGGCGCCGAGAGCGTCGACGGCATCATCAGCAAGATCCAAAACCAGGTCGCCAAGTCCAAGCAGGACGCCGAGCAGGTGCAGACCCTGGTCGATCAGGCCGAGAAGGTAGGCTCCATCGTCGAGACCATCGACGACATCGCCAACCAGACCAACCTGCTGGCGCTCAACGCGGCCATCGAGGCCGCCCGCGCCGGCGAGGCCGGCAAGGGCTTCGCGGTGGGCGCCGCA
>Ga0256406_1006919_pt1 | contig 11071 bp, 8 predicted proteins | sample RumenRJG_03DNA_FD_185986 | JGI IMG/M metagenome (GOLD analysis project Ga0256406, IMG submission 185986) | Bovine rumen microbial communities from Lethbridge, Alberta, Canada - RJG_03 | ecosystem: Host-associated > Mammals > Digestive system > Stomach > Rumen | place: Canada: Alberta | collected...
TTGAAGCTCATCGACATGAGTCGCCATTGACTCGCTGTGCATCATTCATCCCACAGAAAAAATGATTGAGCCAAAATTTCTCTATGAAAAAGTTCAGGGAACGGCTGAGCAGCGTATTGGAAAAGGAAAGCGATTGAGATCATTGAAAGGGAAGTCCTGTATGAAAAAGAACTTGCTGGACGAGGGGATCGTTCTCTGGGGCGGCGGCAGGCGGGCAAATCGGCTTCTAGGCATCCTGCCGCTTTCCTGCATCCGAGCGGTGGTCGATGAAAATCCTAGGCGCGTCGGCAGTTACTGGAATGGCATCCGTGTGATTTCAAAAGAGTGTTATTTTGCCGAGTTCCGGCAGTATCCTGTCATCATCACGCCATTGTCCTGTGATGGAATTGCAGAAGAACTTATGGAGCATGGCATTTGTGACTTCGTCTATCTTGACGAACTTTTCTTTCCGGAGAGGACGCGTCAGAAGCGCTTGGTGGTAGAAGATGTACAGACAGAGGGGCGTAAACTCCGTCTGGTGCATGAAGTGATGATGGCACGGATGAATCTGTGGGCACGCATCGAGAAAATGTATGCCTGTACTACAAATTTCTTCTTGCGTGGTCACAGAAAAAAGAGCGGTCGAGGGCAGATACTTCGATGGATGAGGGAAGCGGTGCATCCGTACAGCCTGGAACATTCTGTTGAAGTCAAGGCAGCGTATGAATGCGTGTCGCGTCCATTCCAAGCGTTATGGAACGAAATTTTGCCAGAAGATGCGGATCTCGTGTTGTTCCATGGATTTCATCCGGATATGACGACTGCGGCTTTGGAAATGCAGGCGGAGACGCGCGGCATCCATGTCATTCAGGCAGAGGATGGTTTTTTGCGATGCATCGTGCCGGTAGACGGGCATAACATGGGAAAGTTTGTGCAAGGTCATTCCTTTATTGTGGATGATGGCGGGCTGTACATCCATGCGGACACGCCATCCATCATTGAGGATGCCATGAATTCGGATGCTGCATTGAGCGCCCGTGACATTGAACGTGTCCGCCAACTCATCCGTGTGATTCGCAAGGAAAAGCTCAGCAAGTACAACCACCAGCCCATCGGCCTGCCGCCTGTCGGCACGCTGGGGCGGGAGAAGGTGCTTGTCATCGATCAGGTGAACGGAGATATGTCGATCTCGCTCGGCTGGGCGACGGAAGAGACATTCCATGAAATGCTCGATGCCGCCATCCGCGAGAATCCTGAGGCCGAGATCTTTATCAAGGCGCATCCGGTGAAGAGCAAGGGACATTTTGCAGATGTCGAAGAGACGGATCGCATCCACCTCCTGACGCAGCCGATGAATCCCATTGAGCTCGTCGAGCAGATGGACAAGGTCTACGTCTGCACGAGCCAGCTCGGCTTCGAGGCCGCGTTCTGCGGTAAAGAAGTCCATACATTCGGCATGCCGTTTTATGCGGGATGGGGGTTCACAATCGACGCGCAGGATCATCCGCGCCGTACGAAGCGGCGTACGGTCGAAGAGGCATTCTATTTCGCATATATTGCATGCAGCACGTATGTCAGCTACAGGACGCATGGTGTCTGTGAGATCGAACAGGCTATCGAAGAACTCTTGGAATTGCGAGATGAATATTGGAAGGAGAATCAGCAATGAAACGTATTGCCATATTCGGAACGGGAAAGCCAGCAGAGTATTATGCTGCACATCATGATTTCGGGCAAGATCAGGTGGAAGCCTTCGTGGAAATCAAGAAAAGCAGAGAGACCTTTCATGGGAAACCTGTCATTTCAGTTGCAGAACTTGATAATCGGTATGATGAAATCCATATGGCAAACAGCTATCTGGAAACGCTGGACGCTGTCCTAGCGCATGGTATCCCTGCGGAGAAGATCATATTCTGCAATGCCGTTCTTTTTCAGCAATATCTGGATCGCGCGGAAGGCGAGGTCAGCTTTCCGTTCCGATACAATCGCCGCGAAGCAGAGGAATATGAGAAATACGTCGGGATCCGCGTTGGACGGGGATTCTATATCCTGACAGTCCCCCCCCCCCACCAGCCATCCTTCCGCCTGAGACGTATTTTCAGGCCGAAGAATCCGAAGTCGTTGATACCGAAGCGAGTTTGCAGCAGAAATGCATCAAGATGAAGGATTACGTCCGATTCAGCATGATGATGCTTTTGGCGCAGGAAATCAAGGAGCGGAACATTTCGGGCGAGATTGCCGAACTTGGTGTATTTCGTGGTGATTTTGCAAAATATCTGAATCAGGCGTTCCCGGATCGCAAGCTCTATCTGTTTGATACATTCGAGGGCTTCGATCCGCGTGATGTAGATGCAGATCTTGCAGGGAAGTATTCAGAAAAAGCATGGTTTGAGGAAATGAAGGTCTTCCGATTCAATAGCGAAGGAATCGCACTCTCAAAGATGAAACATCGGGATCAGTGCGTCATCCGGAAAGGTTATTTTCCAGAAACCATTCCGGAGGAAGATCTCACGTATGCGTTCGTATCGCTGGATCCCGACCTTTATCAGCCGATGCTGGCAGGGCTACGCTATTTTTATCCGCGGCTGAGCGAGGGCGGGTACATCATGATCCATGATTACAACAATGGCAATACAAAAGGTGTGCGGAAAGCCGTGGCCGATTACGAGAGGGAGCTTGGGGAACCATTGCGCAGAGTGCCGTTGCCGGACTTCTGCGGATCGATGATTCTCTGCAAATGAAAGCAGCTCTGCCAGCAGGATGCAGGGAGAACGAAAATGATGGGGGATTCTGGAATGGAGACGCTTTTCGAGAAGCTTCGCGAGATAGATCATGCACCCCTAGCAATCTATGGAATGGGGAAGAATGCGGAAAGACTGCTTCGATCGGATCTGCGGAAGGCCATTCGTTTTGTAATCGCCAGAGATCATATCGGCGAAGTTTTTGAGGGGTATGAAGTCAAAGCGTTGGAAGAAGTCCTGCCAGTCTGCAAGACTATCGTGATCGCAGCGAGCCCGAAGGTGACGCGGATCATATATGAGCGGATTCGCGACAGCGTCGGAGACGGCAGGTATGTCTTTGACATGCAGGGCATCCAGCTGAATGATCCGCACAGCTTTGAGAAGAATCCATACTGGAAACAGACGCAAGCCCGATTGATCTCAGCGATTGATGTGCATGATGTTATATCCTTTGACTTCTTCGACACGCTCTTCATGCGCAGGACGCTCCTGCCAGCGGATGTTTTTCGGGTCATGGGAAGACAGCTGGAAAAGGAACTGCCAGAGGCGGATTTCTATTCCTGGAGGACGCAGGCAGAACAAGAAGCCGTGAAACGGTATGGGTATCCGACACTTTTAGAGATTTATGACGTCATGGCGGAGCAGCATGACCTGACGAGGGGACGCACTGACGAGCTGAGGCGGCTGGAGCTCCAGACGGAAGAGCTGACGATCTGTCCCAGAAAAACCATGGTTGCAGCATTCCTTTATGCATGCAGGAACCACAAGGAAGTCTTCATCACATCAGATACCTATTTTCCGTCCGCTTTTCTCGCACGCCTGTTGCAAAAAGTTGGTGCGGCAGGCAGCTATACGATCCTGGCGTCCTGCGAATGTCGTGCGAACAAGGCGGATGGAACGTTGTATGAGGTCCTCAAGAAGCGGGCGGAGCACTCGCGGATCCTTCATATTGGCGATAATCCACGTATAGATCGATGCATGGCAGAAAAACACCAGCTGGATGCATACCCGATTCTGTCAGCGTACGATCTTCTGCAAGCTTCTTCTTGCGGGTTCGTATGCGATCACTTGCAGAATCTTGATGACCGCATCACCTTGGGAAACATCCTTGCAGATCTCCTGAATGATCCTTTTTCTCTTTCTGTTTCGAAGGGAAGATGGATTTTCCGTGATGCCGGCTCGATCGCAGCGATGTGCTATACGCCTGTCTTGCAGGCATATCTGTCATTCATCCTCCGACAGGTGCGGGGACAGAAAAATAGCAGGGTGTTCTTCGTCTCTCGCGATGGATATTTCCTGAAAGAGCTGTATGACGGACTGCGCAAGCAGGATCCGGATTTGCCGGAGGCTATTTATTTCTATACATCGAGAGAAGCCATCACGAAGGCCGTCTGTCAGTCGGAGCAAGACGTCGATGTTTTGCTCAGCGATCTTTCGAAGTTTCCAAAAAATGATTTGAAAGACCTGTTGGAACAGCGGTTCCATGTTCGTTTTCAAGAAATTCCCGACATTACCGTGGAAGATGCATATGCGGCATATGGTGCATCCTGCATCCGAGAGTGGGTGATGTTACGCAAGGAAGAGATCTTTTTGAAAGCAGGAGCGGAGCGTGAGAGGTACCGGGCCTATCTGGAGCGGATCGCGCTCATGGAAGACCCTGAGGAAAAAGTCTTTCTGGTGGATCTCTGCACGAGAGGAACGGTCGCCTATGGCCTCCACCGAATGCTCGGGAGATCGGTGCATCTGATTGCCCTGCTCGGGGCTTTCCTTCCGAATGCGTATATAGAAGATCCGAAAGACTTTTCATTGTATCTTGGTACGACGTCCCAGATGGAAAAGCCGATCAATATCGCTATTCTTGAAATGCTTTTGGCCTCCGGCGATGGTCAGGTGTCTGGATTCGACCGGCAGGGGGATCCAGAATTTTCTCCAAGGACAGAGTACGATCGAGATCTTTTGAAGGAAGTACAGGGATGCTGGAAAGATGTTTTGTGCTCATTGTGGATGATGCATCTGAAATGGTGGGGACTGAATCCATCAGCGGATTTTGTCGTGGCGATGATGGAAACGATTCAGTATCATCGTTCGGACGTGAAAAAAGAAGTTTTCCAGCATTTTTCTTTCACGAACCCGTTATCGAAAACAAGAGAAACAAATGTGCTGGAAAATGTACGTTGCTGAAATGGAGCAAGGGCATTTGATCTACAGATCGTATTGGAGAGATTGGAATGACAGGGGATTGCATGCTGAGCATCTTGGTACCCGTGTATCAGGTCGAGAAATATCTGCGGCAGTGCATGGATTCCCTCGTGCATCAGCATGATGACTTCGAGATCGTGCTGGTGGATGACGGCTCGACGGATGGGTCTGGGGAAATCTGCGATCAGTATGCGAAACAATATGATTACGTCCATGTGTTACATCAGGAGAACAAGGGACATACTTCGGCACGTCTTGCTGGACTTCGTCAGGCGAAAGGCCGATATATCGCATTTGTTGACAGCGATGACTGGGTGGATCCCGATTACTACCGTCCGATGCTGGAAGCTATGGAGCGGGATGATTCTGTCGATATCTGCATTGGCAGGGCTGTCCGCAATTTTCCGGATGGACGCGAAGTAGAGCATTGTGAGCCGATGCCGGATCGGCGGATGACGCATGCCGAAGCAGCAAGAGAGATGGCGCTTGGATGTCATTTCCGCTGGGAACTGTGGAACAAAATTTTTCGCAAGTCGCTCTTTGATGATTTTCATCCCGATTTGAACCAAGTAAACGGGGAAGATCTCATACAGGCTTGGGATCTCTTCTTGCGCGCGCGCAATGTGCTGTACATGGCTCGCAAGGGAGCGTATCACTACCGATACAACCCGGAAAGCCTGTGCCATACGGCGAAGCATGGGGGAGATTACTATCGTGCGTTGGAATATGTGATGACGCACATGTGGCTGGATGACGAAGAAGTCCTCGAGGTTGCACGCCACCAATGGCTGCGGTATCAGCGCATGCATTTTCGGGAAATGGCTTACCTCGTTTTCATCGGACAAGAAGATATAGGAAATCTGGAAAATCTCTACTCTCGGATGCATGAGGTGCTTTTAAAACTGCATGCTGAAACAGAATCTTTCTTTGATATCTTCAAGGCTTCTTGTGAAGAATGCCTTGAAAAGTATCATGTAGCCTTTGCCCATATGTTGGTTGCTCTGAAGCATGGCACGCAGTCGGGACGGCCGTTCTTCATATATGGGACAGGGCTTGTCGCAGATTATGCCGCAAGGATGCTGGAGCAGATGCATGGGGAATGTACTGGATATCTGGTCAGCCAAGGCAAGAAAAAACAGGACGTTTTTCATGGGAAACCAGTTTGGTATGCCACGCAGGAGATTATGGATGACGATCATGTCATCTATCTGGCTCTGAGGGACAAATGGGAACGCGAGGTTCGGGAATCCCTTTCGGGTTGTCGAGCCGAGTTGATTTCCGCAGACCTGACAGACGTATTTTGATGGAGGCAGAAGCTGATGATACATGTGTGCTTCCCGTTGCATGATCGATATGGGGACTACAGCAAATATGAAGGGATTGCAATCGCGTCGCTTTTTTCTGCTACAAAAGAAGCCGTCGCGGTTCATATCATCCACGATGGGACATTGACGCCGGAAAACCGGAAGAAGTTCGAAACTCTAGCAGATGAGCATCATCAGGAAATCATGTTCTATGAGATTCCTGCGGACGAGTTCCGTGCTTATGAAGCAATGACACGGCTGTATTCCATCGGTACGCTGTTCCGTCTGTTGATACCAGAGATTCTTCCGAGTGACATCCAGAAAGTCATCTATCTGGATGCAGATATTGTCGTGAATATGGATATCGCCAAGCTGTGGGGTTTTGATGTCGAAGGCAAGGCGCTCGCAGCTGTGCCGGATCAAGAGTTGCAGAGACCAAAGCTGACATTCCAGCCTTGGCCGTGCAAGGCTGGAATGGTTTCGGTACACGACTATTTCAATGGCGGCGTCATGGTCTTGAACCTGAAGAAAATCCGTGCGGAGCATCAGCTGAAAAAAGAATGCTTGGCGTTTCTCTCGAGTCATCCGGACTGCACGTTCGCTGATCAAGACGCAATGAACGTGATTTTCAAGGATGAATATCAAAAGCTTCCTCCGTATTGCAATCTTTTCACGAAGTTCTTGGATGATACGACGCAGCCGGAAGGGATCCTGCATTTTGCTGGCGTCAACGAGAATTTCGAGTGCCCGCATTGGGCGGAGGAGCGTTTCTTGGAAATCTGGAGCAAGTCGCCTTGGGCAAGCGACATGGGGCAGTACTTTTCAGCTATCACGAAGCATCATGGCAAACAGTTGCTGGCCTATCAGACACTGCTTCGCCATCGCAGCAAGGGCGGAAAGATCATCTTCTGGGGGACACGGGGAGCAGTTTATCGGGCAGTAAAGGAGATTCTCCCTCCAGATTCACGGACGGATTATTTCGTTGACAATCAACCCGAGATGCAATCCCAGCTGGTAGACGGCGTTTCCGTCTATGCACCAAGTCAGATTTACGAAGAAAAAGGATGCTGCATCGTCATGGTGCTTGCCCGTAGGGCTTATTCAGAGATCAGGGAAGAACTGGTGAATGCAGGCTTTCAAGAAGACATCGACTTCTTCGATGGGCGTATGCTCTTGATGCAGGATCAGAGCCAGGGCATTATTTGATGATTTGAAGAAAATTTCCAAAGAATATTTGGATTGGAAGGCAGGAGTTGAGCGGGGTATGGATTCTCCAAAGTGCTTGATTTTGGGCGCAAGTGGATTTCTTGGCAAGAATCTATGCCGAACGCTGGTACAGCATGGATTCCATGTCATCGCGTATGGACGGGAGACAGGGCATTTGAAAGCTCTGGAAGCAGTTACATCCAGTCTCCAGGTTGTGACGGGGGACTTCGTCATAGAAGGAGTTCCAGATTCTTTGCTCGATGGGGCGGACATCGTCTTCCACCTGATCAGCACGACAAAGCCCGCAAACACGGATGTTTTGAAGGAATTCGAAACGAATGTTGTGCCAACTGTACGACTGCTGGATGCATGCGCATCACGGCAGTTGCGCTTGGTGTATTTTTCATCCGGAGGGACGGTTTATGGCGTACCACGTTATGTTCCCATTGACGAAGGTCATCGGACAGAACCGATTTCGGCTTATGGCATCCACAAGCTCTCGGTAGAAAAATGCATCGAGTACTATGGCCGGACATACGGACTAGACTATGATATCCTGCGCATTTCGAATCCTTACGGCAGGTATCAGGATCCGAAAGCACGGCAGGGCGCAATGGCAGTCTTCATGGCGCGGGCGATTCTTGGACAGCCCATCGAGATTTGGGGAGATGGCAGCGTCATCCGAGATTATGTCGATGTGGATGATGTGATGGACGCTTGCATGAAACTCCTTCTATATCATGGTGATGTCCATGTTTTCAACATTGGAAGCGGAAAAGGGTATTCGTTGCAGGCGATGCTGTATCGGATGGAGAGGGAGCTCGGAGAACCGATAGAAGTGCATTATCAGTCTTCGCGCGTGCAGGACGTTCCTGCAAACGTGCTGGACAATTCGTTGGCTCGAAAAGAGCTCGAATGGATGCCGCGTACTGGATTTGAAGCAGGTATTCACAAGATGCATCGATTATGGAACCCGCGACGGCGTGATTTTTCTGGAAATGATTCGTGACAAGATTTTTGATTGGAGAGGGATAGTATGAAGATTCCGATGGCCAAGCCAGTATGCAGTATCATCGTCCCCGTTTATAACAAAGGTACGTTGCTGGCACCTTGCATCGAATCCCTCTGCCAGATGGAGATGCCGGAATATGAAATCATCCTTGTGGATGATGGTTCGAACGATGGGGCTGGGGATGTCTGCGATGCCTTTGCAAGACAACATCGGAAGATCCGCGTCATCCATCAAGAGAATGCCGGCGTTGTTGCTGCCCGTTATCGCGGGTGGAGGGTTGCGGGGGGAGGTTTGATCATCTTCGTGGATAGCGACGATCGGGTAGAGCCGGATGCTTATGCCGGCATCATCCGAATGATGATGGAAGACACGTCAATCGACATCGGCATTCCACATATGGTTTACGAATACTTGGATGGACATCGAGAAGAACACTTTCCAGATCGGAGAGGCCGACGGATGACGCCCTTGGAGTGCGCACAAGAGATGGTACTGCGGGGGCAGGCATTCATCTGGAATGTCGGAAAAGTTTTCCGTCGTTCCCTGATGGAAAAATGGCTGCCAGATACTTCCATATCGATCGGCGAGGATCTCGATATGCTCTGGCAGCTTCTGGGGCATGCTCGAAATGTCTTGTATGATCCAGAAGGTGCATACCGTTATTTCATCCATCCGGGCGGTACGGTTTATCAGGATATGCTGTCCTATCGCGTAGCACCAGCATATCGGAAAGTTTTGGAAAATTTTTGGGCGCAAGACGGTGCTATCGAACAGAAACTTGCAATCGATGGATTAATGGATGCCTTTCGGCGTGTGCGGGAAATGTTTTTCCGAGATGAGCGAAAATACTCGTCGGAAATTGAAAAAACATTGCAAGACATTCGTTTCTTTGCCGAGCATGTGGATTTTCAGGGAAACATGCCGGACATCATCCAGTGCATGTCCCATGGATATGCGTCAGCATCTGCATGCTTCATGCGTGTGTTTCAGAGCATGGGGGAACAAGCGGAAAAAGCGAGGAACTACCCGTATCGCTATATTTATGGCACAGGGAAAGTCAGTCACTTCCTTGGGAGAGTTTTTGAAAAGAAAAAAATCTCTTTTGTGGCATATGTCGTCAGCGATGATCGGTTCAGAGGCGGAACATTCCAAGGAAAACCAATCCTTCCTCTTTCGAAGGTGGAGACGCCTTCGGGTGATACGGCCTTCTCATTAGCCTTGCTCCCGCATTTTCAAAAGGAAGTCCTGTCATCACTGCGCGTAAAAGGCTATCAGAATGTCATGATTCCCGAAACATATCCAGCCTTCTGGCGCAATGGTTATTGAGGCAGGGGGCATGCTGACCGTTCAATGAAATGAGGTGAAGAAGATGGTACAGAATGCATCTTGCAAGGTATCTGTCTTGGTTCCAGTTTACAACGTGAAAAAGTATCTTGCTGAATGCCTTGACAGCCTCGTCGCGCAGACGCTCGATGACATTGAGTTCGTCTGCATTGACGATGGTTCGACGGATGGTTGCGGCGAGATTTTGGATGCGTATGCAGCGAAGGATGCGCGGTTCCGTGTCATCCACAAGGCGAATTCCGGATACGGCGCGTCGATGAATGCCGGACTGCGGGCAGCGCGGGGGGAGTACATCGGCATCGTGGAGTCAGATGACTTTGCCGATCCCGACATGTTCCGTGCTCTGTATGAAGCAGCGCACGTACATCAGGTGGATGTCGTGAAATCGAACTACTGGGAAGTGAAGGATGGGAAGAGCAGCTTCGTGGAAGTCCTGCGCGGTCATGCGTATGGCAAGGTGCTGTGTCCGCGCAAGGACGAGATGAAATTTTTCGTGGAGTCGCCGACCATCTGGTCGTGCCTCTATCGGCGCGCGTTTCTCTTGGAGCAGGAGATCTGGTTCAACGAGACGCCGGGGGCATCCTATCAGGATACGTCGTTCGTGTTCCTCACGAAGGCGTATGCGGACAGCTTCTTGCTAGTGGAAGAAGGCTATCTGCATTATCGAATCGACAATGCAGCGTCGTCCGTCCATTCCACGGGAAAGATCTACAGCGTCATCGATGAATATGATGCAGTAGAACGGCATCTCAACGCACATGTGTTGCCAGAGCAGAAAAAGCTCCAAGGCCTTTCGGCGGAACTGCTGTATGTGAACTTCGGCTTCACGGAAGGGCGGATCCCGCTAGGCTGGTATCCTGCATTCTGGGCGAAGGGCTACCCGAAACTGAAAGCCGCACAAGAACGAGGCGTGTTTCGTGAAGACCTGAAAGAAAGCATGGGCGAGTGGATGCTGCAGCGGTACCTGCCGCACCAGCAGCAGCGGATTCTGCTAGAGGGGATCCTTTCCATCTGCAGGTCGGGAAGTGCCGCCTATCTGGCAGGCGCCGGACAGGTGGCGAAGTCACTGCTTGCATTGTTCCGACGGCAGGGGTGTGCGGTTGCCGGACTGCTCGTGAGCACGGCAGGTAAGAATCCTGCCGATGTGGATGACGTGCCAGTCTATGCCATGCAGGATGCTCCCGCCGACCGCGAGCACGACGTCGTCATCATCGCCGTCACGCCGCGGAAGCCCGAGGTGCAGCAGGAGATCTTCTTCACGCTCGAGCAGGCGGGGTATCGGAACG
>Ga0256406_1006920_pt1 | contig 11068 bp, 10 predicted proteins | sample RumenRJG_03DNA_FD_185986 | JGI IMG/M metagenome (GOLD analysis project Ga0256406, IMG submission 185986) | Bovine rumen microbial communities from Lethbridge, Alberta, Canada - RJG_03 | ecosystem: Host-associated > Mammals > Digestive system > Stomach > Rumen | place: Canada: Alberta | collected...
GGCTGTGATCAGAATCGCGATGACGGTGAGTCCGATGACTCTGGAATTGATTCTCCGGTTCATTGGCAGACATACCCCACTCCGCGGACGGTCTTGATCTGAGAAGATGCGCTGCCCAGCTTCTGGCGCAGCGTCTTGATGTGCATATCGACCGTCCGTGTCTCGCCCTCAAAATCCGTATCCCATACATTCCGGAGAATGGAATCCCGCGAGAGGACGATCCCCTGATTCTCGAGAAGGAATCTCAACAGCTCAAACTCGCGGTTCGTCAGCTCGACCGTCTCGCCCTCCCCGGCGGCGCTGTCGCCCGAGAGGACAGGCTTATCCGTGACATACACACGGTGACGTTCAATATCCATCCGGATGCAGCCGGAGGTCAGGATCGTCTCCGTCATTTCCCCCGGTTCGCTGCGCCGCAGCAGGGCCCGCACCCGCGAGATCAGCTCCATAACGGAAAACGGCTTGCAGATATAGTCGTCCGCGCCGTTGTCGAGGCCGCGCAGCATATCGATTTCCGCCGTCTTCGCCGTCACCATGATGACGGGGAGACGGTGGTACTTCCGATCCGCGCGCAGTTCGCGGACAATCTGATCCCCGTTCTTATCGGGGAGCATGACATCGAGGAGAACCAGATCCGGCTGCTTCTCGCCGATCGCCTTCATGAAGCTCTCCGCGTCGCCGAAACAGGCCGTCTCGTGGCCGCTGCTCCGCATCGCGATATTTTCCACCTCCTGAATATCCGTATCATCCTCCACAATATAGATGAGACTCATCGCTTCATTCCTCTCCTCAGTCTGTGCGCCGGATCGAGCCGCCGGTTCCCGCGGCGCAGCCGAACGGACCGGGTTGATCTGCAAAAAGAAAAGTAAGCGGCAGACGTCACGTCTCCCGCCTTTTCCATTCAGTATAGCAGATTCCCGAAAGCCGTAATAGTCCCGTAACCCGGATTTTTCCGCCAGACATTCCGTTTTCCGCGCTCCCGAACCCGCTTTCCGAAACGTCCTTTCCGGCTGCCTCATTGAACCGGACGAGTCCACACGCAGCAGCCTCCGTTTCTCCCCTGCGTCTCAGACCGCCGTTTCCTTTTCCCGCTGATCATTGTTCGCATAGATAACCCATTCGGCGACATTCGTCGCGTGATCCCCGATCCGCTCGAAATACTTGGCGACCATCAGCAGATCGGCGGCCTCCTCCGCGTCTTCGGCTCCTTCGCGGATCTGCTTGACGATCTGGCCTCTTGCCTTCAGAAAAAGCTCGTCAATCACGTCGTCATAGGCGATGACCTTGCGCGCCTCCTCCTGGTCGTGATCGACGAAGGACTGGATCGCGCGGATCAGCATCGAGGTCGTCTCGGTCGCCATCTGAGAGATGAAGGTCAGATGCGGCTGATAAGAGGTGTTCGCGATCAGCTCCGTGATCTCGGATATATCGGAGGCGTGGTCACCGATCCGCTCAAGATCCGTCACCATATTCATCGCGGCTGTGATCGTCCGCAGATCCCGGGCCACCGGCTGCTGCTGGATCAGCAGATCGAAGCAGAGATCCTGAATCTTCTTCTGCTCCGCGTCAATGCTGCTGTCATCCTCCATGATCCGCTCCGCTGCCTTCGTATCGCCCTTGGACAATGCCGCAACCGCCCTCTCGATCGCATTCTCCACCATCGTGCTCATATTGACCAGCTCATTGTTGAGCTGCTTCAGCTGGCCGTCAAACGTTCTTCTCATCTCAGCCAAACCTCCCTGTGATATAGTCCTCGGTTCTCTTATCCTTCGGATAGGAGAAAAGCTCTTTTGTCGGCCCCTTCTCGATCACCTCGCCCACCAGGAAAAACGCGGTGTCGTCGGCCACCCGGGCTGCCTGCTGCATGTTGTGCGTGACGACGGCAACAGTATACTTCTTTTTAAGATCCTCCATCAGCTCCTCCACCTTGAGAGTGGAGATCGGGTCCAGCGCCGAGGTCGGCTCGTCCATCAGCAGCACCTCCGGCTCCACGGCCAGCGCGCGGGCGATGCAGAGACGCTGCTGCTGACCGCCGGAGAGCCCCAGCGCTGATTTCTTCAGACGGTCCTTCACCTCATCGAAAATCGCCGCGCCTTTTAAGCTCCGCTCGACGATCTCATCGAGCCGCGCCCGGTCTTTGATGCCGTGCACTCTCGGGCCGTAGGCAATGTTGTCATAGATGCTCATCGGGAACGGATTCGGCTGCTGGAAGACCATGCCGACCTTCTTGCGGAGAAGTGTCGTGTCCACATTGCTGCCGTAGATATCCTCCCCGTCGAGATCCACCCTGCCGGTGATCTTCACGCCGTCCACCAGATCGTTCATCCGGTTGAGTGTGCGCAGGAAGGTAGACTTCCCGCAGCCGGACGGGCCGATGAAGGCCGTGACCGCGCGATTCCGGATCTTCATGCTGACGTTCTTCAGCGCATGATTTTCGCCGTAGTACAGGTTCAGATTCGTGACGCTGATCTTGGTATTGCTCTCGTTTTCCATTTTATCCTATTCCTCCCGGTTATCCCGGGCCGTGCGTCTCCGCCGGTTCTTCGCGCTCAGGCCATCCGTGACAGATCAAACTTCTTCGTCAGATACCGGGCCAGCAGATTGATCGCCAGCACGATCACGAGCAGCACCACCGCACTGCCGAAGGCGATATTATACTGGCCCTTCGACATGCTCAGATACAGCTCGATCGTCAGTGTCCCGCCGGATTCCATCGTCTTCGTGAAGAGATTCGTGATGCCGTGGGGCAGCAGCTTCGCACTGCCCGCCGTGAACAGCAGGGCCGCAGACTCACCGACGATCCGCCCGATCGCGAGGATCACACCGGTCAGAATACCGGGCATCGCGGACGGAATCAGAATCGTATGAATCAGATGCCATTTGCCCGCGCCCAGCCCGATCGCACCCTGGCGGTACGAATCCGGAACAGTGCGGAGCGCTTCCTGCGTATTTCTCGTGATCAGCGGCAGCACCATCAGCACCAGCGTCAGCGCGCCGGTCCAGAGGCTGTAGCCCAGCTTCAGCGTCTGACCGAAAAAGACCATTCCGAAAAGGCCGAAGATGATCGAGGGGATGCCTGCCAGTGTCTCTGTCGCAAATTCAATCGCCGTCACCAGCTTTCCGGGCTTCGCATACTCGTTCAGATAAACCGCCGCACCGAGTCCGATCGGCGTCGCGATCATCATCGTCATCACGATGATGTAGAGCGTGTTGACGATGTTGCCCGCGATCCCCACCGTGCCCTTCAGTTGCGAAGTCACTGATGTCAGGAAGGACCAGTTCACCACGCTCACGCCCTTCACCAGCACATAGCCGATGATGCCGACGAGGATCGCGACGGCCAGGCCGGCTGACGCGTAGATCGCCGCCATGAGCGCATTGTCCTTCGGATGAATTTTCCTGTGTGTGATTTTCCGTTCGACCGGAAGATCGACCGCCAGTGCGGCGCCGTCCGTCATCATGTCTCCGTTTTTCATCTTATCTCCTCACGCCTCCGCGGTTTCTTTCTTTACCAGCTTCGTCAGCACCATATTGATGATCATGATGAAGACGAACAGGACGAGTCCGATGGAAAACAGCACTTCTCTGTGAAGCCCCTCCGCATAGCCCATCTCGCTGACGATCGCAGTGGTCAGGAAGCGGACGGAATTGAACGGGAGCGGAATGTTCACCGAGTTGCCGGATACAAGACAGATCGCCATCGCCTCGCCCAGCGCGCGGCCGATGCCGAGAACGACGCCGCTCAGGATGCCGGACTTCGCCGCCGGGATCAGCACCTTGAAGATCGTCTGCATCTTCGTCGCGCCCAGCGCGAGGGAGGAAGACTTCAGGTAGGACGGAACCGCCCTGAGAGACGAGGTGCTGATGTTGATCACGGTGGGCAAAATCATAATGGCCAGCACGATCACGGCTGAAAGAAGATTTGCCCCTCCGGTAAACTGATGTGTTGTGGAACCGGCATACACCTTCTTCTCAATTCCGTACATCCACGGGTTGAGAACCATCAGGCCGATCAGTCCGTAGATCACCGACGGAATCGCCGCGAGCAGCTCGACGGCCGGCTGCACGACGTTCGCCAGCCGCTTCGGCGCCACCTCGACAATGAACACCGCGGTCAGAATCCCGATCGGAACGCCGATCAGAACCGAAAGACCGGTGCCGACGATGGACGTCAGGATGATATTCAGAATCCCGAATTTCGGGTTCGCCGCCGTCGGCTGCCATTCGGTTCCGAACAGGAGGTTCGGAATACCAACCTTGATCGCGCCCGGGAGCCCCTTCAGAATCATGTACATTGTGATGCAGAGCACGGCGAGGATCGCCGCGGCCGCACAGGCCGTGAAGACCGTCTTCCAAACGGTCTCCTTCGCGCTTCCGGCGCGATGGGCGGCTACGATCGTGATGCCGCCGTCCGCTGCGCACCCCGCCGCAGCTGCGGACGCCTGTCCGTTCGTTCCGCCCGCTTCAGCGCGTACTGCTGTCTGTTCATTCTTCATGCTTATCCCTGCTCTCCGATCTCATTCCCGTCGGAATGAAGAAAGGTACGGAAACCGGGGATCCGGCCTCCGTACCCTTCGCTTTCGATATCCTGTTACTGCGCAGATGCCGCGGAAGAAGCGGCGTCAGAGGAAGCCTCTGCCGTCTCCGCGCCGGAAGCGGTCTCCGCGCCGTCCTTCGGTATGATCAGGCCGACTGACTTGATGACCTTCTGGCCTTCATCCGACTTGAGGTAGGCAAAGAATGCCTGCACCGGCTTACTCTGCTTGCTGATCTCGCCCATCGTGCCCATGACGAACGGTCTCTGAAGAAGGTACTTGCCGGCCAGAATGTTCTCCTCGTTCGCCGCGACATCGTCGATGGTCAGCGCGGTCACCGTATCGTCGATGACATCCAGAGAGACATAGCCGATCGCGCCCGGCGTCGCGACCACCTTCGCCATCACAGCGCCGGTGGAGTCCAGCTCGCTGGCGTACTTGCACTTGTCCTGAAGCTCAAGCAGCTCCTCGAACGCGGATCTCGTGCCGGATCCGGCCTCTCTGCCGATCACGACGATCGCTTCGTCGTCGCCGCCCAGATCCTTCCAGTTGGTGATCTCGCCGGAATAGATCTTCTTCAGATCGTCCGCGGAGACGTTCTTCACCTTGTTGTCCTTGTCCGTGATCACGCCGATGCCGTCGATGGCGACGACGTTCTCCACGATGCCGGCCTTCTTCTCATCATCGCTCAGCGCGCGGGATGCATTTCCGATATCGACGGAACCGGCCTCCAGCGACTCGATGCCCGCGGAAGAACCCGTGAATTCCGCCGTGACAGTGACATTCGGATACTTCTCCATGAACGCTTCCTGCAGCGCGCTGGCCAGCTTCTCCATCGAGGTGCTGCCCGCCATGGCGACCTTGCCGCTCATATTCTCATCGAAGCTCTCCGCCGCCGAATCCGCCGCAAAGGCCGTGCAGCCCATCGTGGCCGTCATCGCAACTGCAAGGGTGATGCCTGTCATCGTTTTCCACATTGTCATATTCTTCCTCTTTCTGTAATCGTCTGTGTTCATCCGCCGTCAGGCTCGTCCTGCGGCTCCTTTTCGTTTCCTCCCGATTACAGAAATCATCATAGGGGAGGCGTGTAAAATTCAATACCAGCGGACTGTAAAATCGGCGTAAAAAATCCCGCCGCAAAACAGCCTCCTGCTGCTTCACGGCGGGATCAGATCCCGTTGACTGTATGATGTGCAGCGGCATATCGCCGGATGAGATCCGCCCCCTGTCGTCCTCACTCGGCGTTCCGCCTTCTTACGACGGCATACGGCGCTCCGCGTCTTACGACGCGTACCGGTTCGTCTCCGCGCCGCCGGCATGCACCCGCTCGAACTCCCGCAGAATACTCTTCTCTCTCTCCGTCAGGTTTTTCGGCACCCCGATCCGGACCGTCACATACTGATCGCCTCTCTCCGACGGCCGGTTGACTCTCTGGATTCCGCGGCCGTGCAGACGGATCTTGCTGCCCGACTGGACGCCGGCCGGCACCCGGCAGACGACGTCGCCGTACAGCGTATGCACGGTGGCCTGACCGCCCAGCGCCGCGGTCGTGAACGGGATCTCCGCCGTCGAATAGACGTCTCTTCCCTTGCGCGTGAACGCCGCGTCCGGCTCGATGTGGATTTCAATCAGAAGGTCTCCCTTCGATCCGTCGGATCCGACACGTCCTTTCCCTTTCAGCCGGATACTCTTGCCGTCGTCGATGCCAGCCGGGATTTTCACCTTCAGCGACTGTCTGGTCCCGTCGCCGCGGTCAAGCTGGATCACTTTCTCGGCGCCCAGCGCCGCGTCGCGGAAGCTGACGGAGAGCGACGCCCGCATCGTCAGATCCTCCGGCCGCCGCGCGCCGCTGCCCGCATTGCCGAAGCCGCCGAAGCCATTGCCGCCGAAACCGCCGTCCGCATACTCTCCGTACATATTGCCGCCCGCGGAAGAGCTGCCGAATCCGCGGAACCCGCCAAAGCCGCCCGACGAGGACCGTCTGCCTCCGAATGCATTTCCGAAAATGCTGTTGAAGAGGTCCTCCGCGTCCTGACCGTCGAAATGGAAGGACTGGTACTGGCCGCCGTTCCCTCCGAAGCCCGACGCACGGCCTCCCTGACCAAACCCGCTGAAGCCGCTCTGGCCCGCGGCGTTCGCGTACGCCTCCGGATTTCCGCTCTCGAAGGCCGCCATGCCGAACTGATCATATATCTTTCTCTTCTTCGGATCCGAAAGCACGGCGTACGCCTCGCCTACCTCCTTGAATTTCCGCTCGGCGGCCTTGTCGCCCGGGTTCGTATCCGGATGGTATTTCTTCGCAAGCTTCCGGTAGGCGGATTTCAATTTTTTCGCGTCGGCATTCCTGTCCACGCCAAGCACTTCATAATAATCCTGTTTCATCTTCATTCCACCTCCATCAGGCATTTGTAAACACAGAGACTCACTCGTTTCGTTCACTATGTTCTACTCGAAATATAACACCGGGTTGTATACAAGTCAAGCCGCAGAATATGCAAAACTGACGAAATTTCATCCGTCATTCAGCGCCATTCCGTGCTTTTCCACTGTTTTTTCGGGGAAAAATCATCCCGGAGTGCTTCGGTGCGCAGGACGGCGGCGGTGAAAAATGATTGAGACGCATTTTGAAATATGGTAGGCTGGTATTGGATTCCGGCAAGGAAGGAGGGTCAGATGATAACTGAAAGACAAAAAAACAAGACTATATTTGCGTCTCATTCGCTGCATGCGGCGGGACGTGCCGCGGCGCTGGGACTGAGCTCAGTCCTCCTGATGACAGCCTGCCCGCTGACCGCGCGGGCCGATGAAGACGTTGCCTATGAACAACGGGTTCTGTTCTATGACTACGCCGCCTATACGCTGCTTCCGACATACGGGTATGCATCTCACGAGAACAGCAGCCGGACCATCACCGGCGCAGAAGCCTGGCGAACGGACAATCCGACCCGCTGCTGGGACACACGGACGGGGCTTGTCAGCGCGCTCTGCCTCGACATGAATCAGGACGGCATCCCGGAGATGCTGGTCACACGGATGGCGAAGGATTCCTCGGAAGCCGAAGATCCCGCCCCGAATGCGATGTACGCGACGGTCTACACCGTGGATGACAGCTGGTCAAAGGTCATCGAAAAAGACACCCGGGAACTTTTCACCGACAACAACGCGTCCTTCACCCACGCGACCGGATCCGTTCTCACGCTGAACGGGCGCGAGTATCTGGTCGTGGAGCAGATCCGCAACTCCTACTTCGGCGATAACGCCTCGGCGGTCTATGACTTCTACAGCTATGACGGCTCGAAGCTCCGGAAGTATTTCACCGTCGGAAAGACAGACGGCGGAAGCAGCGGCATCGCCTACAAGCTCGTCACATGGAACCGTGACGGCTCTTCGGACCGCACGCTGCTCTGGGCGGGTTCCGACTACCTCGGCGAAAACGGCGGCCGGCCGGTCAATGACGAGGATATCGGCGGCGCCATCGAATCCGGCTTCGCGATGCTGGATCTGGATCCGGCGGCCCGGGTGGAATACGAAAACGCCGACTGGACGCTCTTCGGAGACGAGGCCGACGCGTTCCTCACTTATTACGAAACAGAAGACGTGAAATCGGTGTTTCTCTATGACGCCAGCGGAGCCGGTGACAGCACGACACGGGACATGGTCATCCAGCTGAATGACTCCACCGCTCTTGCCGGTCATATCGCGAAACGCGGCATCGACGTGAATCAGTATCTGAACGGCGCGGTGCCGGAGGCGACGCCCGACAGCGCAGCGGACCGCACGATGTCCGACCGTGATTTCATCTTCCCGGACAGCGCGGACCGGCGTCTGACAAAGGACGACATCGCCGGCAAGTCATGGGACGAGCTGCGCCGCGGCATCAATGAGATCTACGCGCGGGACGGCTACAGTTTCCATACGCCGGAGATCCGTTCCTTCTTCGAACAGTTCGGCTGGTATGAGGCGCTCTTCAGCGATCAGAACGAGGTCTACGACAATATGACCGAAACGGAGCAGCGCAATGTCGATTTCCTCAATCAGTATGTGAAGGCCCGGAATTCCGGGAGCAGCGCGGATCTTCCGGAGGATTATGATGACGACATCAGCGAGGCGGACGTAGTCGGATAAAATCGGCAAAAAACGGAACGGCGGCTGCCGTTCCGTTTTTTTGTCTCTGTTCTGTTCTGAAACCGCGTCATCCGGCCGATGAGGCAGAAGCCGCTGATGAGACGGCAGGCGCTTCAGCCGACGTGACAGCGGACTCCGCGCCGGAGGCCGCATCCGCCTCCCGGATCGTGATGCTGCTGATCACCGGCTGCTGATCCGCCGGGATCGTTCCATTACTGTCCGTGGGCTTCGCGTCCTTGCAGATCCTGTCCACGATATCCATCCCCTTCGTGACAAAGCCGAAGGCCGCGTACTGACCGTTGAGATAGGTGCTGTCGCTCTGGACAATGAAGAACTGGGAGCTGGCGCTGTCCTTGTCGCCCGAACGCGCCATCGAGATCGCGCCGCGCACATGGGACAGACGGTTTTCCACTCCGTTTTCGCTGAACTCGCCCTTGATCGTCTTGTCGGATCCTCCGGACCCGTCTCCGTTCGGATCTCCGCCCTGGATCATGAACCCGTCGATGATCCGGTGGAAGGTCAGCCCGTTGTAGAATCCCTTGTTGGCCAGTTTGATGAAATTCGCGACGGAGATCGGCGCGTCATTGCCCGCCAGCGCCACCGTCACGGTTCCGTAATCCTTGATTTTGATATCCGCGTAAGCGGTCGCCTCGATATCGTCCGCGCTGGTCGCCAGCTTCGCGGATGCAGCTGTCGCTTCCGCTCCGGAGGCCGATTCCGTATCCGGAACGCTTTCCGCGCCCGAGACCGCTGAAGCGCCGGACAGCGCCTCCGCCGCAGACGCCGCATCGCTCGCCGCCGTGCTCCCGGATGTCACGGTGCTCGACGCGGCGGACGCCGTCTTCGATGACGCTGCCTCGCCGACCGCCGAAGCGATGATGGCGATCACGCCGACCAGTGCCGCGGCGATGCCGACGATGATCAGCACCTTCGCGCTGTTGTCCTTGTAGGTGCTCGTCTTTTTCTTTGGTGGTTTCCGTTTCAGTGATGAAGACATATCCGCTCTCTCCTCATTTTTTTAATCCGCCCGGACACGCCGGCCGGTGCGGTCCGGAGATCGCTGCGGCCGCGCCGTCAGCCCGGGGCTGTGCTCCCATTATAGCACAGGGAAGCCGAAAGTCGAGACTCGCGGAGCGGGACACAGATAAGTCACAGACTGCGGACACCGCTGAAAGAAGGCGGCTTCATGCTCATCCCGGATCAGGCCGAGCCGATTCCCGCAGTCAGCGAGATGTAGAGGTCGTACAGCGCCGAGCCCGTCCTCCCTTTCGCAGGATGCTCATCGTCGCGGATCTCCAGCATATAGGATCCGTAGCTGTTGATGATCTTCGTGCCGGACGGATGCTCCCTCTCTCTCCGGAACTCGCTTCCGTAACACTTGTGCACATGTCCGTGCAGCATATACTTCGGATGCCACCGGTTCATCAGGTCATTGAAGCACGCAAACCCCTGATGCGGCCGGTCCGGAAGATCGCCGTAGCCCGCGGCCGGCGCGTGTGCCACCAGCACATCAAAGCCGTTCATCAGTGTGATCCGTTTCTGCAGCTTCCGGATCCGCTTCGCCATCTCTTCTTCGGTGTACTGATCCTTGCTGAAGTTGTAGCACATGCTTCCGCCAAGTCCGAGGATCCGCAGGCCCCGGTAATCATACACCCGGTCGTCGATATCGATGCAGCCCTGCGGCGCCCGGTAATCATACTGCGTGTCATGATTCCCCCGGACGTAGAGAAGCGGCCGGTTGATCATGGTCTCCAGAAACTCCAGATAAGCCGCGCTGAGATCTCCGCAGGAGATGATCAGCTCCACTCCGTTCACCCGCTCCCTGTCAAAATAATCCCAGAGCGCCTTCTCCGGCTCATCCGCCACCACCAGTATTTTCATCGTGTCTCCGATTCGCTCCCTGCCCGTTCTCCGCCGGGCACCGTCTGTTCCTTCTGCTCCGCTTCCACCGCCTGCACGCCGCTCACGGAGACTGTGATACGGGCCGTGTCCCGGAGTTCTTCCATCGTGGGAATCGCCCCGATCACATTGTCGTTCAGCCAGTCCATCGTGATGATCTCCTCATTGGTGAGCCGGGGCGCGTCCGCCGTCTTGATGACGCCCTGCTGACTCCGGAGCTCGCCGTCGAAAGGATTGAGCGTGCCCGCGATCACCGCACCCTTCAGCGTCCGCATCAGCTTGCGGGAATAGTAGCTCAGCTTCTCCGAGAGAATGACGTCGATCACGCCGGCGTCCATTCCCCACCAGTAGTTGAGAGCCTGATTCTTTCTCGCGAGATTCTTCGCCTCCCATGTGCCGTTTAGAATCGTGCGGATGATCAGCTCATAGTAGCGGCCCCAGTTCCAGACCGGCACGGCGAGGTTGCGGATCCGGCCGCCTTCGTCGTATTTGTAGATGCCGTACTCCCG
>Ga0256406_1006921_pt1 | contig 11068 bp, 11 predicted proteins | sample RumenRJG_03DNA_FD_185986 | JGI IMG/M metagenome (GOLD analysis project Ga0256406, IMG submission 185986) | Bovine rumen microbial communities from Lethbridge, Alberta, Canada - RJG_03 | ecosystem: Host-associated > Mammals > Digestive system > Stomach > Rumen | place: Canada: Alberta | collected...
ATCATAGCCCTGAAAGAAGACTTCTTCCCTTCGGGTGGTAGATTAGAGAACTTGGAATTCACGTTCCGCTGTATGATGCATAAGTTGCCGAATCTGTCTACGCCTCCGTCATCCCAAATCTTGATCTCTGATTCAGAAGGATGCCTGGGATACCAATGCTCTACGGAATTCCTAAATTCGAAAGTGAAGTCCTTATAAAGGCTCCTATTACTCTTCCATATCAGGTAATCAAGGTAATTGAATACAATATGTGGTGTTCCAACGCCAAGTCGATAATCTCCATTCTCACAAGCTGAGAAGAAATTATCAATAATGCTATTGCGCGCTATTTGCTCCGCAACCTCGCAATAACTGTTCAGTTTGAATGTGTTATCATCCTCCTCCAACCATAAGAGCAATCCTGTAATCCAGTGCATAACCTTAGGCGAGGTATAAGACACACGCAGCGCGGCTTGAATCATTAAATTGTCACTATGGCGATAAGTGTTAGCATATGATGTACTCCATTGCCCGTACTCCAGGAAACTCGTGTTAGTAAAATATGCTTTCTTGTTACTGCCCTGGCCAGAAACGTTGAGCGTTTTCAGGCTCCATTCTCCTTCTAAACTGTCGCCGATGAATTCTCTCTTTATAATGAATTTATCGAAGAGGAATCTCATCCTCAACAGGTGCTTGATAAATTTTTTCGCGAACGTCTTTCTGTCCAGATGTTCACCTTTAAACAATCCGTGTTTGAGTACACGCTCAAAGAAGATATTTAACTTCTTGTCATTAAGAAGTGATTCGCAAAGTTCTTTGCCATCGTCGCTTGCAAGGCCATTGACGCTCACAAAAGTCTTCAGACAGTGAATCAGAAAGTAGGGGAAATCGATTATGCTTTCAAACCTGACATTGGCATCCTTATCGCTGCCGTCGGAAGTGTCATATGTTTTTTTAATCTCGAAATCAGGATCTACTATCTCGTATAACGTATTGTTCTTTTCGGAGTATTTGCCTTTGGCTGCTTTAACGAACGGTGATAATGAAGTGGGGATGTTGTTCCAATACCCTCCGAACAATAACTCCCTGCTTGCTTTACTGAAATTCATCTGAACATAACCGCTCATATCCCGGCAGGCGTTCCAAATCTCGGAAAAAGCGGCCATCCAAGCATTATCTCCTTGAAGATAGCTCATTAACGAGGCTTTAAGTATGTCGTGTTGCTCCAGTTGTTCGCCTCGGGTGTTCATTGTTTCGAAGTAATGATTCAGGTCGGTGTGAGGGGGCACAACGATGCGGTACATCACGACGTGAGCCAATTTCTCCAAGAAGCCTTCTCCATATTTGTCGCCATTTGATAACTCGTCCTGGATGATTCTTACACCGCTTATGATTGATTCCTGAATCTTGTCATTGTCAATCACGCTTGAACTCATTAGAATTCCGTCCAAATTCTCCAAGGTGTAGTTTGATTTATCTCGACAAGCAAAAGACAGCGAATGTGTGACCTTGGCCTTAAGGCAATGAAGTAGAAGGAAAAGAGACGTCAAGCGCTGTTGTCCATCAACAACTTCGTAGTAGGAACCCTTATCCGCAACGACTAACGTTCCAATATAGTATTTGCTGTTCGGCTCTACACAGCTGTCGTTGATGTCCTCCAGTAGTTGGATGAGCTGTTTGTCCTCCCATGCAAACGCTCTTTGATAAAGAGGTATCTGGAAGCGCTTGTCTGTCTTGAAAATGTTATTATCCTCGTCCTTGTAGACGATGAGTTCTACAATATCATTATTCTCCATCTCTGTACAATCCGTTAAGTTTCAACAGTTTTACCGACAAATCGCTCCAAGGTCCCTCGCAATAATTGCACTCAACTGTTAGGTTGGAGATGTCGGCGTGTTTTCTTGAATTGGCAATTAAAGAGAATACGGGAAGATTGTTTGAATACTGCGAGTTGTACTCTCCAATTGCATATTTGTTGATCGTGTCATATCCAAGATGCTGCATATCCGTGCGTATCATGAATGACCAAGTGAACAACCGAAGAACTGCCATCTTGTCGAAACAATGGAACCTGTCATAGTAGCTCAACAGGGCACAATAGAATAGCATTTTGCAATACTTTAGGCCACTACTTTTATCACTTAGAATCTTATGTATTGCTGAGAACTCTCCGTTCTGCTCCAGTTCTTTCTTGATGTCGCGAAGCAATTGGATATAGTGGCCGACATACTCAAAAAAGTCATTGCCGGCGATAAATGGTTCGCTAATCTGAAAGATCGGGGAAGATTTGAAGGCCCTCATTGCGTAAGTGTAGGACTCTTTTATGTCGGCTCCCTTGAACACCTCAATGTTCCGGTCACTAAATGTATCTGTCTTTGTCTTTTTGGACCAATTGAGAATAGGGAATATGTAATCGCTGAACAATTCTTTTATCTCGTTTGGTTCCTCGTCCTCCCATTTCTTCACGGCATGTTCCATTTCGGAAAGACTTGAATTCATCTCCCTAAGGTGATATGCTTTAAGAAGATCGTGAGGATATAGTGCTTTGCCTCGGCTGTTCTGGGAATCGAATAATTGAAATGCCTCAGACTCCTCGTCGACAGTGATTACAATAACCTCAATAATATCTTTCAAAGCGTCAAGAAAACGCTTCTTTTCAACATCGCCTTGTAATGTGAACCATTGCCGAATGAACATATAATTGTCTCGAATATTCTGCTTCGAGACATCATCTGAGAAGTAATGGTCAGTTAAATCAGAATGAAAAGAGGGGAGAAGGTATAAGCATACGAGAGCGATAGAAATAATCCGTTGTTGGCCGTCAACAATGTACAAATTGCCATCTTGTGAATTATGGATAAGGATAGTCCCTATACGATACCTGTAAGACTCGCCATACTTTTGACCTTCTTCGATAGCTTTACTAATATCCGTAAGAAGTTCCTCAATATTTCTCTTGGTCCATTTATAAGGCCGCTGATAATCTGGTATTGCCAGATTGGCCTTTGAAAGTAGATCAAAGATGCTGGATTTATACGCTGACATTCCTGAAGATATTAATTGTTGCAACCTTTAGTCTATCGTTAATTATGCGGTCGTAACACCTACTTGGTACTTACAATCTTCCAAAGTTAGCAATTATTTCTGAAGTAGCGGGGTTGAAGTGTCTGTGCGGATAAAATGAAGGGGGCACGAGCGCGGAAATAGTAGAGACGATATGGCGAGGCACGTCCCCAGAGCGTTCCTCCCATATCCGTTTGTTTTGGGTTGTATACCTCTTGTTTTGGTTTAGATAAAATAGTATAATGATTTGTCTTGCAATTAAATAAGTTTATGTATATTTGTGTCGGAGGGCTTCCTGAACAGCCCGAAAACTTAACTTAAACTTAAACTATGATTGCACTTCCTTCCATCGCTTTCGGGGAATTTTCTGGGTCGGCTAAGGGTGTTACGGCTCGCCAGGTTGGCGGCCGTAGCATCCTTTCCGTTAAGTGCTGGCCTACTGGTGTCGCAACGGGAACGCAGCGCATCGCTGAAGAAGATTTCAAAGAGCTGGAAGGAACTCACCTCTGACCAAATGCGCGATTGGGACCGGCTGGCAGAAACCGCAACGGGACAGTCCGTCTTCGGCCAGGTAGCCCAGCTCTCCGGCATGAACTTGTATGTGCGCCTCAACGCCAACAGGGCGATGGCAGGGGAGAGTCTTATTGCAGATGCGCCTCTTCATACTGTAGCCGTTCCAAACGTGGAGTATACCCAGGTTGTAGTTACCCCGCAGCTGATGGTTCTGGGCGGAATCAAGCACCAGCCAGATCCGTTCAAACTCGTTGTAAAGATGTCGAGTTCGCAGAGCACCGGCATCTCAAACGGCTGGAGCAAGACCGTCATCATTACCCCCGGAATGGAGGATGATTGGGGCGAGGCGGACGTGACCAGGCTTTACCTCAAGACCATAGGCGTAGAACCGGTACCGGGCGAAAAGGTGTTCGTTCAGGCTTACTGGCTCGACACGTCTACCGGCTTTGCTGGCATCGAAGCACGCGACACTGTCGTCGTTACCGGTGAATCTCCTTACCAGCGTCGTGTCAAGGCTACAATGGACAATCTCGATCCCAACGAGGAAAGCCACGTCTCTTCACTGGATGTGGATTTCTCTACCGGCGCTCCCGTAGCCAAGTTCAACGCAATGTGTCTGGGTCACAGCAATGTTGCTTCTTCTGAGGTTTATCTGGACCAGCAACTGCCTGCAGAACTGATTGGTACCGTCATCTGTCTGGGCCGAGGAAACGGCGCTGACGGCAAGATTATCCCGCAGTCCTACCTGGTCTATATCCGTAATTACGGTGGTAAAGCTGAGATGACTTTCGCTCACCGTAGCGGCTACTACGTAATGCCCACTGAGTGCTTTGGCTCCGGAATTATCTATTAACCTTCAATCTGAAACGCGATGTTCAACAGTATAGGAAATAACTTCGGAGCCGGCCAGATAACCTTCAAGGATTACCAGGCAGAGAACTACGTAGTCCTGAACTCCAAGTTCACGTTCGACCCAACCAATGCCGACTACCAGGCATGCGACCAGCTGGAAATCTACGTCCCGGATCTGACCATAGACCGCAGCGCTGTTGGCGGCGTTTTCATCCGCTTTGTCGAGGATTACCACTACTCCTGGGATGATTCCGTGTATGATGGCGGCACGGTACTCAAGTCCTGGATCAAGGACAAGAACACCATCGTCATTGAGAAGCAGCCCTGGTTCGACGAGAACGGCCCGCTCATCATCTACATCGTCACGCTCTATCCGCAGCTGAATCAGGGAGGGAACACTATCAAGAGCACCATGCAGCGCCTTACGATGACCACGGAAGGCAACTATCTGCGCTTTGACTATGAGACTTTTATGTGTGAGTTCGAGCACTGGGTTTTTATCCATCTGAAGTTCGCCGGTGTCACTTACGCTTATAGGGAAGCACTGTGGGAGTGACGATGGAGCAGTTGCCTGCAGCCATCACGGCAGATGTCCCTATCTGTGGAGGCGGTAACCAAATGCATCCCAACTGCGACGGTATGGCGGAAGCCCACATTGAGAACAAGGTTCTTACAAGCCAGCGTCGCGTGATGGGATTCTTCGACACCGCTCGCGATCCGTTCGTGTACGCTTTTCTGGTTAGGGATGGAGAATCAAACAGCAATGAATGACAAATACTTATATCAACCTTTATTATCAATTACTTAAACTTAAACGCTTATGAAGTACATTCCTTCCATCGCCTTCGAGGAGATGAGCGGCAGCGCCAAGGGCGTTACGGCCGCTAAAGTGAAGAGCCGCAAGTACATCCGCAACCGCAGTTACGGCGGCAGCGTCCGTACTGCGGACCAGGCCAAGGTTAAGGGCGTTTTCAAGCGTCTCACCACCATGTGGAGGGGCCTGACGAACGACCAGATCCTCGCCTGGAACAAACTCGCCCTGAGCCAGGAGGCCCGCAGCGTCCTCGGCACCAAGGGTAAGATTTCCGGTGCGAACCTCTTCACCCGTCTGAACTACTGGATTGTCGCCTGCGGCGGCTCTCCGGAGACCACCCCGCCCACGCTCGTGGGTGTAGAGAACCCTTCCTCTGCCACTATCGTGTGCCAGGGTGAAACCTTCACCTTTAAGCTGGACCAGGCCCTGGCCGACAACGGCGGCATTTTCTTGGTCATCGAGGCCTCCGAAGGTCAGTCCAACGGCGTGAGCCGTGCCCACAGCAAGGCCGCACAAATCAAGATGGTCGAAGAGCCTACCGCCGCCGCAATCGACATCCGTGCCGATTACGTGGCCAAGAATGGCGCTCCCAGCGCTGCGGCTCCGAAGATTTTCTTCCGCTACTACTACGTCAACTCCTCCACCGGTGAGAAGTCGGGCGTGATGCTGGCGGAGACCACCTGGACCGCTGGAGCCTAAGACACCCACGGACCGGTTCCGTTCTCAAGACGAACCCTCCTCGCAGAGATGTCGGGAGGGTTTTTCGTGTGTATGTCAGAACTTTGTGGTATATTTGTAATTGTAAAAAAGAATACCGTCACCCTTATATGAAAAGAATAGTTCTGAAATATTGGTGGACACTCCCAATACTGCTATGCGTCCTAATGTTGGGGTTGATGTTCTTGTTTACCACGGTCCCCTCAGTTTTCGAAAGCATTGTCGGTATATTGCTACTATTGGTAGTGATTGCTCTCCCGGTATCGTGGGTAATTTTGCTTGTCAACAAAAAATGGTGGCAATGCCTCCTGTCTTTAGGGCTTTCAGTCATTATAGTAATCTGGCTATGGATTCCCCTGGTCATGGGTGCGATGTCAGGTCCAGACGGCTTCGGCAGAAAGCATCGTATTCCTGATGGATTAGAGTATAGTTTACCGTTTGACTTCGAATCGGGTCAGGAGGTATCTATCGACAGCCTTGACTCAAAAACATATTTACAAGTATGGAATAGTTTCCAGGGTGGTATCTACAAATATGATTTTTACTATCCGGCCCTTCCTTCAGGAGAAGTGTTTCTTCGTTGCTATGAGGTCACAAAAAACATACAATTATCTGAAGATAGATTGCCGAAACGAAGCACCGTATCAATTAACGCCACGTTTTCTTTCTCTCAAGTAGTCGAGCAGAAAGAGTTTACAATCTATGAGGGAGATTGGGAAGATTATTATGCGGCTCGGATAGAAGTATGGTTTAGAGACGCTGAAACTAAGCAAGAGAAGAAATTGTGCGAAAAAGTGTACAGAGTCGAAGGATGGATGCGGTAAGTGTGATAATAGCCGAACTTGAGAATGGCTCTCCTGGCATCTAAGCCGGGAGATTTTTTTATTGAGCAATTTCCAGTAAGAACGACTTCTGCTGGTACTGGCTCCGGTAGCCGGTGACGTTGTCAAGCAGGATGAAACGGCCGTGTACCTGGCACGTATTCAAACCGCTGCCGATGATGGAGGCGTAGTCCGGTACACGGATATGGACCACGGCGGAATCACACGATGCATCCGCGAGATAATTCCGCAGCATACCCGGGTGACAACCCTTGCCAGGCGTGGTCAATTGGAGTTTGGCCAGCAACCGATACCGCCCAGGATTCTCTTCGCCGCCGAGAACAACGACCGCCGGGATGACCAGCGTTCCTGATTCGACGTGGGCGTCACGGAGATCGATTGAGTAGGGAGGGAAATTGTCGAATGCCCTGGGTACCGGAAGATGCTCATTTCAGAGCGTATAGAAGCCGTGATAGGCGCTTACAATGAGATTCTGGCCCGAGATATTGGCCTTGTGGTCGAAAGGCGGTCTATGAGGCTCTACATCCTCCGCAAGGGCATTCCACACCAACTGCGTCTGATGGGGAATTGACCTCCAAGCTGCCAATGCCCGCCGGTGGACATCCAGATGCTTCAACTGGCCAGTGGTACCGCAATACACAGGATGCGACCGCTTCCGGGTATAGCACTTGCCGTTCCTATGATACCAGGTTAAGTCACCTGCGGAACCGTAGGCGTCAGTAATCAGTATGGAAGGCCTGAATTGGGGCATAGTCTAAGTTTACAAGTTTTGGGTTGGGAGTTACCTTCTAAGTATCTCGGAGCCAGTACAAAGATACCAATAATCAGCGACTTATTCAAGAATAAGAGCAGCGGCGGCGGCAGCCGCTGTCTGCTTCCCTGGTGTTATATATATTTATACTTTTTTTCTCCCGTCCAGGCGGGGGAGGGAGCTCGCATCAGCACTGACCTTCGGGCGTGAGATGCTGGTTGGCCTATGGTACTGTCCAGTCTCGTAGCCGGCAGGATCGGTGCGGCGGGGTCTGTGCGAGACGGCTACGAGTCTGGCAGTGTGGGGACGGCGGGCTCTGGAGCGCCGCGGAAGGGAGACGCAAGGCTCCCTGGAGCAGCGGAAGAGACCGACGATGCGGGAGGACAGACGGCATCCCCGCCCTGAGCCTGGACGGCTCACTTGCCCGAACAGCGGTACTCCGTTGAAGGCGAAGCCCGGCACTGTCCCACCGGCGCAGGGTGTACCTACGGGAGAACCTACGCTTCTTGATGACGGTGAGTACGCGCTGCGCCAGCAGGCGGAACGCCTGCCTCCTGGCTGCCCGGAACACTTCCGGCGGGGTTCACCCCGGTGGAGGCGTGGAGGAATAGCGGCCAGGTATAAACAAGCCGAAGGCTTACCGCGGAGTGGAGGGACGGGACTCTTCTGACGGAGCCTGCGGAGGAAGAGGAGTCACGGCCTGGAACGACCCAGCAGCGGATGCTGCGTAAGGCGGCAGGATGCTCGCATACCACAAACGTTGAAGTCGAGTGATGCCGGTCGCACGGCACTGACGGTCTTCGGGGCGGCACTTCCCGCCCACGCATACCTCCATACCTTCATTGTGGGTCACGTAGCGGAAGCAGTGGTCTCGAGCGCCCTCGCGAAGAGACGACTGCTGGAGCGGGACTCGAACCTTGATGACGCTGAATCGGAGATTGCGGGAAGTGCGGAGTGAGCGACGGGGGGGAGGGGTGGTCCCCTCCCTGAGCGAACGACTCTCCTGCCGCCGCCTCGCACGGGAGTTCGAAGGTAGGACACTCGCAACTCACTGACGGAGCGTACTTAACATAATCCCATCGGGATTGTGTTAATGTACGCGGATTCTGGGCACCGACGCTCGCGCCGGCACTGCGGCTCCCGGGCGATTATGGCCCCTGGGGCGGTGGGGATAAACCAGCACGGTGAGCTGGCAGTTGTGGAGCAAGCGCAGCGAGCGGAGCAACTGACTGCTGACCGTGACCGCTTTCCCTTATATCTGCGGGGAGGGCGTCCGCAAGATTGTGGGCGGCTTGTCCGTCCACAATCTTGCAGCGAAGGGCGGCATTGAAGCTTGCCTTTCCGTGCGGCTCGTCCGTCCCGGAAGGGCAAGTACCGCTTTCCTTATCGGCCCACATATCGACACCGTCCGCAATCGGCCTTTATCTTCCCATTGGCACTGCGATTCTGCGTATTTCGCGCATTTTGCGCAATCCGAGCATCTCTATTACAAGAACCAGAGGTTTGTTTTGCCGAAAGCGAGGAGAATACGCCCAAGCGCGCCGAGAGCGGGCTTCAGGGATGGATCGACTGTTATGAGAAATCAGCTCTCAAAGCCCATCTTTTCTGCGGCGGTGTCAATAATCCGCGGGAGATCAATGGGAATCCCAAACTCCAGGAGGCGTTTGAACTTGGGAAAAACGTTTAGTCCTGTTCATTCGTCTTTATCATCGTAGCAAACTCCGACTGTCTTGGATGATTGCCGGGGGGGGTCATCGAAATACTCACAGAGATTGACTTTTCTTATAAATCTAAATCTATTAAAATCAATTAGTTAAATAGTCTCGTACGTGATCGTTAATAATTATCGAACCAATTTTGACATCACTATCCAACAATAGATTTTGCGGTTTTCTGCTGACTATCAAAAAGATATAGCGGTTTAGTGATGGATGTAAACTGTTTATATGCAGATTTTACTTCCCGATGCAGAATATTAAATCATTGATAATCAATTAGTTATAAAGGCTGTGGTAGAAATATGGTAGAAATAATCCATCAAAACCTGCATAGTAGCCATGCATATCTGCATAATAGAAGTGGTCAGAGATGTTTTTGGGAACATTCCTATGCACAAATTCAAAGGTACTAAAAATGGCGGAAATCGCCATTTTTCTTTTACGTCAGAAGAAAAGGATTATAGCGGCGTCAGGAGAAGCCGTCATTTCACAGTTTTTACGACCGATTACTACTCGAATCGGGGATTGTTCATATCTGTACATTCAGTATGGTATATCTATTACATTAGACTATTCTATACCGCTATCTGGGACTCTCATTTTCTTTTGACACGTGAGTTTTCTTTGCTTGTTCCCATAAAAAAACTATCTTTGTTTCCAAACTTATGACAAAAGTGTCAATTGTTTGGAAAGTATGAGAATCGACAGGCCGGTATACCTCGACAAAATGATCCGTTCTAGAGGGAATGGATTTATTAAGATCATAACTGGACTTCGCCGTTGCGGCAAGTCATACATACTTAAATTCATCTTCCGTGATTATCTTCTGGAGGAAGGAATCTCTGCTGATCATATTCTTGTTATCGATTTAGAGGATAAGCGACAGGCCGCATTTAAGGACCCAGATTATCTCCTTGACCATGTCGATAATGCGATGAAAGATGAGAATACATATTACATTCTCATTGATGAAGTCCAGGAGGTGAGAGATTTCGTGACGGTTCTCTCCACGCTTAACCTGAAGCCGAATGCCGATTTATTCGTGACGGGGAGCAACTCGAAGTTTTTATCATCAGACATTGCCACCGAGTTCCGAGGCAGGGGAGAGGAAATCCCTATGCGCCCGCTCTCGTTCAGCGAATACCTTCCTGCATACAATGGCACGGAGAATGACGCCTGGCTTGATTTTCTGACCTTCGGCGGACTGCCGCAGATTCTTATGCAAGACGGCGAGGATAAGAAAGTAACGTTCTTAAGGAAACTATATCAGACCGTTTACCTGAAAGATATCTACGATCGACATAAGATTGAGTTCCCCGAAGAGTTCGAGGAACTTGTCCGTGTCATGGCATCGTCAATCGGATCACCACTCAACCCCAACAAACTAGCGAATACTTTCAAGACCCTCAAGCATACGAAGGATTTGACCAATAAGACCATATCAACTTATATGGGCTATCTTGAGGACGCCTTTATGACGGAGAAGTCTGATAGATATGACGTGAAGGGTAAGAATTACATCGCATCGCTTTCAAAATACTATTTCCAGGATTTGGGCCTCAGGAATGCCATCCTTTCCTTCCGGCAGAATGAAGAAAACCACATCATGGAGAACATCATATACAACGAACTTCGCTATCGTGATTTCCTCGTTGATGTCGGGAACGTCACGATACGCACAAAAGACGATGAGGGCAAACCTATACGACTCTCTCTTGAAGTGGATTTCATTGCCAATAAGGGGAGTAAGCGCTATTATATCCAATCTGCATGGAGGATGCCGGATACAGACAAGGTCGAGCAGGAAACTCGTTCTCTG
>Ga0256406_1006927_pt1 | contig 11058 bp, 5 predicted proteins | sample RumenRJG_03DNA_FD_185986 | JGI IMG/M metagenome (GOLD analysis project Ga0256406, IMG submission 185986) | Bovine rumen microbial communities from Lethbridge, Alberta, Canada - RJG_03 | ecosystem: Host-associated > Mammals > Digestive system > Stomach > Rumen | place: Canada: Alberta | collected...
GGATGTAAGTGTGTCGGACAATCCCGGTGATTTGTTACTTCAACTGTTCCCGAAACCACTTTATGATATTTACAGTGACTTACGGTTTTTAACCCGGGTTTCGTAACCCGGGTTTTTTAAACGGCCGACGGAAGGTTCCATTCGTTTGGCTGATATTGCATCGCCGAAACCGCATGTGCGGATTCCGGCTCGCAGAGGTGTAGGATTGAACACTCATACTATCGGAAGGGCAATGATTGAAACGGCTGTGAAGCATGGCTTCCGCGAGATGCGGGAAGACCCTGAGAGGAGCCTTCGTCAGCTTGCGGACCTGGGAAAGCAGTTCAGTAAAAACCGTTTCCAGGAAGATATCTTTTCGGTTATTCAGGAGGCTCTCTCGAATGAGGACAGCGCATATTACAGCATGATTGAAAATGCGCTGAATAACTTTGATGAGACGGCGCTGGAGACGTTCGGTACGAATGTCGGATATAATGCGTGGACCTGCGGAGCCAGAAATCTGCGCGCGAAGGAGATTGAAACAGGCAGGGCGATTCCGTCCACGATCTATTTCCGGTATGATGCCGGCAGGGAAGACGGCCTCTCGCTTGCAGAAATGGAGAAGGTCATCAAAGAAGGCTCTGATATGGGCATCTTCTTCTACTATATCCGGGAGATGGGCGAGGGCGTGAATAATTGTGAGCTCCTCGATCTCTTCGGCCGATATCCGGAGTGTGCGTTTGTACTTGCGCGTCCGAACGGGCGCATGACAGCGGCCCAGATTCAGATCCTTAAGCTGGTCAAAAATACGCTGCTGCTTCTCCCGGAGTCGGATCCGGAGACGCTCCTCACTGCTCCGCTGCTCCGCGATCATAAGATTCTCTGGTCACTTTCGTACAGCTATAATTCATTCGATGGTTTCAAAGCGGGGTTTGAGGAGGCCATCCAGCACGCGGTCTCTCTCGAAACGCTTTTTGTCGTTCCGATTGCAGGCGATGATGTGACCGGCGATGACGCATGCAGTGTCACCAAGTGGTGCTACCAGTCGAGACTCGACCAGAAATATCCTTGTCTTCTCATTGACTATTATGGGGATAGTCTCTCTCTGATGCAGAAGATCGTAAATCATCGGCACTATCTGGAAATAGGACCGGACGGAAAGATTATCAGCCCGGCGGAGCAGTCCGGACATGTATTCCCGGAGGAGCTTCCGCTGAAGGATGCGCTTCCTGCGATCATGCCGGAGATCGACACTGCCGAAATTTCGGAAAAATAACAGAATTACAGAAAAGGAAATTACAGAAAAGGGAATTTCAGAAAAGGGCTGCCGCGGCAGCCCTTTTTGCACGGTTTTATTCCGGCATTCCAGCTGCAGAAGACAGCGGAACATGCTTTCCGGAACATGTTTTCCGGAAAACATGTTTTCCGGTTTATGCTGACGATGAACAGATACAAAAAAGAAACACCGCCCCCACGGCACAAGACCGCGAAAACAGTGCTCCCACGTGCGCCTTCAGGGACTCGAACCCTGGACACCCTGATTAAGAGTCAGGTGCTCTACCAACTGAGCTAAAAGCGCTTACTTTGTGTTTATTTCGTTGCTTTGTAGAACGCGATTGTTATATTATCATAAGGATTTTAGTTTGGCAAGGATATTTTCACGGAAATTTGAAATCGATTTTACACGCCAATAATGCGGGTTTGCGGACTTTTTCCGAAAGAGGCGCGCCGGCCTCCCGAAGATCGGGACCTGAAAGAGGCGCGTCCTGGTCTGCCGAAGATATACAAAAGCCGCCGAAGAACAGATGAGTATGGATGATAAAGAAAACGCACTGATTTTTGACACACATGCACACTATGATGATGAAGCATTTGACAAAGACCGGGAGAGTGTTATTGCATCTCTCCCCGCCGGCGGCATCGGTACGGCGGTTGACGTCGCGTCGACCGCGGCAAGTATTCCTATAGTCGTGAGAATTGCGGAAGAACATGAACACCTGCTCGCCGCAGTGGGAGTGCATCCGTCCGAATGCGCGGAAATGTCGCAGAAGGATATGGATCTGATCGAAGAGATGCTGAAGCATCCGAAGGTGAAGGCCATCGGAGAGATCGGGCTTGATTACCACTGGCCGGAACCGGAACGGAGCATACAGAAGAAATGGTTTTCGCGGCAGCTGGACTTGGCCCTTAAGACGGACATGCCGGTCATTATTCATTCGCGGGATGCGGCAGAGGACACATATCTTTGTCTGCGCGAATTCTGCCGGAAGAGAAAGGATGCAGGGCTTTCCGGAAGCCCGGGCGTGATTCACTGCTATTCCTACAGCCCGGAACAGGCGCGGGAATATGTTAAAATGGGCTTCTACATCGGCATCGGGGGCGCCCTTACCTTCAAGAACTCAAAGAAACTGAGGACAGTGGCACAGGAGACGCCGCTCGCGAACATTGTGCTGGAGACCGACTGCCCCTACATGGCGCCGGTGCCGCACCGGGGGGAGAGAAATTCTTCCCTTTTCCTGCCGTTCGTGGCGGAGGAGCTTTCCGTGATCAAAGGGATGGATAAAGAAGAAATCATTCGGCAGACAGCCTCCAATGCGCGAAAACTTTACCGGCTCGACGGCAGTGTCTGATTTCGCCGGCAGCCTGATGAGATTTTGATAAGCGGACTTTCGCTCCGACAGACAGTCGGACAGACAGTCGGACAGACAGTCGGACTGTCAGTCCGACAAATTGCAAAGAAAGCAGAGAGAATACGTATGCCTGATATTTTAAATCCAGGGGAGACCCTTCGGATCCTCGACAAGTATGGAATTCACGCGCGCAAGAAGTACGGGCAGAATTTCCTCATCGACCGGGGTGTCGTCTCAGACATCATTGAAGCCTCCGGAATCACAAAAGAGGACTGCGTCCTGGAAATCGGGCCGGGAATCGGATCGATGACCTGGCATCTTGCCCGGAGTGCGGGAAAAGTTGTGTCGGTCGAGATCGACCGCAGTCTCGGGCCAGTCCTTGCCGATACGCTGTCGGATTGCGAAAATGTCACGATTCTCTGGAACGACATACTGAAGACAGACCTTCGCAAAGTCGCAGAGGAGTACAACGGCGGACGGCCGCTGAAGGCCGTTGCGAACCTTCCGTATTACATTACGACACCGATTCTTATGCAGCTCCTTGCCGAACAGGGGTGTTTTGACAGTATCACGGTCATGGTCCAGAAAGAGGTGGCGGACCGCATCACGGCAAAACCGGGGAGCAGGGACTACGGTGCGATTACGCTTGCGGTTGATTATTACAGCAAACCGGAAATCGTCCGGCCGGTTCCGCCCGGCTGCTTTATTCCGCGGCCCGGCGTGGACAGCAGTGTCGTGCTCCTGAGGGCACTTGAGGAGCCGCCGACGGATGCAGATCCCGCATGGCTTTTCGCTGTGGTGAGGGCTTCCTTCAACCAGCGGCGCAAGACACTTGCGAACGGAATTGTGAATGGATTGACGGTCGGCGGCAAAAGAGTGAATGCAGACCGCGGCACGGTTGTAAAGTGTCTTGAGGAGTGCGGGCTTTCCCCTTCCGTGCGGGGCGAGACGCTGTCACTGTCCGAGTTTGCCGAACTTTCCAAATGCCTTGCAAAAAACCTCTGAAACCGCGCATTCACGCCGCTTTCGGGGAAGCCGCAATTTTGACATACAAAATAGCGTTATGGTAAACTAATGACGGTATTTTTTCTGAATAATTGGGCCCGGGGAGTGGCGGGGCAGCCCCCGGAACGGAACGAACAGACTGGATGGGCAGGCGGAAAGCTTCCCATCCGTTTTTAAAGAGCAGGACGGCCGGGGAGCCGTGTGCCGGCTTGTTTTGCCGGCCGGAGGAAACATTGGACAAGTACGAGTACAAGGTATGTCTCGATGATATAAAGAAGAGCGTACAGGAGAAGGACTTTAGGCGTGCGGCTGCCATCGCGGACACGGTTGAATGGAGAAGAGTCAAGAGCGTCAAAACTCTCTGCATGGTCAGTGACATATATAAGGCGAATCAGCGTTATTCCGAGAGCAAGGATGTCCTGATGCTCGCATACACGAGGGATCCCGAGAACGGTCAGATTTTATATGCGCTCTGTGATCTTGAGCTCCTGCTCGATGATTATCTGCGCGCGATGCAGTTCTACAACAAATTTGTCAGTATTTCTCCGCGCGACCCGAACCGTTATATTCTCCAGTACAAGCTGATGGAAGCGCAGGACGTCTCCCTCGACGAGCGGATTGCAGTTCTGGAAGAACTGAAGAAGAGAACATTCAAGGACCGCTGGGTTTATGAACTTTCCAATCTCTATGACCGCCGGGGACTGTACGGGCGCTGTGCCGAGCTCTGCGATGAACTGATTGCACATGGAAAGCCCAAATATGTCCGGCAGGCTCTTGAGCTGAAGAGGACACATTCCCCGCTCACCAAGGCGCAGCAGGATATTTATAACCGGATCATGCAGGTGAATCAGCCGGTGCCTCCGGTTTCCGCACAGAACATGGTCCGCCGTCCTGCAGCACGTACCATCAGCGAAGAGACAGCGGATACAGAGGAAATGACCGGCATGAACCGGGCACTTCAGTCGAATTCCGGAAAGCCGGCGGATTTTGCCGTGAAGCCGATGGACGGTGGCATGGCAAGTACCGTAGAGCTCCAGGCAGCGGTGGCGGAAGGCCTCCGCGAGGTCATGAGGGAAGAGCCGACCGAGAAGGAGAAGGAGAGACGGCACGAGGAGAAGCGCAATGAGGTGCGCCGTGAATTCCGGAAAGAGCTGAATTCTCCGGAAGATACAGAAGAGAGCGAAGAGGAAGAAGAAGAATACAGGAAAGCGCGGGAGCAGGCTGCAAAGACCAGAGCCCGCATGTATGAAGAGGAAGAAAATCCGGATGCGGTTCCGGAAGATAATTCCGAAGAGAAACCGGCGGAGAATCCGGATGTAAATCCGGCAGAGAATGCGGATACTCTTCCGGAAGCAGAAGAAGGCTCCGCGAGCGAAGACAGCGCGGCGGAGGAAGAGGCTGCACAGCCCTCTGCGGGCGCTCCTGAGGACGTACGTGAGGAGAAAAAGCAGGAAAATGAAGCCGGGGTGCAGGGGACCGAGAAGGCACACTACGACAGTTCCCAGTTCATGCAGGAAGCCGGCGGACAGTTTTCCATGCTGATTGATGAGCATCATATGCCGGCCCCGGCGTCGCCTGAATCTGCACCAAAGAGAAAGGTGAGCGGCCCGTTTGTGAAGAAGGGGGTCGAGTCCTGGGAGAAAATCCGCCGCAGGAACGACGAACGGCATAAAGAGGAGAACATCCGAAAGGTAGAGGATACCACCGGACCGATCATTGCGAAATTCAATGAAGACTCGAAGTTCGGTGTACTTGAGGATATCGAAGACAAGGCAGCGCAGAAGGCAAGGAGCGAGCGCTATCGGGAGGCCGTACCGGAAGGAGAAAAACTTTCGGACGGCATGACAGAGGCCGAGCGCCGTCATGTAGATCTCACAAAGCCGAAGGAAAGCCAGGAGAATCTCGGCGATACGCTCGTCCGTGATACGGATGAAATGGAGACAACGCGCGTCTGGTCCGGAGAGCAGATCGACCAGGTTTCTACTCCGGTCCGCAATTACCGAAGCGTGACGCCGCCGACCGATGAAATGCGGGGAGACCCGACTGCCCGGAGATTTTCTGAGATGCCGGCCGCGGAGCCCTCTCCGGAGGAAGAAACGGCAGCAGAGGAAGAAACAGAGGAAGAAACAGCTGCGGCAAAAGAAGCACAAAGCTCCGACTCGGAGGAGAAACAAGCCGTTCAGGAAGCAGACAGTTCTGCGGAGAGCGGTGTAGAGCAGGCCCGCAAGGCAGAAAAGAAGGAAAAACTCTCGGAGACACAGGAGATTGCCGAGCTTGTCCGCGAGGAACTTGGCGAGGATGACGGAAATGAGAAGTTTGAAAGTCCTGCTGATGCAGGACTTTCAAGCCGCAGCATCGGTGCTGAAGCACCGGCTGCCGCATTCGGCAAAACCGCATCCGCGGATTTTGCCTCAGCGAGGTATAAGTTTGAAAGTCCTGCTGATGCACCGGATGCCGATCCGGAAGAGAAGTACCCGGAGAGCAGCAGCCTGAAGGAGATAAAGCCGGAACCGGAAGAAGAGCCGGAGACAGAAGAGCGCAGGGAGACGGAGAAAGAACCGGCAGGCAGACTGAAAATGCCGAGAGAACCCTATGACTATGCATATCCGGGAAGAAGAGCAGCTCTGCTGAAAGAGAACGGCCCGGAAGAGAAAGAGGAAGATTCGGAAGAAGATCCGGAGGAGAGCCAGTCTCATCCGCACATGAGTGAATCTGAGCGCCGCAGAGAGATCGCGAGGAAGCGGCGTCATATGGATGAAAAGCAGGCATCGGTCCGCGAGACATCCCAGATGGAAGAAATTCCGGAAGAAGAACCGGAGAATACAGCTCCCGAGCCGGAGAGGGCAGGAGACAAGACCGGCCCTGTAACAGTGTCCTCTACACGCGGCCAGGAAGACAAGGCTGCAGAGGACCTGAAGGCAGAAAGAGTTTCGCGCAGCCGGGAAATCGAGCGAATCCACGCGATGTCGCCCGAGCAGAAGAAGATGTTCGGACCGTTCCTTGCGGAGAAGACCACGCGCTCGATGCTTCTTACCGCGATCGACGAGATTTCCCTTGCATCGTATACAGGGAACGTCGCTGTCACCGGTGAGACGGGCTTCGGAGCAACAGATCTTGCAAAGGCACTGCTCCGCAACGTGAAGATGTCGGACAGCAATTTCTCCGGAAAAGTGGCCGTCACAAACGGCGCAAGCATCAACCATAAGAATATCGAGGATCTGGTATCCCGTCTGGAAGACGGCGGACTGATCATCGAAAAAGCATCGGCAATGAACTCCGCGGCCGTGGAATCACTCCACCGTGCCCTGGAGAAGGAGGACCGCGGCCTTATTGTCATTCTCACGGACGGCCGCAGACCGATGGACCGGCTGTTCCACCAGTATCCGGTTCTCAGGAAAAACTTCACCTGCCGCGTCGATATTCATCCGCTCTCCAATGACGAGCTTGTGCATCTGTGCAGCCGGTATGCGGAGAGAAGAGGGTACAGCATCGACGAAATGGCAGTTTTGGCGCTGCACAGCAGAATCCAGGCAAAACAGTCGATTGACCATCATGTGACAGCGGAAGAGGCCAGGGTCATTGTCGACGAGGCAATTGATTCGGCGGTGAAATCATCTCCTTCCCATCTGATGGATTCAATCTTCGGCAAGCGGAAGGACGAAGACGGAAAAGTCATCCTGCGCGAGAAGGATTTCAGCCGCGAAGGGTGAGGTTAAAAGAGTATCATCAACACTAGCGGCGGCTCGTGGGGCAGCTGCCGGATGGAGGGGTTATGGCTCTGGAAGATCAGGATAAGAAAAAAGACGTGACTTCGAAGACAAGAACGGAAAGAACCGCAAAGGCGGCGGGAACAGTCAAAACTTCTGCTTCCGCAGCAAAGAAAACGGCAGAGGGAAAAACGGAAAAGCAGGTGCCCGCAAAACAGGATACGGGCGAGGACAGAGTCTTTGTCTCCGATATGGACTGCTATCTCTTCGGACAGGGAACGCACTACGATATCTATAAAAAACTCGGAGCCCATCTTTCCGTTGAGAACGGCGTGAAGGGAATGTTCTTTGCAGTGTGGGCGCCGGATGCGAAGGCAATCTATGTCATCGGCACCTTCAATGGCTGGAATGAGAACGCCAATCCTATGCAGAAGGTTGGAAACGGCGAAGGCATCTGGACCTGCTTCATCCCGGGCGTGGGAACCGGTGAACTCTATAAATACCTCATCTGGGGACCGGACGATCAGAAACTCTATAAGGCGGATCCGTACGCAAATGCGACGGAGCTTCGCCCCGGGACTGCTTCGAAGACGACGGATCTCTCCGGATTCCGGTGGAACGATGCAAAATGGATCAATAAGCGCGCCGCGAGCGACCCGCAGCATATCCCGATGTTCATCTATGAGTGCCATATCGGTTCCTGGATGAAGCATCCCGACGGGACACCGGACGGGTTCTATACCTACCGCGAATTTGCGGACAGAATCGTTGAATACCTGAAGAAAATGAAGTTCACGCACGTCGAACTCATGGGCATTCTCGAGCATCCTTTCGACGGCTCCTGGGGCTATCAGGTGACCGGTTATTATGCTCCGACGTCCCGCTACGGCGATCCGAAGGACTTCATGTACCTCGTGAACAAGCTTCACGAGAATGATATCGGTGTCATTCTCGACTGGGTGCCGGCGCACTTCTGCCCCGACGAACAGGGACTTGCATGTTTTGACGGACGCTGCATCTACGAGGATCCGGATCCGCGGCGCGGAGAACATCCGGACTGGGGCACGAAGATCTTCAATCTTGCAAAGCCTGAGGTCAAGGACTTCCTCATCGCGAACGTGCTTTACTGGATCCGTGAGTATCACATCGACGGAATCCGTGTTGACGCGGTCGCTTCCATGCTGTACCTTGACTACGGCAAGAAAGAAGGCCAGTGGCTTCCGAACAAGTACGGCGGAAACAAGAACCTCGATGCCATCGTGTTCTTCCAGCACATGAACTCCGTCGTGCGCGGCTCCTATCCGGGCTTTGTCACCATCGCGGAGGAGTCGACTGCATGGCCGAATGTCACGGGTGAGATCGGAACCGGTTCGCTCGGCTTCACATTCAAGTGGAACATGGGATGGATGCATGATTTCTGCGAGTACATGAAGCTCGATCCGATCATGCGCCGCGGCTCGCATTATTCGCTCACTTTCGCGATGAGCTACAACAATTCCGAGAACTACATCCTGCCGCTTTCCCACGACGAGGTCGTGCACCTCAAGTGCTCGATGGTTGAGAAGATGCCGGGCTTCCAGGTTGACAAATATTCGAATCTGCGCGTCGGATACACCTATATGCTCGGCCATTCCGGCAAGAAGCTGCTCTTCATGGGCCAGGAGTTCGGGCAGGAACGCGAATGGAGCGAGGCAAGAGAGCTCGACTGGTATCTCCTGCAGAATTCGCTCAACGGAGGCATGCAGAAGTATTTCGGGAAGCTTCTCGAGATTTACAATAAATATCCCTGCATGTACGAAATCGACAACGACTGGGCCGGCTTTGAGTGGATCAATGCAGACGACCGCGAGAGAAGCATTTACACATTCTTCCGCCGCTGCAAGACCGATAAGCGGTGTCTTATGTTTGTCCTCAACATGACCCCGGTGGATTACCCGGAATACCGCGTCGGCGCGCCGAAACTCACGAAGTACAAGCTCCTCCTGAACAGCGCACTCAAAGAATACGGTGCGCCGGAGGACAGACCGGTTCCTGCGACAATCACCGCGAAAAAGGGAGACTGCGACTACCGTGAGCAGTATCTGAAGTTCGACCTTCCCGCTTACGGAGCATTGATATTTGAATTTGAATAATGGTTCAGCACATGTCGATTTGATTGCAAAAGGCCGCTTGCGGACAATTTTGCAATCACAATCGACATGTGGACAAGCGCCGAAGGCGCTCTGGCCCCCTTCACCGCGCGAAGCTCTGCTTCGCAAGGCGAAGGGGCTGAACCGGGATGTGCGGCGAGTACGCCGCGTCCGCGGAAATGCGAAGCGTTACCGCGATGACCCGGCACGGAACGGCGATAATAAAATATGGCGTCATTGGCATCAGGCCCATGGCTGCCTGGAGGTTTTCATGGCAAACGTAATTGACGGCAAAACAATACTCATCACCGGGGGCACCGGTTCCTTCGGCAAGTGTTTCTCGAAGTATGTGATGACACACTACAATCCGAAGAAAATCATCATCTACTCCCGCGACGAATTCAAACAGTTCGTCATGAGCAATGATCCTTTCTTCAAAGAGCATGCGGACCGGATGCGCTTTTTCATCGGTGATGTGCGCGATAAGGAAAGGCTTTCCCGTGCGCTGCACGGTGTCGATTACATCGTGCATGCAGCAGCGCTGAAACAGGTCCCGGCCTGCGAGTATAATCCGGCCGAGGCAATCAAGACCAACATCGGCGGTGCAATGAACGTCATTGATGCGGCCCTCGACAGCGGTGTCACGAAGGTTGTCGCGCTCTCGACCGACAAGGCCGTGAACCCGGTCAATCTCTACGGCGGCACGAAGTTCGTGTCCGACAAGCTTTTCATCGCGGCCAATGCCTATGCGGGGACAAAGGACATCAGTTTTTCCATCGTCCGCTATGGCAATGTGGCCGGAAGCCGTGGCAGCGTCATCCCGTTCTTCCACAATCTCATTGAGAAGGGGGAGACATGCCTTCCGATCACGGATTACCGCATGACCCGCTTCTGGATCAGCCTCGAACAGGGCGTCGAGCTTGTCATCAAGGCGCTGGAGGAGGCACATGGCGGCGAGACCTTCATCAGCAAGATCCCGAGCTTCTACGTAAAGGACCTGGCTGAAGCGATGCTCCCCGGCTGCACGACCCGCGAGGTCGGAATCCGCCCGGGCGAGAAGCTTCACGAGGTCATGGTCACGGTGGAGGATGCACCGAACACCCTCGAATACGAGAAGAACTTCATTGTCTACCCGCAGATCACCTATAACAACCGGCAGGTGCGGGATCTCTCCGGAAAGCCGGTGGCGGACGGATTCACTTATTCATCCGGGACGAATACCGAGTGGCTCTCCGTGGAGGACATCCGGAAGAAGCTCGAGAATTTTGACTACGAAGAAGACTGAAGTTTGAAAGTCCTGCTGATGCAGGACTTTCAAACCGCAGCATCGGTGCTGAAGCACCGGCTGCCGCATTCGGCAAAACCGCATCCGCGGATTTTGCCTCAGCGGGGTATAAGTTTGAAAGTCCTGCTGATGCAGGACTTTCAAACCGCAGCATCGGTGCTGAAGCACCGGCTGCCGCATTCGGCAAAACCGCATTCGCGGATTTTGCCTCAGCGGGGTATAAGTTTGAAAGTCCTGCTGATGCAGGACTTTCAAACCGCAGCATCGGTGCTGAAGCACCGGCTGCCGCATTCGGCAAAACCGCATTCGCGGATTTTGCCTCA
>Ga0256406_1006928_pt1 | contig 11056 bp, 7 predicted proteins | sample RumenRJG_03DNA_FD_185986 | JGI IMG/M metagenome (GOLD analysis project Ga0256406, IMG submission 185986) | Bovine rumen microbial communities from Lethbridge, Alberta, Canada - RJG_03 | ecosystem: Host-associated > Mammals > Digestive system > Stomach > Rumen | place: Canada: Alberta | collected...
GGGAGCGATTAAATCATATTTTTCCATTCTGTTCCCACTCACTGACTGCGTTGCTTCCGCATCGACTTATCCCCGTATGCAGGATGCCGCCATCCGCACCATGTCCTGCACCGCGTTTCTGCCTGAAGCAGCTCCGGTATCTCTGCCTGGTATTCGCATTTCTTTACCGTCTGCACAGGCTCCAGACTAATACAATTATCTTATCCGTCTGCCCCCGAACTGTAAAGCTTTTCCCTTCAGTTCCTGCCTCTCAAGAGAAATGCCCCGGTAGGAGAGCTACCGAGGCATTTCGAGGGGAGTATAAATAATTAATAAGGGGTTATTAATTGTAAAAAAAATTTTTGAAGGGTAAATTCTTTTTACAGTGGGTATTCTAACATAGGAAAGGCCAGAATGCAACAAAAATCTGGCAAAAGTGGTGATTGCAGACCAGTTTTTCCCGTTTTTTGAACGTTAAGTGGAATATTCTACAAATATTGTAGAGAAATTTTGTCGGATTTTTAAGAAAAATGGTCGTCAAACAACTCATTCAAAATTGGCCCTGTTTACCCAGAAGCCTACTTTCTCACAAAATAACCACCAAATTTCTGGGCAGCCAACGAGACGCTTGATTTTGACTTCTGTACCAGATATCTGTGATCCCTTCTGTCTGTCTCTCTGTCTGCCTCAAGCTGCTTTCACTTCTATTTTACCCTCTTTGCTCAGCACTTGTCTCATTATGTTCCCGGATTTCTTCAGCTTTTCTCTTCGCCTTATTCCGAATTTCCTCTGCTTCCGCCCTTGCTTTATTCCGGATCTCCTCAGCATCTGTCTCTGCCTGCTTCAGAATTGCCTCTGCTTCGGCATCTGCCGCCCGGCGGATATTCCACTCGTACTGGTCCGCAGCTGCCTGAGCCTGCTCAAAGACACCATTGAGCTTCAGTGCCGCCTTCGCCAGATTCCCCGCCTCCTGGACTTTTATCTCCCGATCGGAGAGCTGCTGTTCCAGATCCTGCACCTGCTTCTCAAGCATTTCTTTTTCCTGAACAACATCATATAACATATCCAGAAGCTGTGCCCGGTTCAGATGACGCAGGGTATTGTCCTTTTCCATTGTGGTTCCCCTAATCCTCTATATTTCTCATTTTTCTCTTTTTTTCATTCTTTCTCTGTCGAAAATCTCTGCCACCAGTATTGACTCTCTGGCCATCTGTTATGGATCTCTTTCGACCATGTATTATGGAACTCTTCCGACCATAATGTCATTCCGCATCGGACCCCTTATTTTTCTGTATCCGTCCGTACACAGCGGATGGTGTACCTGGCCTGTCCGCCGATGGTGCAGGTAAACAGGGTGAGGTCCCAGTCACTGCTGTCCTTTATCATATCACGGATGTCTGTAGGCGGGAGTACTTCGATGTCCGAGATCTGATAGGTGTAGCGTACGCCCTCGGCGTCTGTGAAATCAATTTCAGTCCCCGGCTTCTGCCAGCGCAGGGGACTGAAATGCCGCGCGTAATTGTGACCGGCGATCACCAGATTATTTTTGTAGACTGACCCAGTATACCGGCAGGGAGCCACCTTCAGCCTCTTGTAATCCCATTCTTCCATGACCGGAAGCTTCAGTCCGGCGGAAGCGCACTCCAGGTAGCCGATATAACGGTACCCGTCAATCTCGATTGTGGGCATCTGCCGGTCCTCCAAAAGAGAGTCCCCGGAACTGTCCTTCTGAGAAATATCTCCTGCCCCGTCATTAGATGCATCCGGCGGATCAGGAATCTGCTCCTCCAGAGCAGAGAGGACCTTCGAGGAGCGTTTTCCCGCCTGATCCGACTCCCACACATTGTATAAGACAAGAACAAGAGCCGCCGCAAGAAGCAGCAGCCCCGTAAACAGCCAGACTTTCCAGCCGGCACGTTTTTTTCTTTTTTTATCACTCACGCCTGGTTTTTCTTCCTTATGTAATATGGTAATTATTCAGCACCCATGCCATGTTCCACAACCACTCATCCATTTGTAGAGACATCGTGCTCACTGCTTCCGGGTATTCTCCCGCCCGCCTCTGCTCTTTGTCCAGACAGCCGCCAGGAGACAAGCCAGTCCGGCGAGCACCAGAACCGGAACGGACCACCAGAGCTGTCCGGTCTGCGGAAGTTTGCCCGATACGGTCGATGTGACAGATGTGGACTTCTTCGTGTTCGTGATCACGATCTTCGCTCCGTCCCGTGACACAGCCTGCGTGTACCCGTTGGGAACTCCTGTCTCTACTGCCTGATAGACATAACCTTGCGGCAGATCTTTCCAGGTATAGGACCAGTTGTTGTCCGCGCTCAGCGTCTGCGTGTCAACCACCGAACTCTCCGCGCTGTTCCGCCGAACCAGAGCGACCTTGACGGACGCCGGTCTTCCGGAGCCTGTTCCGTCCTTCCAGACCTTATACACGCTGTACTGCGTGGTCTGTGGAACCTCCGCCGGTGCCTTTTCCTCCGTGTCCAGCGAGCGTTGTTCCTGCCCGTCTACCGTATATGGGAGATACGCAACAACCGGAGAAAACTCCAGCAAGTTTCCGTTCTCCGCCTTCGGCGTGCCAAGCACCAGATACAGGCCATCCGAAAGATCAGACCACTGGCAGACTCCATCGGTGACCGTCTGCGCCGCCGCTGCCGGTGATGGCTGATTCTTGCCGATGTAGGCAGAGAGTGTGGTGCCCAGCGCCTCCAGGCCGTCTGTCGAGAGATCGTTGACTTCCACTCCGGCGGAAGCAAAGTCTTTTGTCAGGGAGAAAGTGCCATCATCGTTTTTCTGTGCCACCTGATAAAGCGTAAACTGCGCTCCCTCCGTGTCGGAGTGCAGGCGGATACTGTTCTGCCCGGATTCCTGCGCCGCCACCGGTACACCGGAGCATAGCAGGCACAAGCTGCAGAGCAGAACCAGCAGACAGGAAAGAATTCTCCACCTTCCTCTTCTGCCATTGGAATACTTCATCTCCTGGTCTCTCCGGTCACACCCCGGACGCACGGACATCCTTTTTGCTTTGTCTATCAGTCGCAACTTTTCTGAAATCATAGCGCATCACCTGTCTTATCGATGTGTCAATGTGAATTTCATCCCGAAAAACGGGACAGATCTTTATCTCTCCGACTTGCCAGAAGCCACCGGGACGTGACTCTGCGATCTTCTCTTCCGCGCGCGGCTGTTGAGAAACACCCACAGCATTAGTATAAGAAGAATTACCGCCGTGATCACCGGCGCCACCACCAGCGGGCTGATCTTTACCGCGTCCGCCACGATACGGACGTCATCCGCCTCGTTGGGAATCCTATGTCCCCGTACCAGGAGTCGATGGGTATTCACACCGTAGGGCGTGCAGGTGACAAGCGTGCAGTAATCCTGCCCTTCCTCAATCGAGAGATCCTGCAGCTCATCCGGAAGAACCGTCCGGATCTGGTCCACCTCATAGGTCAGTGTCTGGTCCAGTATATTCAGGGAGAACGTATCCCCCTCCTGCAGCTGATCAATATCCGTGAACAGCCGGGCGGAGGGAAGTCCCCGGTGACCGGAGATCACTGTGTGGGTGTTCTGTCCTCCTACCGGGAGTGATGTCCCCGGAATATGGCCGACGCCCACCTCCAGCACCGCCTCGTCCGTCCCGTGATAGATGGGAAGCTCCACCTGGATCTTCGGGATGGTGACATAGCCCATCATCCCATCGCCGGTGATATTCAGCAGACTGTCATACTCCCTCTGCTCCTCCTCGGAGAGGTCGTGAGGCATGGATCCATTCTGAAACAGCTTCTCGTTATATTCTTCCGCCGCCTCAAGGAACTTCTTGTTTTTCTCCTCAGAATAATCCGCGACCTGCTGGACATAGGAGGCGACCGCGTAGGTCTGGTGGAGACTGTTCCACCAGTTGCTGACCGCCGGATACAGCAGTAGGGACAGACCCGCCAGGAAGATAATCACCAGAAGTATCGTTGTACTCTTTTTCTTCACTGCGGGTTTCTCCTTAACACTGCATCAACAAAAATCACGCCATCCGCGGCGGAATTCCGCCGCGGAAAAGACGTCCCTCCGGCGGCAGAAGCCGCCGGGAAAACAATTCATTACTTCCTGCTCATTCTCTTTCTTGTGATCAGATTATCCGTCAAATCCCCTGCCGGATGTTCGGAGCTATTGTTGTAGGGATCCTTTGTATACCCTCGATTTTCAAGACTCTTCCAAATAACTTTTTTGGATAATATCCCTGTCTTGTCAGCAAAGCGTTTTGTATTTTTCACGCAAATTAGTATCCACCAATGACAATTCCCTCACCTGCTACTTTACCGGGCCGAATTTCTTAATCGGCCAGATGCGGATCCACAGTTTTCCGATCATATTTTCCTTGGGGATACAGCCCATCGCCTTTGTCCGGGAGTCAATGGAAACATCCCTGTGATCACCTAAAACAAAAACTGTTCCGTCCGGAACCTGATAGGGAAAGTCAATATCGCAGTTTCCCAGGCTCTTCTCCTTTACATAGGGTTCATCCAGAAACGTGTCATTGACATAGACATTACCGGATTCATCTATACTCACCCAGTCCCCGGCCGTGGCGATAACCCGCTTGACAAGCACCTTGTTGTTATAATAAAAGGCAGCTAAATCGCCCTGATTTACATTTTTGTCTTTCAGGGCAAGAACAATATTTCCCTCATCCAGGGTCGGCGTCATGGATGTTCCGACAATCCGCAGAATCGGAAGAACAAGTGTGGCGATCAGCACCGCCGATGCGGCGACTGTGATAAGAATAAAGATGGTACTTCGCAGAGTATCGCGAAACTTCCGCTGATAGGCAATCCGATCTATCTCCGTCTGCAGCTCTTCTGTCGTCAACGACATCTTCTCTCCGGGAGACTGCCTCTTCTTTTCGGAAATCTTGTCCCTTTTCGGCTCCTCGGTCTTTGCAGAAGCATTGTCTTCCTGCAGTCCCTTCTGCCTTGCAGAAGATTTATCTTCCCTCGAATCCTCCTGCTTTGCAGAGACTTCGTCATCTGGCAGATTCTTATGCTCTTTAAAAAATTTAGGCATAGTCTGATGATCCTGCTTCTCAAAATTATAAGCGAGCGGATATCACAATATTAAATAATTGTAAGCTCACGTTCGCTTAATTATAAAGTAAGAATACCACTCATTATTCAATTTCTCAACCAACTTTCCCTTGAAAAAGTCTGAAATAATAGAGTTATTTTTGTGCATCCTTACAAAATTAAGCACATATTGTACTAATTAAGATACACTTATTTTTGTCCTTTCCGTGCAGTCTTTGCGCTGTTCAGATTCTTATTTCCTGCTGCCATTCTTTATCACCTCAAAACCAGATGGTCATACATCATTCTCATGTTTCCGCAATATCTCCTGCTTCCGATCATATTCCTCAAAATACGCAGCAAGCGCTCGCTCAACCACGGTGGTCTTTAGCTGCCCTGCTTCCTCGCATACTTCCTGTAGTTTTTTATATATCGGAGTCTCTATGCGGACATTAAGGTAAACGCCATCTTTTTTCGCTCTGGCCATCGTTATTCTCCTCTATCATAAATGCAAAATACTGGACTTTTACATTATATCACAATCGGCTACCTGTTTCAATCTGAAAATACCGCCTTGCGTTAGCTAGCGCTAACCGTGCCCCAAAAGAAAAGCCAGCCACCGAAGTGACTGACTTCTCTGTAAACCTTGTGTTAAATCAATCTCCGTCTCCTCCACAGCAGTACGCCCGCTCCAAGGATCATGATGCTGCCGAGGATCGTGAAGAGCCGTGTGCCGGGGCCACCGGTGGAAGGAAGTTCGTAGCCTCTCTCGTTCTCGTAAGTATTAGTCGCCTCGACTTTTTGGCCTGTTGCATTCAGAGAAGCAGTGGTCTGATTTACTCCTTCTGCTGCAGTATCTTTTATGTCGTTACCTTCTTTATCCTTGAAGGCTACAGTTGTTGCAGTAGGCGTACAAGAATCTTCAGTAATGTAATACCTATACAGATTGCCTTCGGCGTCCTCCTGAATCAGATCCTTGATCGTGGTTGACCAAGCGCCTGCTGTTGTCGGAAGCGAAATCGTACGAGTGAAGTCTGTTGGTTCAAAATCTGAATAACTTGGCTCAGCATCACTGCTTAGAGAGGTAATTGCCAGATTACCGTTTTGAACCCAGATATTCATAGTACTATCCGAATAATTGCTCGGAATTTTATATGACTTAGTTCCATTTCCTTCAGAATCAGCTGTACACCATTGATAATCATGGTTGAAAACTATATTATCTCCAGAATTAACCGCTCCTGTATAGGATACAGTTATTGTATCCCCAGGATTGCAAGACGTCGAATATTCACCCGCTGTGACAGAAATACTTCCATCAGCCCCGCTCTTCGTCGACTTCTGCTGATGCACGGTAAACGTCGCACTTGCCCCACTCGGAGGCGTCGTATTTGTTCCATCTGTCCATTTCTTCTCCAGACCGATGCTGATATACTTACCCTCCGGCAGCGGCTCACGGTTTGTGATCGTTCGCGTCGTTCCGTTTGAGGTATACGTAGTCGTATATCCGCTCATCGGAACTTCTTTTACATAATATGCATAGTAATATGTGGTTCCGCCAGTTGTCTGCGTTTCAGGCAGATCAGCAAATGTCGTCTCCCAATTATCGGCCTTTGTGAGCTTATAAACGCCGTAATCATCAGCCCCTTCTGTCGCTGTTTGATTTACAAGCCTGGTGTCTCCTGAAATCACATACAGGCTGCCGCCGGTCGACGGGACACGCGTGAAAGGAGTCGTGCTGACCGCCCGATATAGCTTAAACTGTATTTCTGCAGGCAGTTTTTCAGCTGTTCCTTCAATTTCGTTTCCATCGGAATCCTGCCAGTTCTTGTTGACTGTGATATTTGTTGTATTGTCGTCCGGCGTAGCATAGTTCTTGAGAGCATATGTCTTTACCGTTTCAGTCTCAGATTCTGTCATAGAAACTACATATCCGTCAACACTCACTTCTTCGATCTTATAGGCATAGCGGTGAATAACATCCAGACCTTTGTCACCACCCATTTCCACACGAGGCAGTTGGCTCCAGGTATAAGACCAATCATTTTCATTCGTCAGTTGTGTTTGACTATCCTCAGTGCTGGTCGCAACTTCCGTGATAGCGGACGGCTTCCCGTCTGCACCGTATTCAACTTTCACCGGTACATAATCTCCGTCGTCAGTTTTTCTCAACAACTGCACAGTGGCAACAAATGTCTCATCCAGATTATCTCCGGTGATCTCATTGCCATTCTTGTCATACCAGGTCTTATTGACAACAACATCCAGTGGCTCATGTGTTTCCGTATTTGCCATTTTCAGGATGTCGTTATAGTAGAAGTAAATCCACTGACGATTTCCATATTCATCTCGGCGGTTCGGATCACCATAGTTAACTTCATCCGGATCTGACGTAAGTGTGAATGCCCAGTATTCAGTAGAGCTGTCAATCTGATATCCTGGCGGTGAATCAATCTCCTTAAGGAAATAATGAACGCCGCCTTCGATTTCATTTCCATCTCTGACCTGGTCCAGTTGAATATTGACCGTTCCAACCGTTCCATCAGAACCGGTTGTAAAGGTGATATTTGCTCCGACGGTTCCATTTGCCCGGGTCGTCGGAGTATCCCCATACTTCATGGGTTCTTTTTCTTCTTCATACCAGGTGTTCCCTTTATCATCGGAAACCTGTACATACTCTCCTGTTCCACGGAAGAGCTGGAAGGTCGCTCCCTGCAGGCCATGGCTCGTCAAACCGTCCTTGTATTTCAGTAGCTTAATCTCCCAGACTTCACCACCAGCAGATTGATCATTGCTATATGTCTTCTCCCCTTCCTTGCTGGAAATAAAGCCATTCAAGTCTGCCACATTAGAGAATTTCTGATTTCCCGAACCAATTACGATAGCATCATAAACAATCACATAATGCGTTTCATCGTTTAGGTAGAACGTACCATCATTACCATTGAAATTCCATGGCGCATCATCATTTGATTTCAACAGCCATCCATTAATCTGGTTGTTCTGTACGGCAGTTTTCGCATCAGAAACCGTCACCCCTTCAGGAATCTCATAAATCTTTACCGAGGAATAGTCTACCGACAAGTTATCTGTATGCTGGTCTGTCAGTTCAACAGTACCATCAGACCCGAGTTTAAATCTGTCAGGATTAGCGTCGATAACAAAGGTGAACTTTCTTTCCTCAGCGTTGTTTGATGCAAAGTATCCCTCTTTATTGACTGCTGTAACTTCATAGTCAACATCAAAGTCATCTGAAAGGTCCCCCCAGACAGCAGTATTATGCAAAGTATATTTGCCGCCGTTTGCGATTGCCTGGGCCTTGAGCGCTGCGAGAGCATCTGCGTCTTTGACCTTCAGTGAGTAGTAAATCCGATAATACTCATAGAAGGAACCATCATCCTTTTTGGGAAGATCATCGGCTGTAATGGTTATTCCATCCGCTGTTGAAACTGCTTTTGCGGCATAGGGCGCAATTCCACCGTTAAGATTATTTTTTTGAGAAGCCGCTGCAATATATGCACGAGCATCCCAACTGTCGTCACCTATTTTGTAAAATTCAAGATAATCTGTATCAAATGTATCGTTAACCACCAGCGGCAATTCCGTTACATTCGAGAAATCAACCTGATAGGTGTATACCGGCAGACCATCCTTTGTATCGCTACGAACCAGTTTTTTCTCCAATGCCGGATCCAGTGGGATGCCAGTCGCTGTAACAGGAACGTTGTTAACAGTACCATTATTTGTATGACTGTATCTCGGATCGCCTCCCTCATATTTTAAAGCATCAGCCATCCAGAGCTTATCATTTGTCGTGCGTAGCGAGATCGTTATGGTTCGAGCGCCTGCATTCAAGCCCTTATTAGCTTCGGTTTTTTCACTGTTCTTATAAAATTCGATGGTTAGTTTCTGGCTATGGAAACTGTCCACACCATTTCTATTATATCCGTCGTTTTTGTCCTCTACAGAAAGTGTGTAATCTTCATTGCCTGTCAAACCCGATATGCTCAGAGAACCTCCAACATACTGATCTGCAAAGCCATAGCCATTGTCATGCGAATAACCAAGATACGGTAGATCATCAATCACCGTCAAACCATCAGGGAAACCTTCCTCAGGCACATTAATAACAATACTCCAGTCAATATAATCCGGAGTGACCGCTGTGGCCGCCTTTTTGGTAACGATAGCAGGTTCATCTCCCCCGCTGCCTCCTCCTGTTCCAGGAACTACACCAGCTCCGGTTTGGCTTCCACCGGCATCGTTATCCGCTTCGTTCTTTACAATCGTATCAGAAGATTGCTTTGTAACAACTGTCTGATAAGAAATCTCATAGGTCAACGGCGTACCTGCCGGTTCACCAAGGTTTTCAACGACCCAGGCCCAGGATTCCTGTCCCTGATTGTCGTTAACGTTTACCTGAACAGTCTTGGTATAGCTATGCCCCTCTGCATCTGTGCCGACAATTGACAGCGACACTTTTCCATCGGCGGAAGCATACTTCATAATATCCTTACTGTTCCAGTCGATCTTATCAGAGATCGTGCTGCCAACAAGGGATGCTTTCTTCCCTTCGTTTGCAGTGATCTTCCAGTTCATATCAATTGTACCATCTTCATTATCGACAGAAGATGTTGTAACCTTGCTCAGATCAGAGAAATTGATTTCATTAACGATGTTTGTCTTGTCGTCCTCTTTTTCCTGATCAGTCTCGACATGAACATTGTTCTTTCCGTCATCGCCGGTGACCCGGCCACCCACGCCGAGGGCGGACTCGTTTACATCAGCAGTATACGTAATCGTGACAGTCTCATTATGCCCGATCTCTTTGATCACCCTGGTAAAACCAGAAGCACTGGTACTGTTTCCACTTTCAGCAAGTTCCTTGTTCGGAGAAATCGTAATGCTCCCCTGATCCAAAGTCAGAAGATTCGTATTGGCAAACGAGTCTGTGACTGTGACATTCGTACTCTTTCCGGTTGAAGTTACAGTGACAGTATAAACCATCTTGCCTGTAGCAGAATCATAATGGCCGCTCTTATTAACCTTGATGTCCGTATCCGTATTTGCAGTCCAATCACGTTCCACCCGGTCATTGAATTCCACAGTATCGCCGCTTCCGGAGAACTTCACATCCATCTCAAGATTGAAATAGATATTATTAGAGCGAGTCAGGAGATTATCAGGATCTGGGCCAAACTTGATATGCAGCTTTCCATCGTCGTCAATCCACCATGTACTTCCTGTAACCGTACCGTAAAGACCCAGAGGAATATCAAATGTTCCACTCTGTCCCGGTTCAAATGACATGCCACCCAGATCTTTCGGATTCATGACAATTTCTTCGCCGCCCTGCGGGAACTGCCGAGAACCAGATTCTTTAAATGTCAGCTTTAAGGCATAATCAACGCCTTCACGCACATTCCATGTCTGGCCTTGTCCGTATGTTTTGCCCTCAATTTCAAGAGATGCATCTGTAATGAACTCGGCCAGATTGGTTTCCTGATCATCCGTGACATCAATAGTAATTTCATCACCATTTTTCATAGAGATCACAAGAGTCTCTTCTGAAGCGAAGGGGGCGAGCAAAGTAAGAACCCAGTCCGGAGACGCAATTTGAGTATTATCTTCCTCCGGTTTTTCTCCACCCGCAGCAAAGACATCGAACACCTGATCGTCGATGGCTGAAAGGGTAGTATCTTCCGTCACTTTTGTCACGGCAACCAGATTTTCATCACTGAAAGTTACGTTTTTAACTTCCCTCAAAAATGCGTCCGTATCCGCAAAGTTCGTACCATCGAGTATACCCAGCACTTCTATCAGGTCTGACAAAGCGATTTTTTCGCCTCCAGGAAGGCTAAACTGGTACATTTTGCCGTTCACAGAGTACTCGAAGTCCACCCACTCACCAAGCATAAGGACAGCCCCTACATACGGCAACGAAACCCCCGGTTTATTTGCGATTCTGCCCAGATTATTGCGTCGTTTTAGCAAAGAAGTGCTGCTCTATC
>Ga0256406_1006929_pt1 | contig 11056 bp, 10 predicted proteins | sample RumenRJG_03DNA_FD_185986 | JGI IMG/M metagenome (GOLD analysis project Ga0256406, IMG submission 185986) | Bovine rumen microbial communities from Lethbridge, Alberta, Canada - RJG_03 | ecosystem: Host-associated > Mammals > Digestive system > Stomach > Rumen | place: Canada: Alberta | collected...
CCCTCCGCGCCTAGCTTCTTGCGGATGGAGTTGATGTGGACGTCGATTGTGCGGGATTCGCTTACGGATTCCTCGCCCGTGGCGCTTTGTAGGAGGAAGTCGCGCGTCAAAGCCCTGCCCGCGCTGGACATGAGGGCGTAAAGGAGGCCGAACTCCATGTTCGTCAGGTGGATTTCCTTCCCCTCGACGAGGCACCTGCGGGTGCGCTGGTTGATCTCGGTCTCGCCGATGCGGATGCTCGAGGAGCGGATCTTCCTCCTGGCCCTGGCGTTGACGCGGGAGATGAGCTCCAGAAGGTCAAAGGGCTTCTCGATGTAGTCGTCCGCCCCCAAGTCCAGGCCATCCACCTTGTCCATCAGCTGGTTTTTGGCCGAGACGATCAAAATCTCGATGTCTTCGTTGACGGGGTCGTTCCGCACTTCCTGCAAAAGGCTCATGCCATCGCAATCAGGGAGCATCAAATCGAGCAGGATCATGTCGGGCCGAGCCAAAGACATCGCCTTCCGGAACGAGGCCCCATTGGCAAAGGTCTCCACCTGGTAGCCCTGCTTGGATAAGGACATCCGGATGATGCGCGCGATGTTCTGGTCGTCTTCGACGGAGTAGATCAGGTATTCCATCTTTTTCATGCTATTGTACCCCCAACGTTTAAATAATGGCGCGGTCTTTGTGATAGCCCGTCTTTTCGTAGACGACCCACTCGGCCACGTTGGTGGCTTGGTCGGCGACGCGCTCGAAGAATTTGAGCACGTGGGCCTCATACACCGCGCGGGTTCCGCTCACGGAGCCCTCATCGGCCATCTTCCCCAGATTGACCACCATGTCCCAATAGAGCTTATCGACCTCGTCGTCGCGCTCCATGATGGCCTGGGAGAGCTTCACGTCCTCGGAGAGATAGGCCTTGAAGGCGTCGTTCATCATCCCCTCGACGCGGGAGGAGAGTTCCTCCGCCCCGGGAAGCGGGGCGCAATCTTTTAACGCCTTGATGTCTTTGCCCATCCAGGCGATGTCGTAGGCGTTGTCGCCGACGCGCTCGAGGCATTCGATGATCTTGAGGGAGGCGGTGATGCGGCGGAAGTCGTTGCTGTAGACGGTCTCCTTGAGGAGGATCTGCATGCAAAGGCTCTCTAGCGCCCTTTCGTAGGCGTTGATCCGGTCGTCGTCGATCGTCGGCGCCTTCGCCTCCGGATTGGGGTCGAGGTAATAGTCGACCGCCTTGCCGAGGTTTTGGACGACCGCGGCGAACATCTGGTTGATTTCGGTCTGGATGGCCGATAGCTCTTGCTCGAAATTCATGTTTTTTCTCCTTAGGAGAAGCGTCCGGTGATGTAGTCGTTGCTTTCCTTCTTCTTCGGGTGGGCGAAGAAGGGCTCGGTCTCGCTGAATTCGATGAGCTCGCCCAATAGGAAGAAGGCGGTGTAGTCGCTCACGCGGGTGGCCTGCTGCATGTTGTGGGTGACGATGACGATCGTGTACTTCTCCTTGAGGGTGAGGATCAGCTCCTCGATCTTCTTAGTCGCGATCGGGTCGAGGGCGCTCGTGGGCTCGTCCATCAAGATGACGTCGGGGCGCATGGCGAGGCAGCGCGCGATGCAAAGCCTCTGCTGCTGGCCGCCGGAAAGGGCCAAGCCGTTGCCCTTCAGGCGGTCCTTCACCTCGTCCCACAGGGCGGCCTCGCGGAGGGATTGCTCCACCAAAGCGCGCAGGGCCTGCTTGTTTTTGATTCCTTGGCACCTTGGCCCATAGGCGACGTTGTCGAACACCGACATCGGGAAGGGGTTGGGCTGCTGGAACACCATGCCCACGCGGCTACGGAGGTAGATGGTGTTCATCTTGGCGATGTCCTCGCCCCGGAAGGAGATGTTCCCCTCGACCCTGCAGCCGTCGATCAAGTCGTTCATCCGGTTGAGGCAGCGAAGGAAGGTGCTCTTGCCGCACCCCGAGGGGCCGATCAGGGCGGTCACCTTCTTTTCGTAGATGCCCAAGTTGACGTCTTTGAGGGCGTGTTTCTCGCCATAGAAGAGGTTGAGGTTGCGGATGGAGAAAACCTGGGGCAAGGCTTGCTCGCTCTCCTGCTTCTCCTCCCATTCGATGTTGGGGGCGATGTCCATGTTATTTGCCCTCCTTTCTGCGTTTGATGCGGTGGCTGATGAGCTTCAGCGTTAGGTTGAGGGCCAACACGACGATCAAAATGACGATGGCGACGGCGCAGCTGGCCTCGTAGTTCTGGTGTTCGCCGGACATGAGATACCAGATGTGGACCGCCATCGAGGCGGAGCCCTGCGTGGGGACGATGTAGTCCTTGATGATGACGCCGGAGGTGTAGATGAGGGCGGCGCTTTCCCCGATGACGCGGCCGATGGCGAGCAGGGCGGAGGTCAGGATGCCGGGGATGGCGTTGGGGAGGACGATCTTGAAGGTCGTCTGATTCTGCGAGGCCCCCAAGGCCAAACTGGAGAGGGTCATCCCCTTCGGGATCGCCCGAATCGACTCCTCGGTCGTCTTGATGATGATGGGGAGCACCATGCAGGCCAAGGTGAAGGAGCCCGCCAAAATGGAGGTGTGCCCGGCGGTGATGGGAAGGAAGACGGCGCCGCCCACCAAGCCGAAGACGATGGAGGGGATGCCGCTGATCATGTCGATGGCCGCCCGCAGGAAGCGGGTGACGCCGTTATCTTTGGCGTATATCCCCAAATACACCGCGGCCCCGATGCCTAAGGGCAAGGCGATGGCGAGTGAGAAGAGGATGAGGTATAGGGTGGTCAGCAGCGATCCGCGCATGCCCATGCCGCCCTCGGACAAGCTCATGCTCATCAGATAGTCGCAGCATTCGAAGGCGGCGGCGACCGAATCCACGTCCTTGACGTCGGGGACGACGACCGAGGCACTCTCCCGGTCGGCGGTGGTCCAAAGGCAGACGGCGGTCAGCGCCGCCCCTTGGGAGACGAGGATCGGATCGCCCGTCGAGGCGTCGACCCAGCAGGAGATGTTGGCGTTCTCCTCGACGTGGGAGATGGTGACGATGGGGTTGCCCTCGTTGTTCTTGCCCCCTTGGAAGGCGATGCCCCACTTGGCGGAGAAGCGCTCGCCTGGGGCGGGCTGGTATGCGAAGGTGTTGTGGGTGGCGGGGATGGTCTCGCTCGTCTTGATTGAGACGACGGTCGACTCGTAATCGCCCGTGATGAAGTCCCAGCGGAGCGTCTTCCCGCCGCGCAGGAACACGAAGACGAGCATCGCGATGAGGGCGAGGACGCTGATGGCACTCGAAAGGTAGGTGGACCCGATGCCGAAGGCGTCTTTGACGAGGCGCCCCGCGGGGAGGCGCCGCTCATTGCTCTTTTCCATGCTTGCCTCCTTTGCGGAATGCCTTGGCGATGCCCTTGGCGAGCTTCACGGCGAACAGGGGTTTGGGCTCGACGGCGGAGATGTGCTCCTTCACGTCGTTGAGGATGAGGTTGAACAGGACGATGAATAGCATCAGCATGATGCCCGCGGAGAAGCGGACGTCGTAGTTGAGGGACCCGGGGACCGCCTCGCCGATCGAAAGGAGCATTTGGCTCGAGAGGGTGACGGTGGGACGGAGGGGATTCCAGGTGATGCCGTACGTCGGGCTGCCGGCGACCATCGAGACGGCCGTCGCCTCGCCGAGCGAGCGCCCGATGCCGAGGATGATGCCCGCGAAGATGCCGCTTTTGGCGTCCCTTAAGGCGATTTTGAAGTTGGTCTGCGTCTTGCTGGCGCCCAGGGCCAACGAGCCTTGGATGCGCCCCTCGTCGACGCTTTGGAGGGCGGTCACCGAGACGGAGCAGATGGTCGGCAGGGCCATCAAGCTCAGGATGATCGCGCCCGCGAGGAGCGAAACGCCCGAAACGGTGCCTAGTCCCATCGCTTGGCCGATGCGCCCGAGGATCGGGACGATGACGCCGACGCCGAAGATGCCGTAGATGACGGAGGGGATGGCGGCCAATAGGTCGACCCCGCTTTGAATGATCTTGGCCAAGGGCTTGGGGGCGATGCGGGCGATGAACAAGGCGGTCAAAACCGAGAGGGGGACCGCCAGAACGACCACGTACAGGTTGATGATGAGGGTGTTGACGACCAGGAAGAAGGCGCCGTATTCGAACTTGCCCGTTTGGGGGTTGAAGCGATTTTGGAAGCGAAGGCCGCTCAAAAAGTAGGCAAAGCTCGCCTTGCCATCGTCGCCGGACTCCGAGTAGCGCTTGAAGAAGGGCGTCACGCCTTTGGCCAAAATGTAGAAGATGACGACGAAGACGACCGACGAGGCGAGGACCGTGAGAAACAAGAAAAAGGCACGGACGACGGCGTCCGCCTTTTTCTTGGCCGGGGAACGCCTCTCCGCCGATTCGCGGATCTGGGAGTAGGCGTCCTCGGCCCTTTTCTTTTTGGCTAGGCCTTCCTCGCTCATGCCTGAATGAGGTAGGCCCACTTCGTGACGCTGGAGGTGGCGTCGTAGATGGACTTGGCCTGGGCGGCGGTGATGTTGGTCAAGGGGTTCTTGCTGGAGACGCCGACGACGATGCCATCCACGCAGATGCGGCCATAGGTCCCTTCGGCTAAGGGCTCGCCGTCGCTCAGCTTGAACTCGCGGGAGGCGAAGGCGATGTCATCGGTTCCCCCCTGGGAGCCTTGGGTGTTCTTGTAGGCGTCGCCCGAGCCGGTGTGGGCGTGGGCGGGCTTGAAGTTGCCGGCAAGCGGGGCGAAGGCGGAGCTTAACGCCTTGGCGATCTTCTCGACGGAGGTGGATCCGCCGAAGTTGATGGTGACGGTGCTATGGTCGCTATCGATTCCGGCGTAGTTGGCCTTGACGCTGTCCCAAGTGGGGGTGGAGGCCTTGATGTCGACGGTGCCGCCGTTGGATTTGATGATCGCGAGGCCCTCTTGGGTCTGCATGTAGGCGACGAAGGCGGTCACGATCAGTTTCTTGGTGGCATCGGTCTCATTCGCGATGCAGTAGTTGAAGTTGCGGGCCAGCTTATAAGTACCGTTGAGGATGACGTCATCCGCGGGGGCGACGCCCTCGAAGTTCAGGATCTTAAGGCCGCCCTTCTTCGCCTCGGTGGCCGAGTCGAAGGAGAAGTAGCCGACGCCGTACTTCTGATTCTCGAGCTGGGTGAGCATGTCGCCGTTGGAGGTGACCTGCTGGACGCTCTTCTTTAATCTGTTGTCGCTCTTCTTGGCGTCGTCGAAGCCGATTTTCTCCATGAAGCCCTCGCGGGTGCCGGAGTTGGTGTCCCTGGTGTAGGGGACGATGGCCTGATTCGTGTCGAATTCTGCGCCTTTGCTCGTGCCGTTGCTATTTCCGCAACCGGCGAGGATCGCGGCCGCCCCGAGGAGGGCCGCTAACGTCATCTGCTTTTTCATTTTCTCTTTTTCCATTCCTTTTTACGCATCCATGCTAGGGGAGGGAAAAAGCCAAATCATCCGCTTACTTGTAAAAGTTTGTAAATAAAATGTTAAGACGGCGAAGAAGAGGACGGCCTTTTGCCTTTCCGATTGCTAAGGAGGAGAACGCGCTTCTTTTCTTTTCGCCGCGTATCATAGGGATATGTGCCGTTATTTCTCACAAAAAGGCGCTTCGTGGGAGGAGATGGACATCGTCTCCCTCTTCCCCGAGGAGAAGGAAGTCGTGGGGCCCGGGGAAAAGGCGGTTGTCTTTCTCCCCTCCTCCCAAGGGGGCATCACGCCGATTCGCCTATCCTTTGGCTTCCCCCTGCGCGATAAGCTCGTGCTCAACGCCCGCGCGGAAACCGCGGGGGAGAAGCCCTTCTTCTCCGATTCCTTCCTGCATCATCCCTGCCTAGTTCCCGTGAGCCGCTTCTACGAAACCTCACCCGAGGGGGAGGAGCTTTCCTACGCGGGGGAGGGGACATTGCTTTTGGCCGCTTTTTGGCGGAACGGGCAGTTCGTCCTCCTCACGGCCAAGCCCTCTTACCGCTCCTCTGCCCACTTTTTGCGCGGCCCGATCCCCTTAAAGGAAGAAGACGCCCTCGCCTATTTGGGGGAGGGGAGAGCGAAGATGGACCTCGCCAAGACCCTGCAAAGCCCCTTCTTCCCCGAGAAGGGCGCGGTGCAGCAAACGCTTTTCTAGTTCCTTTTTCTTATATCTATCTCCTCTATTTTCGCGGAAGCGCCTTTTCTCATTCCGCTTGCAATATACCTATAGGGGGTATATATTCGTGGCGTTGAAAATACCCCACCGGGGTTTAGGAGGATGCGTCATGGAAGAAGAAACTTGCCCCAATTGCCGCCTTAGGAACGACCCGCGCGATCCCAAGGAGCTAAAGGACCTCGAATCGAGGATCCACCGAATCCAGGGACAGCTCTCCGGCATCGCCAAGATGCTGGAGGACAACCGTTACTGCGGCGACATCCTCACCCAGGTCGCCGCGGTGGAAAACGCCCTCCAGGCGGTGGGCTATCAAATCCTCACCACCCACATGAACACCTGCGTGAAGGAAGACATCCTCGCGGGCAAAGAGGGGACGATTGAGGAGACGATGAGTCTCATCAAGAAGCTGAAATAAGGAGGATATGCGTATGGTTGAGAATGAGAAATATGCCGTCACGGGCATGAGCTGCGCCTCCTGCGCCTCCCACGTGAGCAAGGCCGTCGGGAAGGTCAAAGGCGTCAAGGACGTCACCGTCAATCTCCTCACCAACTCGATGATCGTCTCCTATGAGGCCCCGGCCGACCCCGAGCAGATCGTCTCGGCGGTCGGAAAGGCGGGGTATGGAGCTTCTTTGCTCTCCCCCAAAGAGGAGAAGAAGTCTTCTCCTAGCGAGGAGATGAAGGATAAGCAGATTCCCCACCTCGTGAAGAGGCTGGTCTCCTCCTTGATCCTGTTGGTGCCCCTTTTCTACCTTTCGATGGGCTACATGATGAATTGGCCGATCGGGGCGATGCGGGGCAACCCCCTCTATCTGGCCTTAACCGAGATGGCGATCTCCTTCGCCATCATGCTGATCAACAAGGACTTCTTCGTCGGGGGGACGAAGGCCCTCCTCCATGGGGGCCCCAGCATGGACACCTTGGTGGCGTTAGGCTCGGGGGTGGCCTTCCTCTATAGCTTCGCGATGACCTTCGTCATGGCGGGCGCCGTCGGGAAAAGCGGGAACGACTGGGATGCCCTGATGCGCGCCTCGATGAACCTAAGCTATGAGACCGCGGGCATGGTCCCCACCCTGATCACGGTGGGCAAGCTATTGGAGGCCATCTCCAAGGGAAAGACCACCTCGGCGGTCCGCGCCTTGCTCGACTTGGCCCCCAAAAAGGCCCACCTCATCCAGGGAAACGAGCTTGTGGAAGTGGACGCCGAGGCGGTGAAGGCGGGCGACCTCGTCTTGGTGAAGCCCGGGGAGAGCTTCCCGGTGGACGGGGAGATCCTCGAAGGCGAAAGCGCGGTCGACGAGTCGATGCTGAGCGGGGAATCCCTCCCCGTCGACAAAAAGAAGGGGGACAAGGTCTCCCAGGCCACGATCAACCAAAACGGCTCCCTCACCGTGCGCGCCACCAAAGTCGGGAGCGAAACCGCCCTCCATCAGATCGCCAAGATGGTCGAAGACGCCTCGGGGACGAAGAACAAGGCCAGCGCCTTGGCCGACAAAGTCTCCGGCGTCTTCGTGCCGGCTGTCTTAGGCATCGCCCTCGTCGTCTTCGTCTGCTGGCTCCTCTTCGGGAAGAACTTCGTAAACGGCATGGGCGAGAACTCGCTCACCCTCCTGAGCTATTCGATTGAGCGCGCCGTCTCCGTCTTGGTCGTCGCCTGCCCGTGCGCCCTGGGCTTAGCCACCCCGGTCGCCATCATGGTCGGCGAGGGCAAAGGGGCGAAAAACGGCATCCTCTTCAAGAACGCGACCGTCATGGAAAACGCTGGGCAGGTCGATTACGCGGTGTTCGACAAGACGGGCACGATCACCGAGGGGAAGCCAAGGCTAGTCTCTTTCTTCACCCTCGATGGCTTTGAGGAGAAGAAGGCCCTCTCCTACATCGCCTCCCTCGAATCCCCCTCGGAGCATCCTTTGGCCAAGGCGGTCGTCGCCAAAGCCAAGGAGGAGGGGGTCGAAATCCTCCCCGTGGATGGCTTCTCTGCCCTGCCGGGGCATGGCATCTATGGCCGCGTCGACTCCCATGAATTATTCGGGGGAAACGCCACCCTCTTCGAGGAGAAGGGGATCGAATTAGGCTCCCTCCAAGAAAAGGGAGAAGAAGGGGCCAAGCGCGGCCAAAGCGCCCTCTACTTCGCCTTAGATGGCAAGGCCTTCGCCCTCGCCTTGGTCGCCGACGAAATCAAGAAAGACTCCCGTGAGGCGATCGAGGAGATCAAAAACCTCGGCATCACCCCGATCATGCTGACGGGGGACCGCCCGGAGGCGGCCGCCTACATCGCCAGGCAAGCCGGCATCGACTCCTTCGTCGCCGGGGTGCTCCCGGGCGGGAAGCAGGCGGTCATCCAGAAGCTCAAGGCCCATGGCAAGGTCGCGATGGTGGGGGATGGGATCAACGACGCGCCCGCTTTGGCGGAAGCCGACGTCGGCGTCGCGATCGGCGCCGGAAGCGACGTCGTCATCTCCGCGGGGGACGTCGTCCTCATGAAGGGATCCCTCAAGGACTTCGCCGCCGCGGTGAGGCTATCCCGCCATACGAGGCTAAACATTGAAGAGAACCTCTTCTGGGCCTTCTTCTATAACCTCGTCATGATCCCGATCGCCGCCGGGGCGTTCGCGGGGGTTGGGCTCGCTAAGCTTAAGCCCTGGTATGGCGCCGCGGCGATGGCCCTAAGCTCCGTCACGGTGTGCCTGAACGCCCTCCGCCTCAACCTCTATCGCCTCTATCGGCCCGCGAAAAGGCACAAAAAGGGCCCCGAGGTGCCCCAAGATTTGGCTGCTTGCCCCGTTCCTACGGGGGATAATAGCAAGAAAGGAGAATCGTCCATGGTCAAGAATCTCTCGGTCGAAGGCATGATGTGCCAGCACTGCGTCATGCACGTGAAGGAAGCCCTCGAGAAGGTAGACGGCGTCGAAAGCGCCTCGGTCTCCCTCGAGAAGAAGAGCGCCTCCGTCACGCTGAAGCACGACGTCAGCGACGACGCGCTCATCCAAGCCGTCAAAGACGCCGGCTATTCCGCCAAACGCGCCGATTAACGAGAAAGGGTCGCCTCCTTTTGGGGAAGCGGCCCTTTTCTTCTATTTGGATCAGCGCTTTAGTAGCAAGGCCTCGAGGCGGGGGAGGCGCTGCTTCAGGAAGCTTTGAAGGCAGCCCTCCATCCGCTTCGTGTCCTCCTCGACTTCGCTTGCCTTTTCTTTAAGGGACGCCCAATTTTCGCGGTAGATGAGGTCGAAGCCCTTCTTGCTGTAGAGGATTCCTAACCCCTCCCCTTGGTAGAGGGAGGAGGCCTCTTCGCGCCGCTGCTTGTCCCCATAGCACCATAATTCGAGGTCGGTCCCCTTCTTTTCCAGGGTGTCCTTATCCTCGCCATCGAAGGAGATGGTGAAGTAGAAGAGGTCCTTCACCTCGCCCCATTGGCCGTTCCCCGCATGGCCATAGCGTCGGTGCAGCCCCTTCGTGGTGAAGGCGAGGTAGCCGTAGTTCACGTGGAGGAGGAGCAAATCCCCGCTTGCGAAATAAGGCTCCATCTCCCGCATGAGCAACCTCAGCCTCTCGGCGCGCTTTTCTTCCATGGATATTTCCTCGTTCGCCGCTTAAAGATTAGCATCGAATCGCCCCAAGAAAAAGAACCGCGCGGTTCCCTTACGCCTTTTGGGGCGGTAGAATCATGAAGTTGTTTTCTCTCCCTGGAGGATAGATGGCGATGGAATACGCTTCGAAAATCCGCATCGTCGAGGGTTTCCCTCATGCGGGCATCTCGTTTAAGGACATCTCGACGCTTCTCGCTGATCAGGAGGCTTTCCACGCGGCGGTGGATGACCTTTCCGGCGCCTTGAAGGAGCTTTCCCCCGACGCGGTGGTGGGCCCCGAATCCCGCGGCTTCGTCTTGGGCGCGCCGGCCGCCTATGCCGCCAACCTCCCCTTCATCATGGCGAGGAAGCCAGGCAAACTCCCGGGCGAGACGAAGAAGAAGACGTATCAGATCGAATACGGCGTCGACTCCATCGAAATCCCCTCCTTTGCGATTCATCCGGGCATGAAGGTCGTCTTGGTGGACGATTTGATGGCCACCGGCGGCACCTTCAAAGCCTTGAAGGAGCTCATCGAGGAGATGGGCGGCAAGGTCATCGGCATCGTCTGCCTGATCGAGCTCACCGATTTAAAGGGGCGCGACCTCTTCCCCGACGTCCCCCTTTACTCTTTCGTCAAGTACGCCCATTAAGGGAAAAAGAGATAGGGATGGGGCTTCCCATCCCTTTTTTGTTGGTTCTATCCTCCCGTTTTGCTACAATCAGTCAATACAAAAAAACGAAAGGGGAAGACATGAAACTCGCCAACATTCCTTTGGGCTTAACTTACGATGACATCCTTTTGATTCCGCAGAAGAGCGACGTCATCCCGAGCCAGGTGTCCCTAAAGACCTACCTGACCCCGGAGATCTCCTTGAACATCCCGATCGTCTCCGCGGCGATGGACACCGTCACGGAGCACTCCTTGGCCATCGCCCTCGCCCGCGAAGGCGGCTTGGGCATGATCCACAAGAACATGAGCATCGAGGAGCAGAAGAAGCAAGTCGAGCTCGTGAAGCGCAACGAGTCGGGCATGGTCACCGACCCGATCACCCTCCACCCCGAGGAGACCGTCCGCCGGGCCGAGGAACTGCTCGCCCAATACAAGATCAGCGGCCTTCCCGTCGTTGATGAGAAGGGGAAGCTGGTCGGCATCGTCACCAACCGCGACCTCCGTTACCTCAGCGAAAAGGAGACCCCCGTCCGCGAAGTCATGACCAAGGATGGCCTCATCACCGCCAAGCCGGGCGTCTCGCTCGAGCAGGCCGCCAAGATCTTATGGCAGCACCGCATCGAGAAGCTCCCGATCGTCGACGACGACTTCCACCTGGTCGGCCTCATCACCTCGAAGGACATCGAT
>Ga0256406_1006930_pt1 | contig 11053 bp, 10 predicted proteins | sample RumenRJG_03DNA_FD_185986 | JGI IMG/M metagenome (GOLD analysis project Ga0256406, IMG submission 185986) | Bovine rumen microbial communities from Lethbridge, Alberta, Canada - RJG_03 | ecosystem: Host-associated > Mammals > Digestive system > Stomach > Rumen | place: Canada: Alberta | collected...
CAATGGCCCATGGGTCGGAGATCCGGCCCACAGAGGCTGTTGCAACATCCTACAAAATGTAGTTGCAACAACCTACAAAAATATTTTGCAACTTTCTGCAAAAACTACTTGCAAAAAACAGTAATGATCGTTGTTAAACCTAAAAACATATCTAGGCATACAAACAGTTTTTATCACGCCAGTCCCAGTTTTTCCAACTTCTGCTCGATATAAGAAGTTCCGCAGTACCCCCCCCCATTTCAGGACGGGCAATAAGTCCAGAGGAGCCGAACATACACCAGTTTATTGCTACACCACCCGCATGACTATTTGAGGAAATAATTTCGTCAAGTCTCTCTTTTATATCAACCTTGTTGATGGGCATAAGAAACTCATCCGCATCAATAACGGCTAAGTATTTACTGTCATTCCGGTAACGCCTTAACGTATCATTATATGCATCGAGCTGCCTTCCCTTTCCAGGCCAGAACGTGTATGTAATATCGCCGTTCTCTATCCACGGAGTAAGAAGTTCTTTTGTATTATCATCACTGTCATTATCGTATATGTAGAAATGCTGTACGCCGACCAACTTATGGAACTGAATCCATTCTTCGATATATCGACCCTCATTCTTAATAATGCAAACTACCGATAAATCATATTTCTGGCTGCTGGAAGGTTTTCTAAAACGTATAGTATCCACCAACCTTAAAGGCAACCTGACGATGTGACTTATTTTACTCATAACAGTACCTCTGATGCCCTATGCAACAGGTTTGTAAGAAATCAAGAATTTTCGAGAAAAGTTCATAGATGCAGCACCCCCCCAATTTTTCGTCGACATCATATGTCCATTTCCCTTTATATGGGTACAATCCGGCGCCTGGGGTAAAGGTCATCTCACCAAAATAGATCTGCCCATTGATATTGTATAAATCAACACGAACGTAATTGAAACCCTCAGATAGCTTTGTCGCGATATCAAGCATCGCGTCTAGGTTTTCCGGTCTCGGAACATCATGAGTAAAATCAGGATAATAATAGATATCCCAATCAAGCTGGTGCCAATCGGTATCAAAGAATCTTTGAGCACCGGTATGCTCTAACAGATTTCTATCCCCAATTAGCTGAATGAATCGGGGCTGTCCATCGAAGCAATGAATCTTATAATCATAAAGATTACCATCCATCTCTTCAACAAATTTCTCGGCAAATATCCTGTTCTTTATTTTCCGGTATTGCATCTCAAATGCGTACCAGCAAAATTCCGTCTTTATCCATTTATCAAATAGCCTTTTTGCTTCCTGGACATTCATCCGTGATTTATCGATTACAGGGTAGTTCATTCCAGAGCCATTATTCATCTTTAACACAAACTTGTCCGGAAGTGCCGAAAAGTCTATATCATTGAAATTATCCCATCCGCCACCAACTGTAGGAATAACAAACTGCGCTCCAATCTTATTGGCAACCCAGTCTTTTACAGATAGCTTGTCGGTAAGAAATGATTTCTCATCTGTGGAACCCAGAATCTTGATGTTTTGAATTTTTTCGGTAAAAGTTTTCGGGTTGTAGAAGTCAAACGTATGACCTATACATTTACTGTATAAAGCCATGTTCTCTTTGATCAGTTCTTCCGTGGTAAGATTCTCACAATATCTGCTGTGAATCTCTGCCATTTTCTCAGAAGAAGTAGCAGATTTAAACATCCTGTAAAGAAAATGATGCAATATGTATGAAGGCCCATATTTTCTGTACTCTTCACTCATCTGATTGACAGCAGCCATATAAACTCCTTTATGAATTAAACCACTCTACATAATCAAAATACTTTTCGAAGTATTTTATTGGAGACCCTGGGATATCATCCGTAATATTGGGTCTGACAATTCCTCTCTGGTCGAGATGCCAGAAATCATCCTTCAGTAAAATTACATTATCTCGTGGAACATCTACCGTTGAAAACACAATTGTTCTGTGGGGTGCATCTGCAATCTTTTCGACAAGCTGAAGATCTGAATGCATGTTCCATGAGTTTCCTATTACAAAGACATTATCAAGGTTAACCCTTTTTCTTCTCCTGTCCCAAGCTGAAATAGCATCCGCACAATCCTTGTAATGAAGACAGCAAATTTCGATATCATCAATCCGGATTTTAGGATACGAAACGGAAGGATCTATTGGGTCCACATATTTGTCGGTTACAGCAGTGGGCACAATGGAAAAATATTTTTCTGGTTCATATGCTAGCTTAATAAAGTTCTCGTCTTCAATGAACATGTTGATGGTCGGGGATAAAAACTCCATGCCGAGTTGTGAGTATATTACCCCCCCCACGCAGTTTTGACTGATAATTGTAAAATTCCTATTCGTCAGTTTCTTTCTATACTCCGCATTCTTCCGATCACGGATGATTTTATACTGTACCCTTTGAAAAATATTTCTTTCCATGATTCATTCCGTTTCACTTGCAACTTGCTAATTGTTATGGAACAGATCCTTTGTGTAGACTTTGTCCTTGACATCATCCAGCACCCTATCATACCTGTTGGCAATGATCACATCGCAGCCAGATTTGAATTTCTGCAGATCATTGACAACTAAGCTGCCAAAGAAAGTATCTCCGTCTTTCAGTGTTGGCTCGTAGATAATAACCGTGGCGCCTTTCCCCTTGATGCGCTTCATAACGCCCTGCACACTGCTCTGCCGGAAATTATCAGAGTTGCTCTTCATGGTCAATCTGAACACACCGACGGTGATCGGTCTCTCCTTCTCGGAATTCCACATGGCGCTACCAGTATAATAACCAGCCTTGCTAAGTACTTGATTTGCGATGAAGTCCTTCCTGGTCCGGTTAGATTCTACGATCGCCTGAATCAGATTCTCTGGAACGTCCTGATAGTTTGCAAGAAGCTGCTTTGTGTCCTTCGGCAGACAATACCCGCCATATCCGAAGGAAGGATTGTTGTAGAAATCTCCTATTCTTGGATCGAGACAAACGCCCTTGATAATCTGTGCTGTGTTGAGGCCCTTCATCTCAGCATAGGTATCGAGCTCGTTGAAGTATGAAACTCTAAGAGCAAGATAAGTGTTGGCGAAGAGCTTTACTGCTTCAGCTTCTGTAAATCCCATGGTAAGGACTTCGACATCCTGCTTCTCTGCCCCTTCTTTAAGAAGACCGGCAAATGTCTCTGCAGCCTCTCTGGTGGAATCGTCCGTACCTACGATGATCCGACTCGGATACAAATTGTCGTAGAGAGCTTTTGATTCCCGCAAGAATTCCGGACTGAAAAGGATGCGATTCGTGTGATACTTATCTCGAACGGACTTTGTGTATCCGACAGGGATCGTAGACTTGATTACCATCATTGCCTTGTCGGAGCATTTCAATACCTGCTCGATAACGCTTTCCACAGCCGATGTGTCGAAGAAATTCTTCTGACTGTCATAGTTCGTAGGTGCAGCAATGATAACGAAGTCAGCCTTGCGATACACTTCATCTGATGGATTATCTTCCGTCTGTGTATTCAGAGCAAAGTGCAGATCCAGTCCTCTCTCTTCATGTTCCTTGAAGAACTTCTCGATATACTCGTCCTGGATTGGACTCTTCCACTTATTCAGTTTCTCAATTTTCCCTGGAACAATATCTACTGCTGTCACATGATTGTGCTGCGACAGTAAGGTGGCCAATGAAAGGCCTACATACCCTGTTCCTGCTACTGCGATGTTCATTCTACACTCCAAATTACTTCAACATAAATCCTAACTTGTTTTCGAGGTTAAATTTCCTTAATATCCAAGGCATGGAAATCTTATAGACTTTTGTATGCCTGTAAACTAAAAGATAGATTACATTTGGAACGATGCAACATAGTACAAGCCGAACCAAGACACCTATAGCTGAGTAGAGCGGGATGTATCTGCATATTTCTACTGTAATAAAAGCCGCTAACAGGTTGACGCAAAAATAGATCCCATGATATTCAAAATACTCTCCAAGCTTCCCATTCTTGAAGTAGTACTTAAAAGTTATCTGCGACCCAAGAATAAAATTGATTACAAATAAAGAGATCAATGTCGCGATGATAATTCCATGTACACCCCAGAACTGAACAAGTGTTATATTCAAGACAATATTTGCAACAGATTCTGCGATGGCCCGATATCGATTCTCCCACCAAAGTCCCGCCCCGTCAGAATAGATTGAGCGTATGTCACCCATTCGGAGCACATAAAAATACAGGCAAAACTCAATGACAACGGAAAACGGAAATAAGTACTGTTCTCCAAAACATATTTTAATAAACGGTTGGTAAAGAACAAGCATACATATGGTGGCCCAGCCCGACAACCACATATATACGAAGTTCATTTTCTTCAGATCATCATAATTTTTATCGACTGAATCAACGACAATACTATTGCCGACTCCCGCAATCATTGAAGTTGTAAATACTGTAAACAATCCTGTGACTGCAGAGATAACATAGAAGTAATTGTTATACATCGCAGTGATAGTCAAGCCAAGGAATGCCGATGTACAGATACTGTCCAGAGAGTTCCTTGTAGTTTGGCAGACCTTGTTTATGAACAGCCCGAAGACTTTTTCTTTTATTTCAGACTTTTGCTGCTCTGTCACCCTTCCTTTACATCTATATTCCGGGTAAGCTTTGTCAACATAAATTGAAGTGATGACATTGTTTATCACTGTAGATATGGGCAACAGAATCAGGTATGGATAGTACCTTCTTACTTGCAGGAGAACTATAATCTGAAGCAGATACATTCCACCCAACGATATAGATGTGATATTGCTGATGATGTCAACACGCTGAAAAGCATTCGGAAGAGCCTGCTTGTAGGCAAAAAGTAAATAACTAATAGCAGTATTAAATAAGTAAATGCCATAAACCCAATAGATATTCACATCTGCTGGGGCTGATCCATGAATAAGCTTGGGCAGAAATGGCATCAAAGCAAATCCGACAGCAAGAATGATTATTCCGACAGCCTTGTAAATTTTCCTGTATGCATTCAATAACGCGCATATAGCGCTCTTATCATCTTCTGCAATGGGCTTATACATGCTATAAACTATGGCACTGCTGAAGCCCAGTTCCGTTAAATTCAACACCTGAAGTACAGAACTGAATAAGCTATTCAGACCAAGGTATTCAGCGCCCAAGGTTCGAATCATCACAGTTCTTGTTAAGAAGGGAAGGAACAGAGTAATTACCTTATTTACAGTCCCCCATAAGATATTCCTTTTTGTGTTCTGCGTCCGATTTATCTGCATTAAGTTATCTTACCTTATACTTTTCAGATTCCGTCTTCTCCAGCAATCCATTGTATATCTGCATGAGTTTTTTCATATAGACATCTGATAGGAATCTTTTTTTTGCATATTCCTGTCCATATAACCCCATCGACTTAATCGTGTCTGGATCTGCGATAAAAGATGACATCGTGGAAGCCAATTCCCCTGCATCTCCATATTTGTACAGATATCCATTTTTTCCATTCTGAATCAGTTCAGGAGTGCCGCCTGTATCACTTCCTATGACCGGAAGTCCGCTGAGCATTGCCTCAACCGTCACACGGCCAAATGCCTCCGCCCTGGAGCACACCAGTTCGACATCCATCTTCTTTCGTAACGCGGGCATGTCCTCTACCTGACCCAGCAGAACGATTCTCTCCTTAAGCTGAGAAGGAATATTTATATCTCCAGGACCTGCCATGTACAGCTTAAAATTGGTCAGATTCCTCTTCAATAAGATCTCACAGGCATGGATTGCCTCATCCTGGCCTTTCGCTGCGCTGATTCGTCCTGATATCAGGAAGTTAATCACCTTGTGATCACTGTAGTCGTGTTGAACAAGGTTTCTGTTTTCAACGAAGTTATGCAGCACAACCTTCTTATTGTCGTCTATCTCCTTGTAATGCTGCCTTACTGCATTAGAATTACAAATGAACAAATCCGCCGAAGAATTCATAAGCTGATAGTATCCCCTGATAGATTTTAGTGGATACATATCAAAATCCAGGTCAGCGAACTCGCGCAGATGCCAGACAATTTTGACTGAAGAATATTTTCTGATGTCGACCGCAAGACCAACCACACTTGAATTCACATGAACGATATCAATATTATTCTCCTTAATATAGACAGCTAGGATCTTTGCAGTCTCCAGATTTCTCCGACGGCCATATAATACCCATCTTAGATTTACATATGCCCAATATTTAAAATTTGTATTTACTTCACACCACCTATAGTAGGGCAATATTATCGTTTCGACACTTCTTTTGGCAAGCTCCTGATTTAGCCGTCCATTCTCAGCGGATAAGACAACACTGACATGATTTTTCTTCGGATCAATATTATCAATGATATTCAGCAGGGACTTACTGGCCCCGTTGAGCTGGTTCTCATGGGTAATGTACAAAATGTTCATGAATAACTCCCGACATATGCCTTCTGGAAGAAATTGATTTCATATAAAGGCAAAGACAAGAAAATAAGAAAATAATTATATTCGAATCTGAAATTACATGTTTCAAATATCCCCCAGATTGCGGTCAGTGTCAGAATAACAAGCATTCCCCGATCTTCTTCATTTTTTGCAATATTGGCAAGCATCATGCTTCCGATAACAAATAATACAAGAAAGACCATTCCGAACTTTACGCCCAATGTTACATAGGCATTATCCAGAGCTATGTTCATATTTCTTGAAGTATCAAGTGCTGAAGTTTCCTGACCGAGCCAGGACACCCCATAAGTCCGATAGTACCAAAAGGCGCTGTCCACTCTTCCACTTGACAGAAGGTTTAGCGCTGCCACCCTCCCGGAAAGCCCGCGTGCAATGAAAATAAGTGCAAAGCTTAATGCTGGAGCTAGGATAGTAGAAATTTGTGTTACCGTATAAATAACCTTTATGTCGAAGTGCCTGGACAGCCAAACAAGTAGCAGACCGATAACACATAGTAAAAGCGCTGTTCTGGATCTGCAAGTTACTGCAATCAGCAGAACGACAAGGATCAAGGCTAAGTAGCGCTTAAAGGTAAAAGACCAATAATAAAGATAGATAAATCCCAATGTCAGAATAACAATGTGTCCACCAAAGGTGTTGGCATTATTAAACCCCATTGCATATCTTAGAGTTCCACCCTTTGCTGATGAAAAGTTCGCTATGATACCTAACAGACTCAGAATAACAACGGAGCCGGTTGTAATCGCATCTGTAATGAGTCCTATCTTCAGAGCCTTTTTAAGGTCAATATCTTTCGCAGCGAGAATAAACAGAACAGAATATTGAATCATGTTCTGGCCTGAATTCTGCAATGAAATGTAGGTCAGAATGGCAAGAGCAACTGCTTTAATGATTCCTTCAAGCGAGTATGAATCATCCAAGATCTTGATATAAAGGAGTATCCGGACTGTAACAATAAATACCCTGACAACGTTCTCATCCCAGAAACCCGTTTTGGTAACATACGTATTAAACAGAATGGACCAGAAAATATAAAATACTAGGGCTGTATAAAACAGGAAATCATTCAGCCCTTTCCTTGATATCTCTATCTTCATGAATTCTTCTCGTTCTTAACCCTTTTGCAAATTTCTTCCAGATACGCATATCTGTATTTTTCGTCAGGTTCCAAATATGCCCCTTCTCCCCATTCATTCCATGCGTTTATGAACATGAGATTAGGAATGCTATTCTTCTTAGCCTTATTAATCAGTTTTTCAATATAGTTGCCAAATTTTGCAGGAGACGCTCCATAATAAACATAGCTTCTTTTCTTCCTAGGTGAGTTATCCCAGTCCGGGAATCCCCCATACAGAAACTTGCTATTCGGGTACTTTCTATCAAGTATCTCCTGCCAAATCTTATCGTAATCAAAAATGGTAGGCTTCTCATGCAGCTTCTTCAATTTTGCAACTCTCTCGGTACCTAAGAGCTTCGTAATCTTTTGTTTCAAGCCAACCTGTGCTGAATGAAGAGAATCTGTGTATGTAGTGAATAGGGGCTCGAAGTCAATATAATGATCATATATACTTTCATCGTACTGTTCACTATATAGATACGAAGGATATTGGATCATGATTTCCAGTCCGGGGAAGCCCTCCTCAACAGCACATTCTCTTAAGAACTCTACCATCTCCTTAAAATCCGGGATTAACTCTGGTTTATAGAAAACGAAAACCGGTCTGCCATTCCATGTGATGTAGCGATCATCTTTAAAGAATGGCAGAAGGTACTCAAAATGTTTCTTCCATTCTTCTCTTCCACCGTAGTCCTGAACCGCGATTAGGTCTTCGCTGTTTCCAGTCCATGTCTTGGACCAGTTTTCGTTCGCCCAGCAGAAGCAGAATGGTTCCGTTATGTTTTTGTTTACAAGCATGTTTTCCGCCGGTTTTTCGAGAAGCATTTTCCCGTCCTTAAACCAGTAGTGGTAATAGCAAAAACCAAAGACACCATATTTCTGCGCCAAATTGGACTGCCATTCCTGGGATGCAGAATTCATAAGGTTATAATAATTATTATTAAGAGGAATCCGGGGCTGATAATGTCCTTTAAAATATGGAACAGATTTTTTTACATTTGTCCATTCCGTAAAGCCCTTTCCCCACGCTCTATCATTTTCAGGAATAGCATGGTACTGAGGCAGGTAGAATGCAATTACCTTTGTTTTGTTATCACCATCAAATATCTCTGCCATGCGTTATCCTCTAGTTAAATCTCTTCATGCTCAGCACGACCCAATAGTACAACCAAGTAAAACTAGTGCTTAGCCATATCTGAAAGCCGTTGAAATGTCTGTACTTTTTATAGTAATAAACCTCACTGTCGTTCTGCCACTTGTAAATCTGCTTTCTCTTCGCGACACTTGATACCGTGGTTGAATGGGCATGAATAACTTTTGTTTTTAGAGCGCAAGCTTCTTTATATCCCTTAAGTAACAGCCTCTCCGCAAGGATAGGTTCTTCCATATATAAGAAGGTGCCTTCATCCATATAATCCACATCATGCATAATAGCTAAATCAACCATCATGCAGCAGCCCTGTGATCTGTAGTTGTAGCAGTACGTATCATCTACACCCTTCAGCTCTGGAGAAAGCATCCTGCCCTTCTTCCGATATTGCAATTTCCCGAATGAAAGGTCATAAACAGATGGACGGTACAAGTTTCGATTTGTTTCCATTCCGGACGGTGTGTACACTCTCGGAGAAACTACACCTATCTTGGAATCTTTTGTAAAAACATCAAGCAGGAGTCTTGCCGTCTGAGGATTCTCAAACTCGATGTCGCTGTTCGTGACCCATGCGTAATTGAAGCCATGATCATATGCCCACCGAAGACCTATATTGTTTCCAGCAGCATAACCGATATTCTTCTCTGACAGCAGAAATTGAAAGTGATAATCTTCTGATGCTTCCTGCAGCTTCTGTGCAGATTCATTGCTGGATGCATTATCGACTACGACAATCTGTGTGCCTTCTGGCAAATCAAGCTTAGAAAGCTGGTCTTTGATATAGCTTAGCGTTAGCTGCCAGGAATTATAATTTAAAATAACGATTGCAAGCTTTGTCTGCATATATCAGTCCCACGTACCTGTCTCGCCTATTTTAGTGTGAAGCTTTTCAACTTCATACATCTTGGCATCCACAAGCATCCTATAGAAATATGAGAGGAAGAAGTTCCAATACAGACCTTCTCTTCCGTCTAAGAAGCCAAGCTTTATATAGTAAAAATAAATAAAAAGCATGTGGGTTCTCATCCCACTCGGTAATTTATAATAGATGTTATATTTTATGAAGCGCCTTATTTTGGTGGGAGTATCAAGAGAACTGAGCTCCTGCTTGTTCTCATTTTCTTTTTGAATGAAATAATCCTTGACCTCTCTTGTTGTGTACCAGTTGAATTTATTGATCCAAAAAGACATGCTCCGATAGTTATAGTGATACGAAAGGGTTTTTAGTTTGACAGATCTCCCACTCGTTAAAATAAGCTGCTCACCAAGATATCGGTCTTCCATGTATGCCGTGCCAGTTTTGAAAATGCAGAGTTTCTCAAGCACACTTAGACCGCCATGCTTCATCTGCTTATTCATAAACATCTCATTCAGACGGAATACGAAACCATTAACATCTGTATCCGCATGTTTTTTGCAGAGGGTTTCCAATTCCTTACATGTCTCTGGACTAACCTCTTCATCAGCGTCAAGTCTGAAGATCCATTTTGTCTTAATATCACAGTTGTCTATCCCATATTGGAATTGAGCTCCGTAATGCTTGAACTCGTGCTGATAGATATCTGCTCCTAAAGCTTTTGCCTTATCCAATGTGCTATCGGTACTATAGCTATCAAGAACAACTACTCTCTTTACATGATCCTTTATAGAATTTATGCACCGCTCAATATTGTCCTCTTCGTTTCGAGTCAATATGATCACAGTCATATCAATCATTGCTTTACCTCTATTACTTCTCCCCTATCACAAAATTCAGATGAATTAATGCCCTAATAAGACCATCAGAGCAGTAATTCCTCTAATGTATGTAATACTGTTTTCTCGTTTCATCTATTTCCTTCACTGATTTCTAAGAAGAACTATTCTATAAGAAGGAATAGTGTAAATGAACGATTACTTCCTCAGTACCTTTTTATACAGAATTCCTCTTACCCAGTTCGGTATCATCGCCCCTACCGCTCTTCCAATCACGGCTCTGCTGTACTGTCCCTTATCAATGAACCCCTTCTCCAGCATGTAGCTGAAAAGTCTCTTCTCAGACCCGACATATTTCATGCCACCGCGTCTCTTGTACAGGTCACTCCCAGCTCGCATCCAAAGGACAGGACTCTGTATGTTGTAACCACGACAGTCGTTTAGTATCATCCGAATCCACAGGAAGTAGTCCTCCAGCAGATAAAAGCCCTTGTACCCTCCGGCAGCTTCAACCGCCGACTTCCTATACATGACTGCCGGATGATTGAACGGATTACGTTTCTTAGCAAACTCAACAATCTCGTCATTGGTCTCCGGCAGAACTCTCCTGCTGTA
>Ga0256406_1006931_pt1 | contig 11052 bp, 9 predicted proteins | sample RumenRJG_03DNA_FD_185986 | JGI IMG/M metagenome (GOLD analysis project Ga0256406, IMG submission 185986) | Bovine rumen microbial communities from Lethbridge, Alberta, Canada - RJG_03 | ecosystem: Host-associated > Mammals > Digestive system > Stomach > Rumen | place: Canada: Alberta | collected...
CTTCGCCGGTAACCATGAGGCTGCGGCGAACATCTGCGTCATTACGTCGCTCATCGCTTCTTGTAAGGAATGTGGTGTTAACCCTCGTAAGTGGCTGCTTGATGTTGCTACCAAAATGGCTGGCCGCAGGACGACTACCCCTTCACGCCCGACAGCGTCCCGCTGCAGGTGAGAGCGACCGGCCGCAAGGTACCCTCATGGGGATACGACGAGAGCAACGGCGTGAGGACCAGCGAGACGTTGCCCGATGCCTCCGCCCCGCGCGAGGGCGGCAGCGACCCGCTCACGCTGATAGCCATGGGAGCAACCCGCCTGCGCATCTCAGCGTTCCCGGTCAATGTCATGCCATAGGCACCGGCCTTACCATAGGATAGATTCTCCCCGCGCAACCGCGCAAGGGTCATTGCAGATGATTGAGCACGACCGTGGTGCTTACGGCAACATTGAGGTTGGCGCCGGAGTTCTCGTCGAATGTGCCGGTGGTGATTCCCACCGCATTGCCATACTCATCGATGAGCGCTCCCCCACTGCTGCCATGGTCGATGGGGACGCTGATCTGCATCACGATGTCGTTGCGCCACTGGGAGACCAAGCCGTCGGAGATGGTGTTCTCCAGGCCCAACGGCGAGCCAATGGCATAGACCTTCGCACCGACGGCGGGCTTCTTCCGGGCTATGCTCAGGCAGGCCGTCTTCTTGCAATCGGTCTGGAAGATGATGACATCTTCCTCCTCGCTGTAATAGACGACCTTCGTGACGTGGTGGGCCACGTCGCTGTTGGCCAACTTGATCTGTTCCAGTCCCCTGCCGGTACCCTTGAAGACATGGTAGTTGCTGACGGCCAGCCCCGTCGTGTTGATGAAGAAGCCCGAGCCTTGGAAGGCCTGCTCGCCATTGGTGGTGAAAATCATGATGACGGCAGGGTTGAAGCGCCTGAAGATCTCGTCAGACGACAGCTTGCTGCCGCGAGGGGCGGGCAAATCGTAGCTTTCTTCGGATGAAGACTGCTCCACCTGGTGCCGTCGCCCTTTCTTGGATGGCGCCACGCAAGACGACAGCGCCACGACAAGGACAACGAGGAAGATTGAAAGAACACTTCTACTCCTCATCTCGAATAACGTTTTTAGGAATGATATGTATCAGGAACCTTTGGTTGGCGGAATTGTTGAACTCATCACGGGTGGAATTGGTGGGTATCTGCCCGTCGCCACTGCCCGCGATGAGTATCTCGCCATTGCCGGGGAAGGAGATGTTGCAGCGATGCCAGAACACAAGCAGGTTGAGCGAGCGCTTATAGCTCAGGCCGTAGTTGTCGGCATAGTTGTCCTTGGAGGCCTGTCCCTCGATGATGACCAGATACTTGTTCTCTTGATGCTTGCTCAGAAAGGCGGCGACATCCCTGCCGGCCATGACGAGTTGGGTCTTCTGGCCTTGGGAGATGCCGGAGGCCGGGTCGGAGATGTTCCACATCAAGGGATTGAACTTGATGGTCATCCTCAGCGAGAAGCGCTCGTTCTTCTCGTCGTAGAGGAAATACTTCTTGTTCAAATCGCGCACCGACTTCTCAATCTTCTTGATCTGCGCCAATTCCTTGGCCGTGGCCTTGGCATTCTGATGCAACAGGACGATGACCAGCACGAAGAGTACCAGCATGACGAAGAAGAGACTCGTCATGAGGTCGGAATAGCTGGTCCAAAAGAAAGATTCCTTTTTCTGTTTCATATCACATCCCGTAATACATAAAGACGTTGACAAGCGTCGTGAGTATGGAGGCCAGCGCAATGATGGCCAGTGTGATGGCGCCTGTCACTTTCATCCATAATGGCATTCCGCCATGAGCCGACTGCGACGTGCTGCCGTTGCCACCTGCCACACCGGCCTTCGCCATTTGGGATGTCAATTGGTTGAGCGTCTGTTGGAATTGCCTCACCAACTGCTGATTGGACTGCTGTATTTCCCGGGTCGCCTGTCGCAACTGGCCGGGCAGTTCGGAGAGGCTGTTCAACTGTGCCACTACGGCCGGCATATTCTTGATTTGTGCCTCGAACCGGTTCTTCAGGTCTGCGTTGAAGCTGGAGAACGTGTCACGCTCTTCTTGCACCGCCTCCTTGAAGCTCGTGCTTTGCTCGTCGAGCGCCTTCTTCAGTTCCAAGGCATTTTGGTTGGTACCCGACTTGATGTTTTCCAATGTCGATTGCAGGGCGACATCCACCTCGTTGGCCGTCTTGAGCATCGACCCCTTGTTGGCCTGAAAGAAGTCGCGGATTTCCTGCAGGATACCGATGCGGTTGGCCTCTTCGTCAAACTGCTGTTCAAAGGCGTGAATCTGCTCCGTATATCCCTTTACTTCGTGGAGGTAATCGTTGAAGCTTTCAAGCAACGGCACGCACTCCTGCAACTGCGCGAGTACCTTGACGTTGGCCTGGGCCATGCGCAGCACGTCCATGTCGTGGATATTCTTGAGGATCTCAGCCTGCATGGAATACGACACGTTGATCTTCGCCAGGATGTCATTCAACTGCGAAATGTTCTGGCTGAAATTGTTGTTGAACCGGTTGAGGTTCCTGACCATGCGCTCCATGACATCGGCAAGCTCCGTTGGCATGGCAGGGAGCAGCTGCGACTGCATCCATACCATGAAGGAGTTCTTGCCCTTCTCCATCTCCTGCTTGTAGGTCTTGAACCTCACCGAGCCAATAGTAGTAAGGATGATGCCGATGAACGATGCCGTCATGGCGATGGCGATGCCCACGAGCAGGTTGGTCACTCCGGAGGCAGCCGCGGTCTCCAAAGTTGCGTCGGCCCCACTTGACGTGAGCAGGGCCTTGATAGACCCTTGGAAATAGAGTCCGCCCAATCCGATGATTACGCCAAAGATGGTACCCACGAGACCGCAATAGAGCGGCACGGGCATCTGCGCGTTGATCTCCTCCTCCACGGCGTCGCAGTTGCGGTCGACGGCATCCTTGAGAATGTCGAAGTGCATCTCGGTGCCGGGCTTCAAGCTGTTGAGATACTTGTTGATAGAGCTGATGATGTCATGCAAGATGCGGTTTTTGCTTTCCGTTTGTCTCACGCTGACCCGGTCACCACTCTCCGTGACCACCGTCCAGTCATGGTCCTGGAATATCTGCCCGAACTGCTTCATCCGGGCAAAGTTCATTCTAAAGAAATAAAACTGAAAGACGATGACCGCCGTAACGACAATAACCAACAGTACGGTTGCTAAGTCCATAATATCCTATACGCTTAAAGTTACTTCTGCAGGAGTGTCGATGTTCCATTTCTTCTCGTCATCGAGTATGGCGACTCCCTTTCCATTGACGGTCATGAGGCGGGCATTCTGCATCGTGGCCCTCGGGCCAAATTTAACTCTGACAGCCCTGCCGAACTCGCCACTCTTGACCACATCGATGTCGATGGGCTTGTATTCTGCCCGATTGCCCTTGACGACGACCTCGAATTTTGCCCCGGCAGAACCCGGCTGCACATCAAGGAAATACTCGCCTCCAACGGGATCCTTGAAATAGCCTTGCCGCGCCTCTTCCCGTTGGCGGGCAGCAGGAGCATTCGCAGGCTTGGCAGGCTGCGGGGCCGGGGCATTGCGATTCGTGACCTGATTGATTTGCCGCTGAATATTTTCCATCTGCCGACACAGTTGTGCATAGTTGCCTTGTAGTCTGCGAACGTCCTGCAAAAGATTGATGTGTTCTTGATTGCGCAAATTGTTGGCCTGCTGGTCGGCATACCCACCATCACGTCCCTCATTGGGTTCCCTATGGGCATGGCCCTTCCTGACGAGAGCGATGACGCTGAGCAGCAAGGCAAGAGCCGCCACGATGTGCGCCCCATACTTGTAGTCGAGGATGGCCTCCCATGTTGACGGTTGCTCGAAGGATGGTGTCTGGGCGGCAAGCATCAGGCTGCAGCCCAGCATAGGCACCAATATAAAATACCTTAGATGTTTCATTGCTTGATTGAACTATTTGAGGTTCTGTTGTTCCTTTTTGTTCTTGATAGCCTCGGAGAGGTCGTTGAGCACGCCCTTGATGGGCATGAAGAAAGTGGTCTCCTCTATGGGGTCAGTGTCCTGCAGACCCTCTTGCTTCAAATTGGCCAATCCATTGTTGAGGTAGGTGTCAAGGTCGTGGGTGGTCGATTTCATCGCCATGCCGACTGCATCATGCCCTATGCCAAACAAGTCGTTGAAATCGAGTCGCTTGCCCATGTCGTTCAGAATGAAATCGAAGAAATGCCTCGTCTCATTGACGATGGCCGTCTTATCGACATTCAGGAAGGTGTCCGTGGCTTTGTCGGCCAGGGCAGTGCCATCGCCCCTTAGCACACAGACCTTGTCGGAGCATCCGCTGTCGGCGTTGGCCTGTATGCCACCCTTGCACGTGGCCTTCTTGGGCTCGGCACCTTTTTGGAAGCCGATGATGTCGAGGCCATTGCTGTTGTAGGGATGGCCCAGCACAGCCTCGAAGAGCTTCTTGGTATAGTCGGCCAGGAGCCGCATGTCGGAGGTCAGTATCTTGATAACCTTGCTGCCATTGCCGCTGAACGAGATATGGCGGGGCTCTTCCAAGCCCTTGAGCCTGATGATCTGCGCAACGTGGTAGATGATGGCGGAATAGAACAGCAGGAACACCACCCTGAAGTCATTGTCGTGGCAGAGCAGGGTGTTGAGGTCGTAGCTGTCTGCGCTCAGGCCGGAGCTGGCCACGATGCTGTTATCCTTCAGGCCAAAGAGGAACGAGGCCATATTGGCCGGCCGCATGTTGGAATCGATGTCAAACAAGTTGATGATTTCGCCCATGCCATTGACATTGCTCTGTGCCAGACAATCCCTGATGCTGTCTTTATAGAAATCGATGATGCCATTCTTGCTGTTGGAAAGCGCATAGGCATCTTGGAAAAGGTCATTGGCGGCAAAGCGGAAAGACGTGATAAAGTCGATGGCCCTGTTGCTGGCATACACCACATCGGTGGTTCCGCCACCAATATCGATGTTGATGAGCTTGCTGGCAGTGGAATACGAGTCGAAGATGAAAGGCAGTGGAGCCGCCGACTCTGTGATGCGGACGGTGTGGCCCGCCTTGTTGATGTAATCGGCATAGAGATTGTCCCACTCATCCGTCATCCGGCCAAGGAGATGGGACGACATGGAGGAGGGATAGAACCACGTCACCCTTGTGGCATCCAAATTGCCATTGTTGGCCACCACCTTGTTGCGGATGAGCATCATCACACAAGCGGCGAACGCATGGAACTTCTCCCTGTCGAACTTCTTCCTCTCGCCCCACTTCACGTTGGTGTAGTATTCGTTCCACGGGTTCTCTTTCCGCTTGCCGAAGGTCAGGGCCATATTGACGAGCGTAAACGGCACGGCCGTGTTGGTCCATGCAAAGCCTTTCTTGCTGGAGAGGACGGTGCGCGAGGGAAAATGGAAATCGGAGACGGCATCCATGGCGCCGGGCAGATAGTCGCGCTCAAAGAGATGTGTGTCGTCGATAAGATTCATCTGATTGCCGTCCTTGTCTCTTTGCGGGATAAACATCCGGCAAAGGATCTCGTCGTCGTGGAAGCCCAGTTCCCTTGATGTCTTCTCACCTTTCTTCTTGAACTCGATATGGGTGTTGGACGTGCCGAGGTCGATGGCAAACTCGAACTCGTTGATGGACTGCTTGGGCATAAAGAGCGGCACGACGAGGCCTGCATAGATACCGGCATCCCTGACCTGTATGGTATCGAAATTGGAACCCTCAAGGATATAGTTCAGGCCGGTGCGGAACTGCATGTTGGTATCGTTGCGCCTCGTTGGTTCGGCCACGCTGACGGGCTTGTCGTCCTGATAGAAGGCGAAAGAGCCCCTGCTGTTGACATCCTCAGCCAGCGTTACATTGTAGATAGCTTCCTCGGGCTTGTCAAACTTGACGCAGGGCATGACGAAGCCCGAGAAGTCAAATTTATGTATGCCTCCTTGGTTATTGGCCATGTCGGCACTGAGCGCCTGGTGATACATGCGCTTGTACTCTACATAGTCGAGCTGTCCCTGCCCTGCCACGGGGATGCGCAGCGTGACATCCACCCCGCCCCCGGAAAGCTCGCGCATCTCGAAGGCAGGCTTGCCGTCGGTCATCGTACCCGTCAGGTCGGCGGTGGAGAAATACTTGAAATAAAGGGGTTTCAGCGGGATGAGGAAGGAATGGCCGGGCTTATTGCAATGACCGTCAAAGAAACGCTCACGGTTCAGTTCATAGGGCACCTCGATGATATTGTCCTCCAAGAAATCGCTGATGGTCAGGTACGGATAAGCCATGCCATTGAAAGGCAGGCAACGCGCCTCAAGCGGAGTCTTGTCAAAGTAAGGAGCCTTGTTGTCCTTGCCCCACTGGCCACCCATATACTTGAACGACTGGTACTTGTTGCCATTCTCCACGGGCAGTACAAGGGGCGCGTGTCCCATGGCCTTTGAAGGCCTCAGCACGAAATCGTTGCTTGCCGGGTCCATGAACGGAATGACCTTGTAAAGCTGCTGCCCGAGCACCTCAACATTGTTGGGCCCGGTGGACAAAGGCGCGAGCGACAAGTCGTTGACAAGGTAGTTGGCGTTCAGCGCGCTCAAGGTTTTCTTGTCAGCATTGCCCAATTGCTGGAAGGCCAATTGCAGATACTTGGCCACCTCCGGGAAAAGACCGGCAAAGTTGGGTATCGCCATCGACAAGGCCCAGATATATTTCACGAACGCTATGTCACGCTTGTACAGCGGCTGCAAATTAAAGTCGAAGGGCTTGTCATTGTTGGAGAACACAATGTTGCCAGTGACATAGCTCAGGTCGTTGGCCGAGGAGAAGAACAGGGTCGATGGCGACGTGGCTCCGATGATGTTCATCGGGGAAGGCATGCCCGGGCCTTGGTAGTCGAGCAGGTAGATGCCTTGCATCTTGTTGAGGTTGTAGGCCGGGTCCATATATTTCTCCATGCTGTCGGCCAGGCATTCATGCCCCTCGTCACCGTCGTGCAATGCCTGCAGGTCGTTGACGGGGTCCCAGCGGATGATGCGCACCATCTTCCCCAACTTGTCCATGTTGAAGAATATCTCTCCCACGTCCCATGCGTCGGAGACCATGCGGTGATAGATGGTCGTGCCGTCAAGATTGCCCGATTTCACCACCTCAGCAAAGGCCGTCTTGGTGAGGGCGATGCGGGCAAAGGGCGATGGAATGGAGGTGATTTGCTTATGGGCGTTGCCCCCGTTGGGGTCGGTGATGGTCTGGCGGTTGGTGCTGTCGTAGGGGAAGGCGTTGCTCTTGTTCCAGTCCTGATAGGTCTTCGCGCCGCCCTGGTATATTCGGAATACTTTGTTTGCCATAGTAGATCAGCTTTTAGAATTTCTCATCAATCATCTTGTCGCAGCCCTGGGCATACATTTCCATAAACCGCGTGGGCTTGTCCTTGACGCCCAGATGCCTTTCGGCTGCGTTGAGCCGGCTCATCAGCAAATCATAGTTGCTCAGCAGACTGGCCACCCGTCTTGGTTTCTTCACGTCGGGGAGCAGATTGAACGGCGTGCCGCCACAATGGAGATCAACAAGGTCGAGTGACGGGCTGTTGGCCTTCAGCTCCTCCATCCACTGGCCGTATTCCTCCATAAAGGCCCTGAGGGCTTGGTAGAAGTCGGACGAATAGAAATTGGGGAAGGCGGCATTGGCGGCCAACTTGTCGCTCTCCATCAGCGACCGCTGGTCGAACAAGGCATTGACCATCATGGTGAAGCTGACCATGGGGCGGTAAAGCATGTTGTGCAGGGCGGGAAAGAGGTGATGGAAGTTGATGGCATTGCCGGTGCCGGGGTCGTCGATGCCGAGCTCGCGATAGACGGTCTGCCTCTTGGCCACCGGGGGGAAATTGGTGTTGGCAAAATCCACGATGGCCGTGGCCGACAAGAACTCGATGAGGTGGGCCGGATTGGTCTGCTTCACCCCGCCATCGCTATTGTCGTAGGCGGCCTGCATGGCATCATCTCCCAAGAAATAGAAACTCTCCAGGTAGTTCTGCTGGGCAATGTTCTCATCGTAGTAGGCCAATGCGGCCTTGGCCTTGGAGATGAACGTGTCGGAGTCGATGCGGCTTTTCCCGTCCGGCTTCACCTTGAAGTAAGGCAGGATGGTCAAGGCACCGATAGGAGCCGTATTGAGCAGGGCGGCATTGGGCAGGGTGGTGTTCGTGCGGAGCGTCTTCACCAGCAAGGGGAAGCCACTGGCTCCCGTGCCGCCGAAGATGGAACTGATGATGAAGATGCGGTCGCCCTGGGCAAAGCTATTGGCGAAGTCCTCCAGGCTCTTGCCCGAGGTAATCTGGTTAAGCACCACGCTGCCCATATTGGGATTGCCCGTGAAGCCATGCTTGAGGTCAGCGTCAAGATTGCTGTCGGAGTAGAGCATGCGCATCATGGCCTGGTTCGGCCCGGACATGGTGTTGAGTCCTATGAAGTCGCCGAAAGCCATGTTGTTGGTCTTCAGGATCTGGAGGGTGAAGTTGGGCAGCGTCTGCGTCAGGTCGGTTCGGAAGAAGTCGCTCTTGTTGTTGTCTTGGAAAGACAGGCTGCTCCTCACGGCGATGTATTTGTTCAAGAGGCCTACCGTGTCGGTCAGGTTGCCGTTGGCCTGGTCGGGGTCAATGATGATGGGTACGACCTCTTCGCATTCCATCCTCACGCCGCAGGCCATCAGCATGGTCAGCGAGCGCAACACGCGTGAGCCCGTTCCGCCGATTGCGAAAATAAATAGTCTTGCCATGGCTGTGATGGTTTAAAACGGTTGGTTATGGTAGTTGGCGCTCCACCGCTTGAAAAGGAGAGAAGCGAAAAAGTAGATTACGCTGGAGTATAATGCATTGACGAGGCCAAACACGATCAAGTTGCCCTGGTTGATGTCCAAGGTGATCTCCTCGCTTGTCTCGGGGTCGGTGTAGGTCAGCGAACTCACATTGTAGGCATATTCCGCGATCGAGAAGCCAACGGCCCACGACAAGAACGCTGCCACCAAGAAGATGACCAGCCATCCCAACTTGGTATTGAACTTAGAGGGCGGCAATACGGACTTGTTGAAATAATAGAATGCGCACAGGGCAATGGCCAACGCGATGGAGACTATGAAAATGGTGGGGAAATGGTCGGTGTCAGTCGATGCCTGGCCCGCCAAGAGCATCCAGAGGTCTTCCCCAAACAGGGCATGGAGCCAGTAGTAAATGTTGTCAAATACGTCAAGGTTCATACGTTTGTCTTTTTGATTATTTGATGATGAAAGTCATGTTGGTAAGGTCAGTCTTGTAGGCTTTCGACACGCCACTGATAAGGTTCTTGATGCCGATGGTCTTCAGAGGATTGCCGCCTTTGGCATCGTTGACCCCGTCAACCCAGGGAAGCACGCCGGGTGCCTTGAGCGTGACGTATTGTTCGCCTCCCGTGCCATCGGCATCGAGCGTGACGCTGAGGGTATGGGTGAACTTGTTCTTGATTTTGACGGGCTTGACGCTCTCCACCACCACCTTGTCGGAAGTGGTGGCATAGGAGCCCGTATTCCCCAACACGTCGTCGGGCTGCAGCGTACTGCTTAGGTCGGCTCGGAGAAGAATGTGATACTTGCCCCTTTTCTCCTTGAGCTTCTTCGACTTGCCATACTGGTTGGTAGCCACGAAATGGACGGGGGCACTCTGCGTGAAGGCTATGCATTGGTCGTAGTTGTGGGGCGACTCTCTTAAGTCAAAGGACTTCAGCGCACGGGCAAGCTTGTACTTGTTGCCCATGAGCCAGATAAAATAAGGCCGTATGCCCTTGAAATGGTGGGCGCCATTGAAATAGAATCCTCCATCAAACTTCGACGACATCTTCATGACGATGACAGAGAAATCGGCATCGGTCTTCAGCGCATGCTGCACATAGTTGGTCATGTCTATCTCACGGTTGACGAGCCAGTCGGCCGCAACCTTGTTTGGCAGGGCAAGCATGCAGTCGGACACGAACATCGTCACGGTGTCGCCATTGGCACTCTTCATCACGCGGTCCAGCTCCTCGGGTATGTCGCTGGCGACACGGTAGCCGCCGGCCTTCGCAAAGGCCTGTGGGGTCAGGTCACGGATAAAGGATTGCAGATCGCCGCGATAGGGCAGCGTCTCCTTGTTGACATAATACAACTTGGTGTCGGCACAGTTGCCTTGCATGGCTGTGGCCAAGGCGTAAACGGCATCCCGCAACTCTGATCCGTCTTTCATGTATCCGTCCATGCTCCCGGAGTTCTCCACAAAGACCTTCAGTATGGGCGCGGCGGTCTCTTTCTCCTTGGCAGAGTCCATCTCCTTGACTTCCGTCGATCCGCATGAACAGAGGGAAGCCAAAAGTAGCATGACGAAAGGCCTGAATAGTTTTTTAATCATATCGCTAAGGTATAAAATTAGAGCTATATTTTTAAGGTGTCAAGGACGCGGCGTCAAGCAAACGCCGGCCATAAACGTGAGCCCCGCCGGCCATATCCCCCGGGACACGGCAATCGACGCAGACGAGGCAAAGGTAGTTAAAATATTACAAAGTAGTTCAATACACATCAATTTTTTCAAGCATTGAACCAAAAAACATGGTTGTTTCCGCAAACAAAGAGACGACAAGCCCATCCACAAAGCGCGTCAAACGGCAAAAAGGCGTGATGCGGGAGACCCTGGCACCATACAAAGGTACGGGATTACGTAAATGAGGCTGTGTCAAAAGTCCATTTTGAGCCATCTTCGAATTTAACACATTAAAGCCCGAACTTTCACAAGCTCGGGCTTTGTTATGTCCCCAAAAATTTGTAGTTTTGGGTATTGAATTTAAGCTATGGCAAAGGTACAATTTAAAACTTACACTCCCAACGAAATTGTTCTTTTTCCGTAAGCACCCGAATTTATCTACGCTCCTTGTCTTGTGCATAATCTTTAACTTTGCGGCGTAATTTAAAACGCTATATTATGGACAAATACTATCGCATGTCTCGAGAAAGGTTCGAGCAACTCAATC
>Ga0256406_1006932_pt1 | contig 11052 bp, 10 predicted proteins | sample RumenRJG_03DNA_FD_185986 | JGI IMG/M metagenome (GOLD analysis project Ga0256406, IMG submission 185986) | Bovine rumen microbial communities from Lethbridge, Alberta, Canada - RJG_03 | ecosystem: Host-associated > Mammals > Digestive system > Stomach > Rumen | place: Canada: Alberta | collected...
GCCGAGTTATCGACGGCCTTGGCCACGACTTCCTGTACCTCGACGACAGCCTCATCGACCTTCTTCACCGACTTATGGCTGCTGACGACGGAGCTCTGCTGCTTCTCCACGGAGTCCACCATATTGCTGGCCGACTCAGCCACCTGCGTCGAAGCCTGGGCCGCCTGATTCGAGCTGGCCGTGAGCTCCTCGGAGGCAGCAGCCATCTGCTCGGACGAGCTGTGGACCTGGCGCATGAGCTTGTTCATGCGGCTGCGCATCGAGTAGAGCTCATTCTCCATGGCACCGAACTCATCGCCGCGATCAGACTGCGTCGCCGTAATGCGGAAATCACCATCCGCCATGTTCTTGCATACCTGCTCCATCTCCTGCAGGCTGGCCTTGATTCCCCGAATGATGATCAGACTGAGCCCCAGCAGCAGGAGCAGACAGATAGCTGTCGTGATCATCATCGCCGTCATGCGTGCCTGATTCTCCGCCTTGATGTTCTCGTTGAGCGCCTCCGCGTTGTCATTGGCGATTTTCTGCAGCTGCAGGAGCTGCTTGAGCAATTCCTGCGTCGGGCCGGCCTCTACGCCTTTGTAATACTGCCAGGCTGCATCGCGGTCGCCAGACTCAGCCAGCTTTTCCGCCTCCAGCACGCCCTTCTTGAAGGTATCCCAGCGCTGCTCCGACTCCGGCATCATGGCCGCGACCTCGGGAAGCATGGAGCCGAGGCGCTTGTACTCCGGCCATGTCTTCTCGTAGCTGTCCATGGCCGCACCGATGGACTGCTTGATCTCCTGATCCGACGGATCAAGGATATGCTTGACAATGCGCACCTGAATCATGCGCATGTAGTTTACTTCGTCCCCCAGCAATCTCACCGCCGTGAGCTTGCGGTTATACATGTTGTCCAGATCAGCATCGGCCTGCTTCATGGCCCGGTATCCCGAAAAAGCCAGCACAGCCATGCCCAGCACAGCCACCAGGACAATGATGAACATCTTGAATTACATACGAACGTTTTTCAAACTAAGATTCAAAATATGGCCTCCTTCTCCTGTACTGTATACATTAAACACAGGGACTATTATACTATAGAACTGATTTCATGCAAGCGATTAAGCGAAAAATAATATATTACCGGTTAACTACGCATAATCAAAATAGCTATAGGACTTATTTCGTTGGCCAATATGATAAAAAAGGATCGATGTCCCCATATGCATTGATGGGAACATCGATCCTGCTTTATGCTTTATCTGCCTCGGCCATGGCATGGCGGTTCATTTCCTGAATCAGCTGCACAGCGCCCTGCCCCAGACCAGTCTCACGCATCGTATCCTCGATGGAGTAGCCTGCCAGCAGCAAGGCCCGTGCCCGGGTAGCGGCCGAAGTCCCGGGCTCCTCCTGCCCGTCTGCCTCCGGCTCTGCTGCCGTTGCTTCCGCCATGGGTAAAGGCTCCGACACGGCTTCTGCGACATCCGTCACCTGCTGCATCGCAGCCTGTGTTGTGGGCGCCGTCTGCTCAGCCGGCGGCGTAGCGGCGTCAGCCATGACCTCGGCTGCAGTTGGCAGCTCCACCTGCGCCTCCTCGCGCTGCATGGAGTCATGCAACACCTGCGCGAAATCCTCCGCATCGACGCGCTCGGCCATCGACACGGCATGACCAAGCATGTCGGGAGCCGGTGCTGCGGTCTGCGACTGCATAGTCGGCTGAGACAGCGGCTGCCGGGCCGCCGACGCCGCAATCCGGGCAGAGGCCACGGTCTGCTGTGCGCGCTGCGAGAGCTCGGCAGACCGCAGCTCCAGCTCTGCCTCCAACCGCCTGCAGGCCGCGATACGCGAGTCAAGCTGTGCCGCCCGCTCGTCCGCATCCTTGATCAGCTTCTCCAGCTGGCTCACATGGGTGCTCATGCGGTTGACGATCGCATCGCCGGATCGCTGCAGTTCCTCCTTGAGCCTGGCCGTAGACACCTGCATTTCCCGCTGTTCCAGCTTAGGACGCTGCGTCCTGTGCATCTGCCACCGCACGAGAAAAACAATACCTGCGCCCACGATAATCAGCAGGCCCAAAATCTCTGTGACCATAACCGCCTAAATACCCCTCTCTGCCTGCCGCAGCTTTATCCTGTCATAAACTGATATCCAGATGATGCCCGCGCGTCGGATCGACGGCATAGCTCGTGGCCGTCTCCTCCTCCTCTGCATCCTGCTCCTTGCGGGACTGACCGCCGTCGCCCTGATAGCCCTGCCCCTGCTGGCGTTGCTGCTCATCGCGGATACGCCCATCCTCCGGATTTGCCTTGCTGCGCACCTGCGTTTCCTTCAGCTTCGCATCGGCCTGCTCACGCATGGCCTCGAAATCCTGCTGCAGGGATGCTGCCTGATTCAGGTTGTGCTGTATCTGTCCCACTTCGGTCGCCCGTGGCACGATCATCTGCAGACTGACTGGCGTTACATCCATAACCGCTCACCTCATTACATCACGAGAGTTAATATGGGCCAATACTCACTTTATCGTCCTTGACATCCAGCCGCGAATGCTGGATCTCCGACTGGACATTCAGCATCACGCCATTGATGGTCACACGGCAGCCGGGGAACATCTTATCCGACACGCTGACGCGCCCGTGCTCCATCTTGGCCAGCTCTTCTTCCAGTTCCTTGATGCGCGTCTCCGTGCGCTTGATTTTGCCCGCCAGAGGGAAGCGCGATACCGTCAGTTTGTTGATCTGCTCCAGGCGCAGTGGCGGCAGCTTGCTCGTATCGATCTTGCTCAGCGTATTCAGCATAGCATCGATCTGCTGCAGGCGTGTCTTATCCGCCCGGTACTCCTCACAGGCATTTTTATATTCCTGCTGCACGGCAGGGTTGATACCGACGGACAAGCGCGTGACCACGAAAGCCGGATTGCCGAACATCTTCGCTTCAATAGCTTCACCGGCCGCTACGTTACCACCGACAATCGCCCCCTTTTTCTCCATGGCAACGATACGCTTGCCCGCGCGCAGCGTCGAGTGCAAAGCCACATCCGAGACCACGATATCGCGGCCTGCCTCGACTATCGCATTCTCGACATAGGCCGCATGCACGTCTTCCTCTGCCTTTACCTTACCGCGGTTCAACCCGCTGATACCACCGCTGACGAAGACGTTACGACCCGTAACATCGCCCGAGACGAGACCCTTGACCTCGATATCACCGGTGGCCTTGACGACGAAACCGGCCTCCACGTTACCATGTACCTCGACACTGCCCGTGAAATCGATATTGCCAGAGCCCACACCGACACCAGACTTGATGACGAGGTGCGGGTCAACCATGATCTTTGAGCCCTGCTCGACGATCTGGCCATCGATGGCGGCATAGAGCTTGTTCTCTTCCCGCACCTCGGTATTCTTGCCCTTCGGCATCGGGATAGGTCGGCCATTGCGCGCCGCCACGCTGACGCCGAAGACGTCCATGCCCGGCACGCCCTGCGTCTGCGGGATACGCTCGGCCAGCAGCGTGCCCTTCTTCACGAGCACGAAAAGGTTCATGTTCTTGTAGTCGACGCGGTTGTACTGGTCGACAGCCGGATGCCCCATAACGCCGAGATCATATTTTTTCTCCACACGGGCGTTCTCGCCGTGGATGGGCGGCTGGCCCTCAGCCACGACAAAGGTCTCCAATTTTTTGACACCCTCTGCCACGGCAGACTGCTTGATACCGAAGACAATGCCTCGCTCCGACAAAGCATCGTAGATATCCTGCGGCTGGGGCAGCAACGTGCCGACCTTGGTATCATAGCGGATCACAGCCCTCATCTTGTCGCGGCTGACATCCACGAGGATTCCCGCCGGCTGCGGTTCCTTTTCCTCTTCCTCAGTTCCCTCTGCTCCCGCCTTTTTCGCGCGGGAAGGTGATGATGCTTTACCATCGGGAGCAATAAAGTGCTCGGCCAGCTTGACCGGCACACCATTGGCACTGCGTACAGTCTTGGCAAGCTCGAGGATATTGTAGTCCTCAACGCTGTAATCCATCAGGATCTGCTGCAAGTCTGTCAGCTCGAACAGCGTCTCATCACTGTGCTGCGGATAAACCGTCAGAAAAACGCCATCCTGCCTGAACTCAAACAAATATCCGGCATTCATGTCTCCCACAGTCGGATAATCTGGTTCTGCCATGTTCATCCCTCCCGGCTATCGATAATGCTCCGGATACACGAAAGCGGCCAAAAGGTAAAACTGCTTTCCTGCCGTTCAGTCGCGCGCCATATAGGCCCGCAGGCGGAATATCGCTTTGGTATGCAGCTGCGAGATACGTGCCTCGGACAGATGCATGACCAGGCTGATTTCCTTGAGCGTCATTTCTTCATAATAATATAGCGTAACAACCTGCTTCTCCTTGGGTGGCAACTGCTCGATGCCCTCCGCCAGCATTTTCTTTTCTTCCTGTTTTTCCAGGCGGGCGGAGGGACCGGCATCATCAGATGCCTGGGTATCCGCCCGCATGTAATCATCGAGCGGTATGACTGTCGCGATGCTGACCTGCCGCTCCAGATCCTGCAGCTCGTCCCCGGAAATGCCCAGCTGCTCCGCCAGCTCCGCATCCGTGGCCGAGCGTCCCAGCGAATTCTCCAGCGCGCAAACAGCCTGCTCGTACTTGCGGATCTTCTGCCGGGTCGATACCGGTACCCAATCCTTGGCACGCAGGTAGTCAAGCATCGCACCGCGCACGCGCACGCTGGCATAAGTCTCAAATTTATTGCTGCGCTGCAGATCATAGCGGTCAATAGCATCCAAAAGCCCGAAGAAGCCGCTGCTCAGCAAGTCATCGCGGTCAACCTGTGGCGGCAGGCTGATCGCCAGCCGTCCCGCCGTGATCTTGACCAACGGCAGATAGTATTCCGCCAGTTGGTTACGGAGCTCCACATCTTTATCGACTGCGTAGCGCTGCCAAAGGGAAGCAACATCTACGCTTTGCTGCTTCTCATCCATACTCATAACAGAGGCCCCCCTCATGATGCTTCAGAATCCGATGGTACCTCCATGTGCTGCAGCTGCTGCGCCTGAAGTGGCTGGAAACCACCCTCAGCGCCCGCCTGCTCCTCTTGCTGCGATGCAGCCTCTCCTCTCTCAACACTTACCTGTGCCGTCTGAGCGTCACCCGCATCCGACGGCGCCCCATCCTCTGTTGCCTGCTCGTTCTCCGCCATCAGCTCGATGTTGCGGTCGAAGCCCATCCAGCCCTTAGTCTCGACGATGAACAGCACCAGCCATACGACCAGCAGAGCGACAAACCAGCCGCCCAGGCCACGCAACAGAATCGTACTGATTCTTGCCCCACTGATGAGGCCGGCCACCCCGATGGTCAGGGCAGCTACGACCGCCATGAGCAAGGCCAGAGTAAACTTGACCATCCTCTCACCTGCCCATCAAATCTGTTTCTCGCCCTTGGCAATCGTACGCACCGTATAGAGCCCCGTGTTCAGGTCGATCGATACCGTACGGCCATAGGTGCCACCCACGTCCTGCGCCTTGAGCGGAATATGCTCCTCCTGCAAAAGCTTCGTAATGGCTTCTGCATTTCGGGCACCCACGCGCATAATATCCGTGGCATTGGCAAAGGCAAACATCTGTGCACCGCCCGCGATCTTCGCCACGAGGCGGCTGCGCGATGCACCGAGTTTCAATACGTCTTCCAGCATCAACGGCAGTCCGGTATCCGCGAACTTGGCCGGGTTGTCACTGGAGCGGGCCTGTTTGCTGTCTGGCAGCATGATGTGCAGGAGCCCGCCGATTTTCAGCTGCGGATCATAAAGTGATACGCCAATGCAGGAGCCCAGACCATAGCTGATCAGGGTCGCAGGAGCTTTGCCAACTTTATAGTCCGCCATGCCGACGCGAATAAGTTCTGGCATATCACTCAACTCCCACTGCGGATATTATCGTTTCCAGGGAACCAGGATCCGGCACCAGGAAGAACTGGCCGCTGATTCCATCATCTTCAGACAGGAACTCTGTCTCAATAACCAATGCCTGATCACCCATCTGTCCCAACTGCACCAGCACGACATTCAGGATGGCACCGGCCATATCCATGGCCAAAGCCGGGATGGACGGCAGCATCGTGATCTTCGTAAAGGTGAAAAAAGCGTTCAGGTAGGCACCTGTCAGGATATTGCCGATCTCCATCAGTGCCGACTCATCCATGAAATCCAGTTTCGTCGTCTCGCCGTGCTTGCGGCCCATGAGCTTGTCCACCAGGTAGAATGCGCTCTTCTGCGGCAACAGGAACAGGATATTGCTGGGTGCCTTGCCATACACGCGCAGGAAGATACCTACGACAATGGCATCCGGGCCGCCCACCAGATCCGGCACCGCCTCCAGGGGAACGAGATCAACGCGCGGCACGTTCATATCGATACGCCGATTGATGATCTGCGACAAAGCCGTGGCCGAGTTGCCGGCACCGACATTGCCAATCTCCTTGAGGGCGTCCAGCTGGACAGGGCTTAAATTCAGTTCATCATCTGACATAAGCTGTCTCCTCATCTCTTTGTCTATGGTATTCTGTCCTGATACCAAGCAGGGACGTGCCATTCTGACACGTCCAGCTGCCTGCTTTCAGGTCAATATTATTTGTTGTCTTTCGGCAGATCCAGGATTTCCTGCAGATTCAGCATAATGATGAGCCTGCCGTCCACATTGCCGATCCCGCTCAGGTAGCGGGTGATTTCCTTGCCGTTGATTGCCTTCTTCGGGTCCACCGGCTTGCTGTTGATGGTCAGGACCTCCGTCACCGCATCGACGAGCATGCCGACATGCAGGTCGCCAATCGTGACCGTCACGACACGCGTATCCTCCGTGTAAGGTGCGTCCGCCAGGCCCAGGCGTTTCTTCAGGTCGATGACCGGCAGCACGGAGCCACGCAGATTGATGACACCTTTGATATAGTCAGCAGCAAAAGGCACGCGCGTAATATCCGTCAGATTGCGGATCTCCTGTACGTTCAGGATGCTCACGCCATATTCCTCGTTCAGCAGCTTGAAAGCGACTACCTGGATACCCTCTTCTACTTCGTTTTTCGTCTCTTCGTTAGCCATCTTTTTTACCTCCTCTTACTGCATCATCGTCGCAACATCAAGAATCAGGGCGACACGGCCATCGCCGAGTACCGTTGCGCCGGAGAACATCTTGAGGCCGGCGAACAGATTGCCCAAAGTCTTGATGACGATTTCCTGCTGACCGATGAGGTTGTCGACGACGATACCGGCTTTCTGCTCGCCAGCATGGACCACGACGACAAACATATCATCGGCATCCTTGACATGCGGTACCTGCAGCAGAGTCTCCATGCGGATAATCGGAATGATCTCGCCGCGCAGGACGATAACTTCTTTGTTCTGGATGGTCTGGATATCGGTCGGCTGGATGTTGATCGTGCTGTCGATGGAGCCCAGAGGAATCGCGTACATCTCCTGCTGAACCTGCACGAGCATGGCCTGAATGATAGCCAACGTCAGTGGCAGCTTGATCTTGAATACCGAGCCTTCGTCGATCTTCGTCTCGACATCGACGTGACCGGACAGCGCCTCGATCTTGCTGCGCACGACATCCATGCCCACGCCGCGGCCAGAAATATCCGTGATCTTCTTCGCCGTGGAGAAGCCAGGCAGGAAGATCAGGCGAACGGCATCGGCATCATCGAGCTTATCGGCCTCTTCCTGGCTGATCATGCCCTTCTCGACAGCCTTTGCGCGGATGACCTCGGCATTGATGCCTGCGCCATCATCGGTAACCATGATGACGACGTTGTTGCCTTCATGGCGGGCAATCAGGCCGATTTCGCCGACACGCGGCTTGCCTTTCGCCTCACGTACATCCGGCATCTCGACGCCGTGGTCGCAGGAGTTGCGCAGCAGATGCATGATCGGATCGCCGATCTCATCGATAACGGTACGATCGAGCTCGGTCTCCTCACCTTCGATGGTCAGGTTGAACTCCTTGTTGAGCTCCTTGGCGATATCACGCACCATGCGCGGGAAGCGGTTGAATACGGAGCTGACCGGCACCATGCGGACTTTCATGACGATGTTCTGCAGGTCGGTCGTCACGCGATCCATCTGCTCCAGAGTCTCGGTGAGCTCGGCGAGGCGGTGCGTCTGGCCGATCTGCTCGAGGCGAACCTTATTGATGACGAGCTCGCCCATGAGGTTCATCAGCGTATCGAGCTTATCGATATCAACACGCACGGACTGGCTCTTATGCGGCTTCTTATGGTCGCCACCTGCCGCCGCCTTCTTCGGTGCAGCCTTGGCGGCCGGCTTTGCCGCAGGCTTGGCCGCCGGCTTGGCTGCAGGAGCAGCAGCCGGAGCCGGAGCTGCCGCCGGAGCTGCCTCCGCCTTGGCATCCGGATCGATGACGTCCACTGTGAACTTCGCAATCTCCGAAATGGAGTTGACAGCCTCCTCGACCGCCTTGGTGTCGGAGCCCGTGACCACGACGACATCGAAGGTGTGGTCGAACTTCTCCTGCTCGAGGTCTTCCGCCGACGGCACGGACTTGATGACATCGCCGAGTTCGTCGAGGGCATTCATGACCATGTAGGAGCGGGCCGATTTCAGCAGGCAGGTATCCGCCAGCGTGATCTGCACGTGAATGGCCTGCATGCCCTTCTCCTTGGCCTGGCGGATGACGTCCTTATCGACGTCCGTCAGCTCGATGGAAGGTGCAGCAGCGGCAACCGGTGCTGCCTCAGCCGCTGGTGCAGCCGGTGCAGCCGGTGCGGCAGCGCCCTGTGCCTCCGGCACATCGCCCTTGGAGATCTTGCTCAGCTGCTTCACGAGATCGGAGACATCGACGAGATCCTCCGGATCACCATTGCCGACGTTATCGATCATCTGCTCCAGGGAGTCAACGCATTTGAACAGGATATCGATGATGTTCTCGTCGAGTTTCAGCTGCTCTTTGCGGATGAGGTCGAGCACATCCTCCATCTCATGGGTCAGCTCGGCGATCTTGTTGTAGCCCATCGTCGCCGACATGCCCTTCAGGGTATGTGCGTTACGGAAGATCTCATTGACGACCGAAATATCCTCTGCATTGTCCTCCAGACTCAGCAGGCCATCGTTCAAAGACTGCAGATGCTCATGCGACTCGTCCAGGAACATGTCCATATACTGATTGGTATCCATTTATATTCCCCCTAGTTATTATTTCTTTACCGCTTCCACAATGGCTCTGGCTATATATTGCACGGGCCGCACCTCATCGGCCAGACCGGCATCAACGACGGCCTTCGGCATGCCGTAGACGACACAGGAGTCTTTATCCTGCGCGATGCTGTAGCCGCCCGCCGCCTTGATTTTCTTCATACCCTCGCAGCCGTCGCAGCCCATGCCCGTCATGATGACGGCTACGAGCTCGCGCCCGACAGGCGCCACCGAGTCGAACATCACATTGACGGCTGGACGGTGATTGCCGACCGGTGGCTCCTGGCTCAGCACGATCTTGCGATGATAGCCCTCGGAGCGCACACGCATGTGATAGTTGCCCGGTGCGATGTAGACCTGACCAGGACGAATGATATCGCCGTCCTCTGCCTCCTTGACCTTGATGGCCGAAATGGAATTCAGCCGGTCTGAGAGGGCCTTGGTAAAGCCCGGCGGCATATGCTGCACCACGACCACGCCGCAGGGCAGGTCGGCCGGCAGCTGCGTGATAACCGTCTGCAGGGCCTGTGGGCCGCCCGTCGAAGTACCGATGGCCACGAGCTTCTGCCCTAGCGGCTTGCCTGCCTTCGCAGCGCTCGCCGCCGCTTTCTCTTGCTGCCGCCTGAACAGCGGATTGCCCGCCGGCTTTTCTGGTGGCGCAGACGGTGCCATCTTCTGACTGTGACGCAAGGGCAGCTGAATGCGGTGCATCGTGGGCGGGGCCGGAGCTTTCTTCGCCGCCGGCGCCGGTGCCGCCTTGCCCGGACGCCATGATTTATGCACGTGGGCCTGCGCCGCATTGCGGCATTTCTTCAGGATATCCTCCGCGATCGTATCGATGCGGCTGATGGAGCCTCCCGCCTTGCTGATGAAGTCCACCGCACCAAGGGAGAGGGCCCGGATGGTCGCCTCCGTCCCCTCCTGCGTGAGGCTGCTGAGCATCACGACCGGTGTCGGGCATTCCTCCATGATGACGGCCAGCGCATTCAGGCCGTCCATCACCGGCATGTTGACGTCCATCGTCAACAGGTCAGGTCGCAGTTTTTTTGTCAGCTCAATGGCTTCTTTGCCATTTTTCGCCGTACCTGCCACGGTAAAGTCTGGCTGGCCCGTAAAGAGGTCGCTCAGAACCTTGCGCATAAAGGCAGAGTCATCGGCAATCAAGACTTTGATCATCCTGTTCACCTCGTCATCCGCACCAAGGCCGTCTATGCTTTAATCCTTGCCAATACCCTTGGCGATAACCTCCCGCTGCACCGTAAAGACGTAGTGGACGATCTTATTGGCAATCGCACGTGAGAGATGCTGAAAAGAAGCGCCGATATGGTAGATGTAGTCGTTCTCGCCCCGCTTCACGGCCGTGCAGCGCACGACCTGGCTCATGATTTCCAGCGCGCCGACATTGGGGATTTCGTTGATCTCCAGCCCCACCTGCGTGCCGACTTTCACCTCTTTGGGCCAGACAAAGCCGATGCCGTTGCCACTGAGGTCGATGACCGGTGCGACCACCGGCTCGGCGATGCAGCCTTCCTCATCGACAAGGCGCACCTTGACGTGCAGCTTCACACGCACGCGCACGAACGCGCGATCCTGGAACTTCTCGCATTCCGTCGGCTTCGTGATGCGCCAGACCGGTACCTGGCCTTCCTTCGACGTGCCGAGGAATTTGGTAAAGAAGCGATAGCGGCTCGCCTTGTCCGCTGCCAGGCCATAGAAACTTTCACCGGTTGCCGGGATGACCGGCACGCGCTGATTGTCAAAGGGCATCGCCACAATCATCACATCCGGCCTGATATCCTCGATCCGGCTGTGGAAATGCTCTTCGCGACCATCCAGGAAAATCTCCAGTCGCTGGCCTACCTTCAACACTT
>Ga0256406_1006934_pt1 | contig 11051 bp, 10 predicted proteins | sample RumenRJG_03DNA_FD_185986 | JGI IMG/M metagenome (GOLD analysis project Ga0256406, IMG submission 185986) | Bovine rumen microbial communities from Lethbridge, Alberta, Canada - RJG_03 | ecosystem: Host-associated > Mammals > Digestive system > Stomach > Rumen | place: Canada: Alberta | collected...
GCCCACGTTGCATTCGCCCGCAAGTTCGCGGGCGAGAGCATGGTTCTGCTCAAGAACGAAGGCTCCTTGCTTCCTCTCTCTTCGTCATATAAGCGTGTGGCTGTTGTGGGCCCCATAGGTAACGACGTGGCACAGCTCTACGGAACCTGGAGCACAAAGCCCGACGGCCGCAAGTCGCATACTGTCCGTGAGGCTCTGGCCAGCGCGTTAGGCAGCACCTGCGCGGTCACCTACAACCAAGGGTGCGAGGGGGATGTTAATTCAACTTATGACTTCTATAACGACACTGTCACTGCCTCCAACAGTAAACTCATTGCTGAGGCTGTGGCCGAAGCGCAGCGAGCCGACGTTGTTGTGGCTTGCGTGGGCGAGCAGGGCGGCTGGAGTGGTGAGGGCTGGTCGCGGGTCAACCTCGAGTTGCCCGTCAGTCAGCGTCAGCTGCTCAAGGCCCTCCGTGCCACAGGCAAGCCCATTGTCATCGTTGTATTCAGCGGGCGACCTCTCATCCTTACCGACATCGATCGCAACTTCCCCTGCATCCTTGAAGCCTGGCACTTGGGCACCTCGGCCGGCGACGCATTGGCCGACGTCCTCACGGGAAAGGTTAATCCTTCGGGCAAGACCACTATCACCTTCCCGCGTTATGAGGGTCAAATACCCATCTACTATAATTGTCTGAACACCGGACGGCCGCAGGGAGTCTATAAGCCCGACTGGTTCACCCCTACGTATAAGGATATTCCTATGGACGACAATCGCCCGCTCTATCCCTTTGGCTATGGACTGAGCTACAACCACTATACCTATTCCAACCTTCGTGCCGACAAGGTGAATGCGAAAGGCAGCAACGACAGTATCCGACTGAGCATCGACGTCACCAACGACGGTTCGCGCGAGGGCAAAGAGACGGTACAGCTCTATATCACCGACCTCATCGCTTCGACTTCGCGTCCGGTGAAGGAGCTCAAGGGATTCCAGAAGCTCGATTTTAAGTCTGGAGAGACCAAGACCGTGAGCTTCACCATTACGCCCGACCAGCTTTCCTTCTATAATTCCAAGCTGGAGTATGGCTGGGAGCCAGGCGATTTTGAGGTGGCCATCGCGCCCAACTCGGCCGATCTCCATAAGCTGAGAATCCACTGGGATAAGTAGAACGACAGTCAAAACAAACAGTATCAAAACAAGCAATATGAAAATGAGAAATAAGAAAGCCATCATGCTGGCCATCTGCGGCTTCTTAGGAGCCATTCCTTCCTTGGCACAGCCTCGGGAGGGAACATTCTCCATCGTGCCTCATATAGGAGTCAGTCTTGCCAATCTGGGCAACAATTCCATTCTTTACACCACGGATGCCGGTACCGAGGACCGTTTTTACGACTCGCGCTATAAGGCCGGTTTTGATGGTGGAGTAGACTTCTTCTATCAGGCTGCCCAGCGGCAGGCAATCTCCTTGGGTGTGGAATACCAGATGATGGGCTACCGCTATCCCGATTTGGAGCAAGTGAATGCCGACGGAGTTCACACCGGGCTTAGTGAGCAGCGCCTCACCAGCGGCTATCTGGCCATACCTCTGAAAGTCCATTATTATTTGGCTCAGGGACTGAGTGTCAGTGCGGGCATGCAAGTGGGCTTCCTGCTTCATGCCAACTATCATCAGGTGGAGAGCACTTTCTACTACGACGAGGATGGCAAACTGCAACACAAGCAGGATGTTAACGGTAATCTGCAGAAAGACGTGGAGACCGACGACAAAGTGAAGGATGCTTATAAGAAGGTGGACTTCTCTATTCCTATCGGAGTCAGCTACGAGTTCATGAACGTGGTAGCGGGCATACGCTACAACCTCTCGCTCACCAATGCCAGGAAATATGTAAGCGGCAAGAACCGGTGCTTCGTCTTTACTGTAGGGTATAAGTTCAATCTCTATTAACGACCAACCAATAAACCATTGATATGAATTTTTTAGACGACGACAGAATCATCATGACGCTCGATGCGGGCGGCACTAATTTCGTGTTCTCTGCCATGCAGGGCGGAAAGACCATTGTGGAACCCTTCTCACTGCCATCAAAGGCTGCCAGTCTCGACGACTGTCTGGGCCAGTTAGTGGCAGGCTTCGAGACGGTGAAGTCGCTGGTACCCAAAGCACCGGTGGCCATAAGCTTTGCTTTCCCCGGTCCGGCCGACTACGAGAACGGCATCATCGGCGACCTGCCCAACTTCCCTTCCTTCCGCGGAGGGGTAGCCTTGGGCCCGTATCTGCACAATAAGTTTGGCATTCCCGTTTTCATCAACAACGACGGCAGCCTCTTTGCCTATGGCGAGGCTATGGGCGGTGCTCTTTTAGACGTAAACCGTGAGCTCGCAGAGGCTGGCAGCCCTAAGCGCTACCGCAATGTGCTCGGGCTCACTTTCGGAACAGGTTTCGGAGCCGGTGTGGTTGTCGACGGACATTTGCTGCTCGGTGACAACGGTGTAGGCGGTGACATCTGGTGCTTTGACAACAAGCTCCATCCTACGGAGGTGGCCGAGGAAGGGGTGAGCATACGTGCCGTACAACGTTTCTACCGCGAGCTCTCCGGGGATAAGGCTGAGCTCACACCGAAAGATATCTACGACATAGCCTGTGGCAAGCAGCCCGGTGACGACGAGGCCGCCAAGGAGAGCTTCCGCCGCTTCGGTGTGGTGGCAGGCGATGCCATAGCCATGGCCGATACCATTGTCGACGGACTCGTTGTGATTGGCGGTGGTGTGGCCAACAGCTATAAATATATCTTCCCCGCTCTTGTCGACGAGATGAACAGCAAGCTGCTGCTGCGCGGCCAGGAAGTGAACCGCATGCAGATGAAGGCCTACAATCTTGAGGACCCGATAGAGAAGGCCGAATTCCTCAAGGGAGAGCCTGTAAAAGTGAAGGTGCCCGGCACCGACAGTTTTGTCGACTACGACCCGCAGAAGCGTGTAGGTGTGGTCTTGACGCGCATCGGAGCCAGTCAGGCCATCTCACTTGGCGCCTACCTCTATGCCATCTATCATCTTTAAGTCTGAATGGCAGGATGTGGCGTAGTGTGCTGTCTGCTTAAATGACTCTTTAATCTGCTGAATGGCAGACGTGTTTTTAGCCCCAGTCTAGGGAAGCGAAGGCTACCTTAGGCTGGGGATTCTGTTTTTTCCCCCATATCGGCAAGTGTGGATGCTGTGACTGAGAATGTGACTTGTTTATGTATATGAGTGAAAGCATAGGTCGGTACCATTCCCGTTTTCTTCCCCGTTGCGGCTCTCATATATGTCCTCAAGCTGGAGTGCAAACTGTCTGATGTTTTCCAAGGCAGCCGGTTGCAGAGGATAAAATATCTACGTTCTAATGACTGATTCCGCTTCGACGGAGCGTATCAAAAATCAAAGGTCGCGAGAATGTTTGTAAAGAAAAACGAACGCGAAAGTGCCAAAATACGGGCTTATTTTCAATCAAGGTCTACTTTGCTCCCAAATACGCGCTGTTTTTTGATGGGTTTGTAATTTGTTGATATTTAATATTTTGCGTATTCGTGGCTTTACTTTTGTCCTCGAAAACGTTGAAAATAGGTCGAAAAACCCCTGTTTGGGCCTTGAAACACCTATGTTTTAGGGCGCTCGAAGTCCTATCTTGAGGCGCTCGAAGTCCTATCTCGGGACGCTTGAGGTCCGATCTCGAGGCTCTCGAAGTCCTATCTCGAGCGAAAAGTACTCAGAAAAGGCTCTTTGAGTGCCCTTGTTTTTTCTATTTCGAGATTTTTGTTTGTAAAGGATTCAGAAAGGTTTAGCATTTTTTAACGGCAAGTTTTTCGTATCAAAAATTAAAGTTTTTCCCATTCTCCATCCCTTTTAGGCGGGGGTAATTCTGCTTGGGAATGCACCGTCCTGCCAATGCTATGTCAGCCAGTCGCTCTTATGTGCTGCTTTCGTCTGTCTTTCCCGAATCGAAGGACTCCTGATAGGTGTAACTCTACCGTAACAGGCAAATTGTCAGCCCGAAAAGCACAAAATCCTTCATAATGAGCCCTGTTTCGTGGTTTTTCACTAACTTTGCCTATTGAATATTAAACAGTAGCTTCGAGAGAAATGGAAAATAGCAAGACACCTCTTTTGGGCATGACGCTGGCCGAGCTTCGTGGAGTGGCCAGCTCGTTGGGTATGCCCGCTTTTGCCGCACGGCAGATGGCCGAGTGGCTCTATGTGAAGCATGTCGACTCGATAGAGGCGATGACCAACCTCTCGAAAGTCAACCGGCAGCGGCTGGCCGAAAGTTATGAGATAGGATGCCGCAAGCCTGTGGATGCCCAGCATTCCAAGGACGGCACAGTGAAATACCTCTTTCCAACAAGTGGAGGCAAGCAGGTGGAGACAGTATTCATTCCCGAGGATGACCGTGCCACACTCTGTGTCTCGTGTGAGGTGGGGTGCAAGATGAACTGCCTCTTCTGTCAAACCGGTAAGCAAGGTTTCGAAGGAGCGCTGACGGTTGCCGACATCCTAAACCAAGTCTATTCCGTGCCCGACCGTGAGCGGCTCACCAATATCGTCTTCATGGGACAGGGAGAGCCGATGGACAACCTCGACAACGTGCTGCGTGCCACTGAGATCCTCACTGCACCCTACGGCTACGCCTGGAGTCCCAAGCGCATCACGGTGAGCAGCGTGGGACTGCGGGGCAAGTTGAAGCGCTTCCTTGAGGAGAGCGACTGCCAGGTGGCCATAAGTCTTCATTCGGCCATTCCCGAGCAGCGTGCACAGCTCATGCCGGCCGAAAAGGGATTCCCCATCACCGAGGTGGTGGACCTCCTGCGCAATTATGACTTTGCCCATCAGCGCCGGCTCTCCTTCGAGTATATCGTCTTCGGCGGACTCAACGACACACCGGTGCATGCCCGCGCCATCGTGAAGTTGCTGCAGGGTCTCGACTGCCGCGTGAACCTTATCCGCTTTCATCAAATTCCCGGTGTGGCGCTTCATGGAGCCAGTGAGGAAAAGATGGAGTCGCTGCGCGATTACCTTACTGCCCACGGAGTCTTCACCACCATCCGGGCCAGTCGCGGCGAGGACATCTTTGCTGCCTGCGGCCTGCTCAGCACAAGCCGTGGAATAGCAGGCATACGCAGTCACGTCCACAGCAAGGGCTGAACAGCGAAAATTCTCCGACAGCCATTCATGGGCTGCCATCAACAATATAAACACTCACTATTATGCAAGACAGAAAGATACGCGTGGCCATTACCCACGGCGATACCAACAGTACGGGCTACGAACTCATCTTCAAGGCTTTCGCCGAGCCTTCAATGCTTGAGCTGTGCACGCCCGTCATCTACGGCTCACCGAAGGTGGCGGCCTACCATCGCAAGGCGCTCGACATTGAAACCTCGTTCAGTATTGTCAGTAAGGCTGACGAAATACGCGACGACCGTCTCAACCTGCTCACTACGTTCGACGATGAGATAAAGGTGGAGTTGGGACAAACCACTCCCGAATCCGGTCTGGCCGGACTGAAAGCCCTCGACCGGGCCATGACCGACTATCGGCAGAATGCTTACGACGTGCTTGTCACGTTGCCGCTCAACGGCGCTGCCCTCACCACGACCGATTTTCAGTTTCCCGGTCAGACGGGTTATATAGAGGCCAGTCTCGACGAGGAGGGCAAGGCCGTGCAGCTGTTTGTCAACGACCAGCTGCGACTCGCACTGGCCACGTCGCGCCTTTCAGTGAAGGATGTGACGGGCTGCATCACGAAGGAGCTCATCATGAACCGCACTACCACGCTCTGGCAGTCGCTCCGACGTGACTTCCGCCTCTCCAATCCGCGCATCGCCGTTTTGGCTCTTAATCCACGGAATGCCGAGGGAAACTTTGGCGAAGAGGAGCGCGACGTCATCATGCCCGCCATAGGAGAGCTTGCGGCTGCCGGTATTAGTGCTTTCGGTCCTTATCCGGCGGAAGAATTCTTCGGCGAGGGGCTCTTCGAGCATTTCGATGCCGTGCTGGCTATGTACGACGACCAGGGACTCGCACCTTTCAAAGCCCTGACCACAGAGAGCTGCACCGTCTACGACGCAGGCCTTTCCATTGTCCACACGGCTCCCGCCGGTGATGCCGACTTCGAGTTTGCCGGAAAGGGTAGTGCCGACCCGGCGGCGCTCAGGCATGCCATCTATCTCGCTGCCGACATCTTCCGCCACCGCAATGAGTACGATGAGCCGCTGGCCAATCCGCTAAAGAAACTCTACAAGGAGAAAAAAGACGACAGCGACCGCAGTCGCTTCGCCGCTCCAAAGAAGATTGACAAATAAGCCGCCAATTCCTGAAGCTATCTCAAATAAAATGATTAACTTTGCCGTCTAATGGATACATCTAAACTGCAAAGCATCAAACAGCGCTACAACGTCGTGGGCAACTGCGACGCGCTCAACCATGCGCTCGACGTGGCGCTGCAGGTGGCTCCTACCGATCTCTCCGTGCTCATCGTCGGCGAAAGTGGCGTTGGCAAGGAGATTATTCCGCGCATCATCCACGACAACAGTCCCAGGAGGCGCGAGAAGTATTTTGCCATCAACTGCGGCTCCATTCCAGAAGGAACCATAGACAGCGAGCTGTTCGGCCACGAGAAAGGCTCCTATACGGGAGCTATTGGCGAGAGCGAGGGCTATTTTGGTACAGCCAACAAGGGAACCATCTTCCTTGACGAGGTCGGCGAACTGCCCTTGGCTACGCAGGCCAGGCTGCTGAGGGTGCTCGAGACGGGAGAGTACATCCGCGTGGGAGGACAGCAGATTCTGAAAACCAACGTGCGCATCGTGGCAGCCACAAACGTCAACATGCGGAAGGCTATCAGCGAGGGAAGGTTCCGTGAGGACCTTTACTACCGGCTCAACACCATCCCCATACAGATGCCGCCGCTCCGCGAAAGGGGAAACGACATTCTGTTGCTGTTCCGTCTCTTCGCCTTGCAGATGGCAGAGAAATACCATATACCCAAGATTACGCTCACCGACGATGCCAAGCAGATAATGCTGAAGTACAAGTGGCCGGGCAATGTGCGACAGCTGAAGAATATCACCGAACAGATGTCGGTGCTCAGCGAGAAGCGGGAGATTGACCCGCAGACGCTGCTGATGTATATTCCTCAGGATGTGGAGAGCACAGAGCTTGCACCCTTGGGTAGCGCTTCGCAGCACTCCTACGAGAGTGAGCGCGAGATGCTCTACAAGATACTCTACGATCTGCGGGGAAACGTGAGCGACCTCAGACGCGACGTAAACAGCCTGCGCAAGCAGCTCGACGATGCGCGCGCTATCTCGCAGGCTACGGGCTACAGTAGTTTTACGCCGGTAGCGGCCGATGACAAGCTGCCTGCTGTCACCACGGACAGCCGTCGAATGACACCTCAGTCGGAAGAAGCCGTGGCTGAGGAAATATCAGCTGAACCCGAGAATCTGAACCTGAGCAACTTGGGACGGCAGATGGTGGAGAAGGCCCTGGAACGCAATGACGGCAACCGCAAGAAAGCTGCCCAGGAATTGGGTATCTCCGACCGTACGCTCTACAGGAGAATAAAGAAGTATGGCCTCGACAATAATAATGCCTGACCACATAGAAGACGCCGCATGAAGCATACTGCTCTCGTTCATGAATGGAACCGCATGTTCGGTCAAGGAGCTCCGGCTGTTGTCGTGGGACTGTTGCTCTGTGTTGTTCTGGCTGCCTGCTCTGTGAGCTATAAGTTCAATGGAGCCAGCATCAACTACGATGTCACCAAGACCATCGAGATAAAGGACTTCCCGATTCGCAGCAGCTATGTCTGGGGACCGATGGGGCCGATGTTCAACAACCGGCTCCGCAATAAATTCGCCGACCACACGAAGCTGATACAAGTGAAGCGCAACGGCGACTTAAAGATTGAAGGCGAGATTACGCAATACTCCCAGCGCAACAAGTCGGTGTCGAGCGAGGGCTACGCTGCACAGACGGAACTCTCCGTGACAGTCAACGTGAGGTTCACCAACAGCAAGAACCACAAGCAGGACTTCGAACAGCAGTTCTCGGCCTCAAAGTCGTACGATACGACTCAAAGCCTTAGTGCGGTACAAGAGGACCTCGTGTCGCAAATCATCGACGACATTGTCGACCAGATTTTCAACGCTACAGTGGCCAACTGGTGATGCCTATATATAATAAGGTATAAGGGAAAGTGAACGCAGGCTATGGACTTGGCAACACTCATAAAACATCCGGAACGGCTGGACAAAGATACGCTCTACGACCTCAGAAGCTATCTTGCCCTGCATCCGTGTGTGCAGCCGGCCCGACTGCTCCTGCTGCAGAACCTCTACCTGCTCCATGACTCCACCTTCGACGAGGAGCTCCGCCGGTCGGCCATCTACATCACCGACCGCCGCAAGATATTCAATCTCATCGAGGCGGCGCACTATCAGCTCCGGCATACCGAGAAGAAGCCCGCGGAGAAGGCACCTCAAGGCGACCGCACCATCTCGCTTATTGACGATTTTCTTAATTCCATTCCTGACAAGGATGAGGAGAAGACGAAGCGGGAGAAAAGAAAGCCGACACCGGCTGACGCAGCTTACGACTATGTGGCTTATCTCCTGGAGACCAGCGACGACGATGAGTCCTCCGAAGATACGACGCCTAAGATGAAAGGGCAGAACCTTATCGACGACTTCATCAACAACGACTCGGGCAAGATTACGTTGAAAGACGAACCCGAATACGTGCCGGAGATAACGGACGACAATGACAGCGGAGGTGATAGCGATTCGGGCTATTTCACGGAGACCCTGGCAAAGATTTACATCAAGCAGGGGCACTATGAGAAGGCGCTCGAGATTTTCCGCAACTTGGGAGCTGCCCGCACGAAGCATAACCTCTATTATGCCGACCAGATGCGCTTCCTGGAGAAACTAATAGCAAATAACAAATAATATATTAAATATGGTTTACACTTTATTCGTAGTACTTATCGTTATAGCTTCGATACTTATGATAGGTATCGTGCTTATACAGGAATCTAAGGGAGGTGGTTTGGCCTCCAACTTCTCGTCGTCGAATGCCATTATGGGTGTCAGACGAACCAACGACTTCGTGGAGAATGCCACATGGGCTCTTGCAGCCGTCATGGTGGTGTTCAGCGTTATCTGCGCTTATGTCGCTCCTACGGCTTCCACCGACCAGAGCGTCCTTGAGCAGAAGGCCACTCAGACGGAGACCACGAACCCGAGCAATACTCCGGGCTTCGACGCCAGCCAGCAGGCTCCCGCTCAAGGTGCTGCCCAGCAGGCTCCCGCACAAGGTGCTGCCCAGCAGACTCCCGCACAGGGTGCTCAGCAGACTCCTGCAAAGTAATAGCAAAAGCACTCTTACGCTCAGTTCAAGGCGCAGACAGAAAAGTCTGTTTGTCCGCTTCAAGGGTGTCACAAAGCGTGCTGAAGCCAAGCTCAAAAGCCCGCAAATGTCCGATGGATTGCTCCATGTAGGACATTGCGGGCTTCTTCGTTGAAAATAATTGGCGCAAAGTTTGGCTGAATCGAAAAGTTGTTGTATCTTTGCACTCGCTTTCCAATAGGAAGTTTACACGGTGGGTGTAGTTCAGTTGGTTAGAGCGTCAGATTGTGGTTCTGAATGTCGTGGGTTCGAGTCCCACCCCCCACCCAAGCGAAACGAGCGAAGTTCCTGATAACAAAAGGATTTTCGCTCGTTTTCATTTTCTTGTGTGCTGTGTTTTAGTCGATTCTATTTGCCGAACCGATTCTCAAAGTCTCTGAAGCGCTCATATAAGTCGTATCGTCGAAGCCCTGTGTGTCTTTTCCCCGCACCATGTATTTGAAATCGTTGCCGAGGGTCTTCTTCAGTTGGGGAAGCTACTTGCTGGCTTCCATACTGTCTTTGGCAATGAGGAAATGTTTGCCGTCTTTGCCGAAATTTCTTAGAGAAAGGTTATCTCCAGAGCTTCACCATAGAAATGAGGGCCAACGACATATTGTACAGCGGTGGAAGAGAAGGGCTCGGCGAAAAAGTGGTGGCAATGTCCGGTGAGGATGGTCTTGAGCGGTTTCTGCTGCCGCAACCACTCTGTGAATTGCAAGGTTGTGGCAGACGCCCTTTGCTGGATTGCACTGTTGCGCCATTCTTCGGAAGGAGGGAGAGCCGGGTCGTAGCGCAACTTTGAGGAGATGGCTATGGGCAGCCCCGTGAGGAATGCGTCTTCACGGCGAGTCAACTGCAGATTGGATTCGCAGAGCTTGGGGGTGAAGAACGGAACGTGGCATACCAAGACAACGGGCAATCCCATTTCCATCACTTTCCGAAGCCTTTCCCATTCGGATTCGTTCACCTGGTAGTCGCAGTCGTTGAGCGTAGCGAAGAGTATGCCATGTACCTTCCTTACAGTCGGCAGATTGCAGGACAGAGCCGTGGGTTGCCCTTTCGATTGAGCGCAAGCCTCCCAGTCGCTTCCTTTCTCTCCTGCCCAGCGTGAGTATTCATGATTGCCGGGGCAGAAGAATACATCTGCATTCTTGAGAAGGCGTTGTGCCAAAAGAACGTTGGCTGTACTGACAAAATCTATGAGGTCGCCCCCATGAATCATCATCTCCCCGTGGCAGCTCGCGTATTCAGTGGCTTCCTGAAGATGACGGATGGAATGAGGAAAGTAGCCGGCTCTCCGCTTGCTGAACTCCTGCCATTCGCCGGCAGCCGCGTGGTCGGCCACTGCAAGATGAGTGTCGGCCATGAAGAGCACGCGGAAGGGCTTTTCCGCACCAGCCCTGATTCTTATCTTATGCAGTCTCATGCTGATTGTGGGCTGTGGGCCGCATAACGTCGTAGCCGAAGAGGGCAAAGTCGCCACGCGCAGGGTCGTCGGGGAACACCTCACTGAGGCTCTGCGACAGGCTCACCACGGTTTTCCAAGTGGGACTCTGGTTGCCAATGAGTTTCAAGTTGCGTGCCATTTGCACCACGTGAGTGTCCAGGGGGATGAGCAGATTGCGCTTGTCTACGAAATG
>Ga0256406_1006935_pt1 | contig 11046 bp, 5 predicted proteins | sample RumenRJG_03DNA_FD_185986 | JGI IMG/M metagenome (GOLD analysis project Ga0256406, IMG submission 185986) | Bovine rumen microbial communities from Lethbridge, Alberta, Canada - RJG_03 | ecosystem: Host-associated > Mammals > Digestive system > Stomach > Rumen | place: Canada: Alberta | collected...
AGTCCTCAGGTACGCCGAGAGCAGCCCACTCCTTGATGCTGCTCTGTGGCATCTTTGCCTCAGGCTTCATCTGCGGGAAGAGCATGATCTCCTGGATATTCTCCTTGCCGATCATCAACATGCAGAGGCGGTCGATGCCGATGCCGATACCGCTGGTGGGCGGCATGCCATATTGCAGGGCACGCAGGAAGTCCTGGTCGATGATCATTGCCTCGTCGTCACCCTTGTCGGCGAGCCTCATCTGCTCCTTGAAGCGGTTCTCCTGGTCGATGGGGTCATTGAGCTCAGAGTAAGCGTTGGCGAGCTCCTTGCCGTTGACCATCAGCTCGAAGCGCTCTGTGAGTCCGGGCTTAGAACGGTGCATTTTCGTCAACGGACTCATCTCCACTGGGTAGTCAATGATAAATGTAGGCTGGATGAACGTACCCTCGCAGAACTCACCGAAGATCTCATCGATGAGCTTGCCCTTACCGAAGCTCTCGTCGATGCCTTCCATCTTGAGTTTGTTCACAGCGATGTCGCGGATCTCCTCCTCGCTCTTACCGTCGAGGTCGAAGCCCGTCTTCTCCTTGATGGCATCGAGGATAGGCAGACGGCGGAAAGGAGCCTTGAAGGAGATGACGTGGTCGCCGTTCTTTACCTCTGTGCTGCCGTTGACAGCCACACAGATGGTCTCGAGCAAGCGCTCAGTAAACGACATCATCCAGTTATAATCCTTGTATTGCACATAGAGCTCCATACAGGTGAACTCCGGGTTGTGATATTTGTCCATACCCTCGTTGCGGAAGTTCTTGCCAATCTCGTAGACGCCCTCAAAGCCGCCCACGATGAGTCGCTTGAGATAGAGCTCAGTGGCGATACGCATGTACATGTCGATGTTCAGCGCATTGAAGTGCGTGATGAACGGACGTGCGCTGGCACCACCGGGGATGCTCTGCAGAATAGGAGTCTCCACCTCGGTGTATCCTGCCTCGTCGAAGAAGTTGCGCATCGTCTTGAGCACCTTGGCACGTTTAAGGAATGTATCCTTCACACCGTCGTTGACGATGAGGTCGACATAGCGCTGGCGGGCGCGCAGCTCAGGATCATCGAACTTGTCGTAAGCCACACCATCCTTGTATTTCACGATCGGCAGCGGCTTGAGGCTCTTGCTCAGCAGTTTCAGCGACTGGGCGTGAACAGAGATCTCACCCGTCTGTGTCTTGAAGACGAAACCTTTGATGCCGATGAAGTCACCGATGTCGAGGAGTTTCTTAAAGACCTTGTTGTACATGTCCTTGTCCTCGTCGGGGCAGATGTCGTCACGGGTGACATACACCTGGATTCTGCCCTTGCTATCCTGCAACTCTACGAAGCTGGCCTTGCCCATGATACGGCGGCTCATCATACGGCCGGCGATGACGACCTCCTGCTTCTCCCCCTCCTTAAAGTTTTTCTTGATGTCTACTGAAAAGGCATTGGTGGGGAACTCAGCTGCGGGATACGGATCAATACCCATGTTGCGCAGCTCCTGCAGGCTCTGGCGTCGTCCGATCTCCTGCTCGCTTAACTCTAAAATGTTCATACTAATAATTATATTCGAATATATTTTTCCTATATGCAAAGTTACAAAAAAGAAACGAGAACAAGAGCTATTTAATAATTAATAACCACCTCAGCCGGTGTGCAACATGCGCAACCCTGCACGATGACAGTGCGATAAGCGTGAGCGTCACTCACCCTCGCCAATGAAAGAAGATTACAGTTTGACGAATATCCGTTTCTTCCACAGCGCCTTTCAGGGGGTGCTAAGAATTACTCAGGCTATCCTATTTAGCAGGAAGTCTTCGTCCTGTTACTGCAATACCGACAGTCGCCGGGAGATTTTTCATCGTACCTTTAACCACATTTCTTGCTATCCCTTTGCGAAGAGCAGCAGGGAAATGGATTGTGCCTTGAGATCCGGAAACAATAGATAGCCCCACAAAGTATTCGTTTCCTTTCTGCAAAGTGATTGGCGAATTGGTCATTATTTTAACATCTGAATTCTTATTCACTGAAGACAGATTAATATAGATAGGCTTGGAACTAACTGGTTCGAATTGGTTTTCAACCACTTTATAAACGATAAGCCGAAGTGTACATTGCTCATAGGTGCATTCTTCTATGTGCAAATTGAAATAATCTATAATGAAATTGTCACTTGCTTTAAATTTAGGACCTATCTCTATTTTTCCAGAAGGAGCATTTCCGAAAGCGACATCCCCAGGAAGTCTCATACCTTTCCGTAGAATGGTAGCGGTCTTACCCTTTCGGGCAGCTACAGAAGCCTCTGCTATGTCATACACTCTGTCTTCCATTACAACACAAACATTTCCACCCTTGTATTGTGAATATGGTATCATTTTCTTCTTGTAACTAATATGCGAACAGGTCATGGGACTTTTAATGTTACCTGGAATCTCTAAAGCAAAACGTCCTTCTTTATCTGTAAGAGTGAAGATGCTGTCTACACAAATCGTTGCATACTCAATGCCAACATGTTCTTCATTCTGTACTAATCCGTTAATTTTAACCTGAGCCTTCAAGTCAAAGATTGAAGCAGCTAACAAAAAAAACAACAAATAGAGTTTGTTCTTCATCCTTGAAATTATATTATGTAATTGAAAGTGCGAATTCAAATAGCAAGTGCAAATTTACGAAAGCTTTTTGTAAAAGCATTCTATAGGTGTGGCAAAATTTAATTTTTCTCTTGGTCGCCTGTTAATTTTATGCATAATCTGGTTCACATCTTGATGGCTGACATCCTCCATTTTAGTTGATTTGGGTATGTACTGCCTGATAAGCCCGTTTTCATTTTCAATTCCTCCTTTCTGCCAAGAGGAGTAAGGATCCGCGAAGTAGACGGGTGCTTCCTGAGCCTGGCTGATCCTCTCGTGGCAGGCGAATTCAGTTCCGATGTCTGTAGTGATAGTCTTGATGATGTTCTTGAAAGGCTTGAGTAGATGTATCACCATTTCAGCCAATGCCTCGGCATCCTTGCCCGTGTTGAGTTTTCGCACGAAGAGCATGTTTGTGCTTCTCTCAATGATTGTGACAATGGCACCATGGTTGTTTTTTGCCAACAATGGTGTCCATCTCGAAGTCTCCGAAGCGCTTGCTGTCCGCCTCTTTTGGACGCTCGTCAATGCTTACCCGATTGGGTATTGAGGAAAGCCTTCCGCCGACAGGTCTTGTCCTGTGCTTGAGCTGGTGACGGCAGTTCTTGTAGAGGTCACCGCCCTGCCGCTTGTCCTTGCGTATGATGGCATATATGGTCTCATGGGATATAGACAGACCCTCCTTTGCCAGACTGCCAGAGATCTGTTCAGGAGACTATTGCTCCTCCTTGAGCAGCCTTATGGCCTTCTCTTTGACGTCTTGTCCGACAGATCGGTTGCCAGAGCAACGACGCTTATGATAGAAAGCATTCTTCTGGGCTGTCTCCCAGTTATAGCCTCCTCTACGCCCACTGTTTCGCTTGAGCTCGCGCGATATTGTGGACGGACTGACCTTTATAGCAGTTGCTATGTTTTTTTTCTTCATTCCTTGTTGGAGTAAGATAGAAATTGTGTACATTACCTGGACAGCAAAATGTCGGAATTCCAAGCGAGGAAAACAATCTGTCTGCATATTTATATGTCCACTCGGAACCATCATTAGATATATCTCCCGTAACAACTATGGCATCTATATCTTTCATTCCACGTATAACGTCAATGGAACGATTAAAATGTTCCATTGTATTCGTTTCCCAGGTAGGACATCCGTCCTTCGTGAGATGCAGGTCAGACATATGTATAATCCTCATACACTATAATATATCAGTTACATGACTACAGTTTGATATTTTGAATAACAGCCAGACTTCTATATGGACCATCTTCATCGAATAGCTGCTTGGGGATTCCTTCTTCTACAATCTTGCCGTCATCTATAACATAAACATAGTCGGCATCAAGAGAAGTGCTTACACGATGTGTAATAATTATAGTCGTACATTTTGTGACGCCACCCCTCAATTCATTCAGTACAAGAGTTTCCAATTCTGGATCCAATGCAGAAGTTGCCTCGTCCATGATATATATTCGAGCACCCTTGATGAACGCCCGGGCAAGAGCTATACATTGTTTCTGGCCACTGGACAGCAATGTTCCCCTGTCCCCAATGACTGTTTCGTATTGCTTGGGAAGACTCATGATAAAATCATGAATATGCGCTTTTTGAGCAGCTTTGATAACATCTTCTCTTGTGAATTCCTTATTTCCCAACGTGATATTGTAGAAGATGGTGTCCTGTATGAGAAGAGGATCCTGAACAACATATGAAATGTTTTTTCTGACAGAATTGATACTATATGCTCTGATGTCCTTTCCATATACCAGAAACTCTCCTTCATTCTGTCTATATAACAAGGATATTAAGCCTGCTAAAGTGGACTTTCCTGACCCTGTAGAACCAAGTATCGCTATCTTTTCTCCTTCTTTGACTCTAATAGATACCTTTTTCAGGACATCATCGTTCTCATAACGGAAAGATACACCTCTAAGTTCAATGACTGGCTCATCTGTATGACGAACCACGAACTCTTCTTTTACAGAATCTGATTCCTGCTCAATACGAAGTACTCTGTTCAAACGCTCCAAAGATGCCATTGCCTTACGAATGCCAAATGTACATTTCATAAGGTCACGCATAGGAGCAATAAGAGAATAGAAAACGCCAAGAAATGCAATAAGAGTTGCAGGGCCTATAGTTGATTCGCCTTTCAGAATCAATTCTCCACTGATACATAGTATCAATACAATAATGGCAACCAGAGAAAAGTCCGTGCAACTCCAGGCAAGAGAATAGAACCTGTTTTGCTTGTTGAAAATACGCTGGGTTTCATAATTGAGCACACTGAATTTATCTGAAAAATCACGTTCTGTGCTATAAGATTTCACAATTGGAAGCACACCTATCGTTTGTTCATACAAGGAAAGAATCTTACCCCTGTTGGTCTGTGCTTGGAAAGTAATCCGCTGCATTATCCTCCCCAAATACAGTATTATTGAGCAAATGACCAATAACAACGCCATACCATACATGGTTAGATTAGCCGAAATACTGGCCATCGTTACAATATACACTATAATCTGTATAGGATCTTTGATTAACATATCAAGCGTAGTTCCAATGCCGAAGTCAATCTCATCCACATCACTTGTCATTCGGGAAACGAAGTCTCCGCGATTTTCTTTGGAGAAAGCCAACACCGGCATGTTTACTATCCTGTTATATGCATCTTGCCTTAATGAACGTGAGATACCTGTTCTGATAGGTATTCGCACCCAATAGGCAAAATACGATACTATATTAAACAGGAATGACATGAGCACAACAAATCCGCCTATAGCAAACAACACCCAAGTTTTACCATTCACTGCTATCTGCTCCTGTAAATAGTACATGATGTTGTTCTTGGCTGCATCAAGAAAACCATTGTAAGAAGACAATCCTTTTGTCTCAACATATTCAAAAGTCTCGTCTGACAAGCCAAAGAGAAGTTGGATAAGGGGAATTAGCGCAATAAAACTGAATACGCTGAAAACTGAAGCTATAAAGTTCATAAGGACGTATGCAGATATACGCCCTTTGTATTCAGGGATAAAGTGCAAGATTAGTCTAAAGAAGTCCATATCAGCCTATTAGAAATCAATCTTAAATTTCACAGTCCAGGTTCTTCCAATAGAATAAAACAGATATACGTCATCAGGATTAACTGAAACAATATCTTGGCTGGCTGTTGTCGGATTCCATGCCTTTTCTATATAATGGTTATTGAACACATTGCTGACTTGGCCTGAGACTGTCGCATGTAAGGAACCTAACAAGAACTTGTAAGAACTCCATAAGTCAACACATCCATAGGAAGGAATCTTCCATGGCTCTACAACATTCATTTCTTTACCGAGTTTCAGACTGCTACCTGATAACGAGTAGTAAGCATAATTACGAGAGTAATGCGTGAAACCACCACCAATACGGAATCCTGTAAAAGGTTTGAAGGTGACATCAATCGCGGCGGTCGTCTGTGCCGATCCACCGATATGAATACCTTTCATGTTAATAGTAGCGTAGGCATGGTCTGCAGCACCTGGGGTTGTTATTCCTCCATCAGGAGTTACAGCCTGTCCGCTGAGTGTATAAGCATAGCCTTTCACATTGTCGCTGTCCCATTTCCAGTTACCGAGTGACAACATAGCACCGGCTTCTACCCAATGAACTGGTGTTGCTCTCAATTCAAACTCCAATCCCATATGCTTGGAATGAACACCAGTCATGTTGATATAGTACTGCTCGGTGATTTTGCCCTTCTTTGTCATACTCTTATCAAGCCATTTGGTATAATAAGCGTTTGCTTTGAACACAAGCCATCGGTTATGGAAAGAATAGCCGAGTTCTGTAGAGAACGATTTCTCGTTCTTAACTCTATCATTAGTCACATTCGATGAGGTCGCAGACATGAATACACCAGACTTGAACTGAGGAGCCTTCGAATTATAACCTATGTTGAAGAATGCATTGTTATAGGTATCAAAATTGTAATTGATACCAGCTTTGATGTTGCCGCACCAAAAACCTTTGGTGTCAGATCTTGCATTTGAGCCAGTATTATAGAATCTATCATACCTCCAAAAATCTGTTAGATTGATAGAACCTGAAATGAAAGTGTTGATATTGTTCTTGTTGTACTCTGCCTGAGCAAATATACCATTCTGAAGGATATAACTGTCATAGTCACGGTAAACGACATCGCCTACGCCAAGATGCTGACTCTTCCATTCATCAGTGGCCAGGGCATTATTGGTGATACTGACCTCGCTACGACATGGGTCAATATAATACTCACCGCCGAAGAGGTCAACAATCTCATTTGTATGCTGATTCTTGTAATAACGGGAATCAATACCGGCAAACCAGTCTATGCACCCAAAAGCCTGACTTGAAAACGTCGATAGCAAACCGTACCAATTCTGTTTGCCACGTATTCTTGACATTATCAACTCCGAGCCTTTTTCAGACGCTTTATTGATTGCTTCAATCTTGGAATAATCAAACGTGCCATCTGCCGCCCTAAATTTCATGTTTAACTTTCCATAGTCAGAGCCATACCAGTCATATTCAGAATAAGTGGTTTCATTGGCTTTTCCATTATAACCACCTCCGCTACCAAAAGCTGCATATACAGTTGTTGTCAAGTTCGATTTCTCGTTCACTTTCCATAGATGCTTTAGTGTCATAAACGGCATGTGGTACTTATTGTAGTCAGCTGTCTTACGCTGACCTGTACTATTGAAACCATAGTCAGGATTATATCTTCTCCAATCTTTATCCTGACTATACTTGGTACGCACCATTTCCCAATCAGCTTTAGTCAATGCATTTGAACGTGAGTAATGTTGCTGCGGTGCACCAAAAATGGTAAAGCTCAACTCATGATTGGCATTAAACAGTTTAGAAATGTTTGCGAAATAGTTGAAGACCTTAAAATCAGTACCTTGCGCATAGCCATCTCCATGAGAGTAGCTGCCCAAGACATTTATTGCCCAACCGTTGTCCATCAAGCCGGTACTTAGACTAAAAGAAGTTCTTTGATAGCCATCATTTCCAAAAGATTGGGAAACACTACCACCTTTTTTTGCTTCCAAGCCCTTTGTTATTATGTTGATTGTACCTCCTACAGAAGGAGCACTGAGTTTGGTGGCACCAATACCTCTTTGAACCTGCATGACTGAAGTGACCTCACTAAGACTTGCCCAGTTAGACCAATACACCGTTCCGTTCTCCATGTCATTTACAGGAATGCCATTGATCAAAGTCGCAACATTAGAATTGTCAAAGCCCCGAACAAAAATCTCTGAGTCTGCCCAGCTTCCGCCAACTCTATTTGGATGAACTCCCGGTGCATATTTCAATGCTTCAACAAATTCATCATTGCCAAGTCGCTCTTCAATCTGTGAGGCCGAAACATTACTAACAGAAACCGGAGTCTTTCTTGGAACTGCTAATTGAGAAGTTATAATAGCATCTGGTAAGACCTTGCTATCCATCTTCATTTCCAGAATTCCAAGATTCCGTTCATTAGTGACATCGATGGTCATTGGCTTATAACCAATATATGTGACTTTCATCATGTTTTGACCTTCCACGGCTGGCAACGAGAATTTTCCATCTATATCGGAGTATACTTTATTATCGCCTATGGTAACAATGGCTCCAGAAACAGATTCTTTGGTCTCAGAGTCAATTAAAGTTCCCACGATGGACTTATTCTGGGCCATCGCAACCTGAGAAGTTGCAATCGCTATGATTGCAAGGATGTTTCTACACTTTGTCAAGATAGAATATTTCATGTTCTTATTCGTGTTTAAAGTTTGTATTTCCTATACTTCTTATGTTTTTTCATTCGTATATAGCAGTACGATTCGATAGGTGGCTGTGCAACAAGCAAAAGACATAAGGCGAGAGCTCATAACTTGATGAACACCCGTTTCTTCCACAGCACCCAGCCCATCAGCGCATGCAGGGCTACAAACAGCGAAGCGTAGGCCACACTGGCCCAATAGCCGTTGAGGATAACAGCGCGCAGCATATCGTAGGCACCATCCTTGACTCCCACGGCACCGAAGAAGATGCCGATTGCCTCGCTGGCCACATAGAGGAAGAGGGGATTCATGCCGAACCATAGCGTCAATTTCACCAACCACGGTTGCCCGGCAGAGCCGCTGTTTGTCGTCTGACTTTGGGCTCTGTAGATGTCAAGCCAGCCTACAAGAAGGCCTTGCAAGGAGGCGGCAATGCCGCAGGTGAGCAGAACATAAGAGGGACTCCACACGCGCTTGTTGAGAGGTAGACCGAACTGCAGGAGCCAGCCCGCAAAGGCCATAATTGCGCCACAGACCAACAGCCGTGAGAGGACGACGAGATGGGGGTGTCCCAACTCGGGACGCTCTTTCCGAAGTGCCCACGAAGCGACGAGAAAACCTATCATCGTGTTGGTCATGGCAGATAGGCTGGAGAGCAGTCCCTCGGGATCCACGGGCGACTTATGATAGAGATGGGCATCGCCCAACAGTGCATGGTCCACGCGCGAGAGGATGTTCGTGACGCTGTCGTAGTCATAACCGCCACCAGCAAGCAGCACGACGGAATAGCCGGTCAACAACAGAGCTACGAGCACCCACAGTCCACGGAAGGAATGGGTTAGGTGATGGATGGTGAGAACAGCGGCTACGGTGGCTCCATAGCAGATGGCGATGCGCTGCATCACGCCCATGATGCGCAGATGGGCAAAGTCAAGCGGACGGCCGTCCATGGCCATGTCGAACCAGTTGATGAGCAGTCCGATGAGGAAGAGCAGCAGCATGCGCTTGATGGTCTTACGGGCCTGCTGTGGTGTCCACCGGAATCCGCCTTTACGAAGGCTGAGATAGGTGGAGATGCCCATGATGAAAAGGAAGAAGGGAAAGACGAGATCACAGGGCGTCATCCCGTTCCATTTGGAGTGCTGCAAAGTGGAGAAGATCTCCTCACCGGCTCCGTTGTTCACGAAGATCATAAACATGACTGTCAGACCGCGCAGAACGTCGAGGCTCACCAGTCGTTTCACTGCATTTGTATTTTGCTTCATCTTGTTCTTTCAATATTGTTGACCGACTACAAAAGTAATAAATATATTCTGAATCCAATGCCTTTTATGCCACAAAATTGCTTGACAAAACAGCATCTGTTCTCTCTTTCATTCTAGAGAGAATATAGTGCACTGGCTCAGCGCAAATCGACTTGGAAACACGAAAATCATGGGGCAATTTCATCAAAACAGTGGTTTTACTTCGTCAAACTTATTGTTTTATGTGGTCATCTCAGTTGTTTTACACGATAAAACAACTGAGATGACGAAAAATTTTCTAGAGAATTTTCCCTCAGAAAGGGACTTTGAGAAGATCGGAAAATCGGAATAATCCACAAAACACTGTTAATCAACAAATTAAGAAAACATCACGAGAATCGAGAAATCAGGAGCAAGAGGTCACTTGCTCGAGAAAATCGCCTTCTCGCACCCGTTTTTTTGTCAGAAAGCCCGACATTTTGTTTCTCTCAAAAACGCCATCACCCGCTTTGCCATGTCGACGCAATCGCCTACCGGCACCGGTGAATAGGTGTTGTGTCGAAGCGTCCACGGCTCTTCCATCGCATACCAGTCGATAACCGGGGCTTTGGGCAGCGCCATGGCAAAAAGCTCTGTCGCCGTCTTGTTGGCATTTGCTCCCTCGCCAAGTGCCGAGGCGTCGGGGCGGCTGTCGTGGGCCATCTGTCGGGAGAGCGCATCGAGATAGGTCTGCCAGCGCACGTAGTAGAAATCGCTCAACAGTCCTTGCCACTCCTTGTGGGCATAGTCGCGGAGCCCTCCCCGGTCGGCGCAGCCGCGGTTGCCCCAGGTCGTTATCTGCACACGGGCGTTCCACTCATAGATATCTTTCTCCTGTGGCGTACGTCCCAACGAGCGCGCTGCCTCGGTCCAATGGCCAAGCCGGAACTCGCGTCGCGTGCCTAAGAGGCTATCCTGCAAGAGCAACATGTGAAGAAAACGGGCTGAGTCGGCCGAGAATGCACGGCGGTCAAAGCCACGGTAGTCGGCGATGGTACGCAGATATTGCAGTCGGGCCTGGTCGTCAAGAGCCTGACGGGTGATGTCCACCAAGTCGTACTCAAAGTTGTTGTTGCCACGGTATTTGTCGGCGACGCTTGTCATCAGCTCAGCGGCGCGACGGGTATCGTTGGGATCGTAGTAGTTGTGCATCTTCGACCAGCTCTTCACTTGGAAGTTGTCGGTCGAGGGGCGTCCGTCAAAGATACTCTCGTGAGGTCCCTGCTGGTTGTTGCCAAGCGGACAGTTATAGATGCTGTTGCCCAGGACATGCCAGACTTGCCGCAGCACAGGGTCATCCACGCCATAGCGTGCCCGCACATAGCTGTTGAGCC
>Ga0256406_1006937_pt1 | contig 11045 bp, 8 predicted proteins | sample RumenRJG_03DNA_FD_185986 | JGI IMG/M metagenome (GOLD analysis project Ga0256406, IMG submission 185986) | Bovine rumen microbial communities from Lethbridge, Alberta, Canada - RJG_03 | ecosystem: Host-associated > Mammals > Digestive system > Stomach > Rumen | place: Canada: Alberta | collected...
TGAGGAGCGAGGGCTCCGGGGCAACCTCGGCGTTCCAGCCGATCGGCAAGCCATCGCTGCTGCGGTCGATGCCGCAGACGACCTTCACGCCGTCCATGCCCTGGCAGCAGTCCCACACGGCGTGGCCCATGCGGCCGCCGATCCCGACGATTCCTATCTTGAGCACTTCAGATCTCCTTGGTCATGATGATGAGATGACCCGATCTTACGCCGGATGCACAAAAGTGCAACGTGCGGTAGAAGGCCTGTGCACCATGGTTGAGCATTTCGACGTGGACTTCGAGTTCATCCCCGCCCTGCAGCCTCACGATGTGGCCGGCGGTGTCCAAAAGGAAGCGCCCGATCCCCCGGCGCATGTATGAAGGCTCTATATAGAGCGCGTGGACCTTGCCATCGCGGATCTCCCCTTTAAAGGCGAGGAAGCCCGCGATGCGCTCCTGGTGCTGATCCCCGACGCAGGCGAGGATGGTGCTGTTGCCATCCTGGGTCAGGCGCTTGCGCCAGAGTGCGCAGATCTCCCCAGGATCCAGCGAAACCGGAGTCTGGCGCTTCTCGTAGGCGCAGGAACGGTACTCGAGCATCGCGATGGAGGCACTGTCCTCAAGACGGGCCCAGCGCAGCCTGAGATCGTCAGCCGGCATGGCTCAAGAGCGCGCGGGCGCCCTCCAAGGTGGCGTCGGTGACCACGCTGCCGCCCATCATGCGGGCGATCTCGCGCACGCGCCCCTCGCTGTCAAGCTCGGTCACGCGCGAGAGCGTGCCGCCATCCTCCGTGTCCTCCTTTGAAACCAGGAGCTGGTTCGAGGCGGCGGCGGCGACCTGGGGCAGGTGGGTCACGGCGAGCACCTGCACGGTGCGGCCAAGGCGCGAGAGCAGGCTGCCCACGGCCGAGGCCGTGCGTCCGGAGATCCCGGTGTCCACCTCATCGAAGATCAAGGTGGGCGTGGAGTTGCGCCCTGCGGTCAAAACCTCGATGGCAAGCGCAAGGCGCGAAAGCTCGCCGCCAGAGGCCACCGAGCCTAAGGGGCCTGGATCCTGGCCGCGGTTTGCCGAGAACATGAAGAGCGCCTCGTCGCGCCCCTCGGGGCGGGGGCGGCGCTCCGAGTCGTACTTGAGGGAGATCCGGAAGACGCCGTCTGGCATCGCCAGATCCCTGACCATCGCCGTGACCTTGGCGGACATGTCATCGGCAGCCTTGGCGCGGGCCTCCGAGAGGACCCTGGCCTTCTCCTCGTAGGCCGCGCGCAGCTCCTTGACCTCGGAGGCCAGAGCGGTGATCGAGTCCTTGAGCGAGAGGAAGTGCGCAAGCCGGTCTTCAAGCTCCTGGCGCTTCAGGTAGAGCTGCGCCGGATCGGTGTGGAAGCGGCGGGCGAGCTCATGGCACATCGAGAGCTTCTGACCCACTTCATTGGCCTCGGCGGGATCCGAGTCCTCCTCGATGCCCGAGAGCGACTCGCGCGCATCGTCCAGGAGCTTGCAGGCATTGGTCATGAGATCGACCACCGGATCGAGCCTTTCGTGATCGTATTGGGCTGCGTCCTCGAGGTCGGAGATGCGGCTTGAGAGCACATCGAGCACGTTGCCCCCGTCGTTGCCGAGCGCCGCCTGGGCAAGCGCGATGGCCTCGGAGTTCTCCTGGGCGTGCGCCAGGGCGTCGTAGCGCTCCGAGAGCGCCTCGTAATCGCCCTCGCCCAAGTCGAGCTTGCGCATCTCCTCGAGATCGCGCCGCTCCTCGCGGAAGGCCGCCGCGCCGTCCTTCTGCTCGTCCGAGAGCTTCTGCAGCTCCTGGCGCTTGCGGTTGTAGGCCTCAAAGGCCGCCTTGACGGCGGCAAGCTGGGGATCGAGGGCGCCGAAGGCGTCCAGGAGCTCAAGCTGGCGGTCCTGATCCATGAGCTTGACCGAGGCGTGCTGCCCGTGGACTGCGATGAGGAACTGCCCTATCTCCCTCAAGGTTGCAAGCGTCACGGAGTGGCCGTTGACGTAGGCGCGGGACTTGCCGTCGGCGCCGATGATGCGGCGCAGCGCAAGATCCCCCTCCTCGTCCTCGAGATCGCGCTCCTTCAAGTACTTCCGCAGGGCGTCCTGCCCCTTCGTCCCGAACAGCGCCTCGACCTCGGCCCGCTCGGCGCCCTTGCGCACCCAGCCTGCCTCGGCGCGGGCGCCAGTCACGGCTGATATGGCGTCCACGGAGAGCGACTTGCCTGCGCCGGTCTCGCCGGTGATCGCGGTCATCCCGCCCTTGAAGCCGATCTCGTTCCTAAGGCTCAATACGAAGTTGGTCGCGGTAAGCTGTTCGAGCATTTTTCCCTATCCGAAAGCGGACTCCTGCCGCAAAAATCAAGTTCAAACGAGGCTCTGGCCCCACCCGAGCTTCTGCCGAAGCAGGCTGTAGTAGTCGTAGCCCTCGGGGTGGATGAGCTTGAGCATGACGCGGTGCTGCCTTATGGAGACCGTGCACTTGGTGTCAGCGCGCATCGTCACCTGCCCGTCGCAGTTGATGGCCACCAGCTCCGGCACCTCGCCCTGGGGGCCCTCGAAATCGATGCGCACCGCGCTCTTGCCCGGGATGATGATGGGCGAGCAGTTGAGCGACTGCGGGAACATCGGCACCAGCGCGAGCACGTCCAGATGCGGCTCGATGATCGAGCCGCCTGCCGAGAGCGAGTAGGCCGTGGACCCGGTCGGGGTGTTCACGATGATCCCGTCGCCACGCAGCGCGTACATGTAGCGGCCGTCGATGAAGACCTTGAAGGTCATCATGTGCGCCATCATGCCCGAGTGGATCACGGTCTCGTTGGTCGCCAGCGACTGGGCGACGAGCTCGCCGGCCCCGTCCTCGTCCTCCCTGAAGACCTGGAGGTCGAGCATGGTGCGCTGCTCGACGCTGTAGCGCCCGGCGACTACCTCCTTGAGGCTGTCATTGAGCCCCTCGGGCGAGAGGTCGGTGAGCAGCCCCAGGTGGCCTGCGTTGACTCCCAGCATCGGCACGCGCAGATCGACGAGCGTGCGCGCCGCGCCCAGAAGCGAGCCGTCGCCGCCGACCACGATGAAGAGATCCTTGGTGCGCATCTCGCTGCGGCTCACCGCGCGGATCTCGTGGATGTTGAAGCCCACGGCGGTGTTCTGGTCAAGGCAGGCCTCGACGCCCAGCGAGCCGAGTAGTCCGGCTATCTTCCTGATGGCGCCCGAGACCGGGCGGCGGTAGACCCTCGAGAGGATCACCGCCGAGTGGATCGGCTTATGGCTTTGGCTGCCGTCGTTCATGCGTATGCCCCAAAAATGATGAGCGGGGCGCGGATGCGCCCCGCTTCAGTCAATTCTACCGCCCGGCGGGATTTTGCAAAACCAGGATGTTCGCCCGCGTTCAGGATTGGGCGCTCCCTGTGGAAGGCTGGGGGCTTGAACGCTCGCCGCAGGAGGCGCGGATCATGAGCTTGGGCAGCAGCTCGATGCGCATGGGCAGGCTGTCGGGGTTCTTGAGCTCGTAGATGAGCTGCGTGGCGGCCTTCTCGCCCAGGACGTACTTCCTCTGGTGGACCGTGGTGAGCGGCACGCTGATCATCGAGGCGGCGGCGATGTCGTCAAAGCCGCACAGCTTGAGCTGGCCTGGCACGTCCACGTGGTTGCGCAGGCACCAGCTGAAAGCGCCCAGAGCCACCTGGTCGTTGACGGCGAACACGCAGTCTGGGGAGAGCTTCATCACCTCGCCCATGATCGCGTCGCCGTGATCGTAGTCAGGCTGGGTGTAGAGCGTGCCCTGGAGGATCCCGCTCTGACCGAGCCTTGCAAGCGTCTCGGTGCAGCCGCGCAGCCTCTGGCGGGTGGTATCGGCGTCCCTGGTGCCCATGACCGCGACCAGGCGCCTGACCCCGCAGTCGCACACCAGGTGCTCGGTGAGGTCGCAGGCGCCCTGGTAGTTGTCGTTGAGCACGGTGGACACCTCGTTCGAGATGGGGTTGTCCACGCAGATGACCCTGATCCCCTTCTCCCTGAAGATCTCGAGATCCTCAGGCTTGGCCGTGACCGAGAGCAGCACCACGCCCTCGACGCGGTAGGAGCAGAGCATGCCGAAGTACTGCTGCTCCTGCTCGCGGCTCCTCGTGGAGTCGCACAGGAAGGTCCCGTAGCCGCTCTGGCGCAGCACCGCGCTCACGCCCTGGGCGACGCTCGCGTAATAGGGGTTCGTGATGTCTGGCACCACGAGCCCGATGATCCCGGACTTGTGCGTGATGAGCCCGGCGGCCAGCGGGTTCTTGGAGTAGCCCAGGCGCTGCGCGGTCTTGATGATCCTGGCGCGCACCTTCTCGGAGACCCCCTTCTTGCCGTTGAGCGCCCTTGAGACGGTGGCCGGATTGACCTTGCACTGCTTTGCGATGTCCTTGATGTTTGCCATGTTGGGTGCCCCCGCTTTCCTGAAGATCGCTTAAGCCTAAGGCCCTATTGTGCGCAAAGCTGTGCGTGGCATGGCAAATCTTGAGTAAAGCCGCTTGCGTGTTGCTCGAAAGTTGACCTATGCAGCATTTTGCACATTGAAGGCTAATGCAATGATTTGAAAGGGCGGCGGCGCTGCAATTCCAGTCTTCGGAACCACATGGACGTTGCGCGCGCCTTGCGCCCTGAAAGCAAAAATCCCCGCGCTCGATTGCGCGGGGATTCCGATTTAGATGGAGGCAAGCGCCTCAGTCCTTGTGCAGGCCCCTGGCGATGAGCGCGTCGAGCCTCATGCTGTCGCGGATCAAGGTGTCGCGCTTTAACACCAGATCCGGCATGTAGCGCAAGCTGAGCCTGCCTGCGATCGTCGAGCGGATGAAGCCCTTGGCGCGCTTGAGCCCCTCCATGGCCTGCCTCGCCTCCTCATCGTCATCCGACATGAAGCTTATGTAGGCCGTGGCGTTGCGCAGATCGTCCGACACGCGCACCTCGGTCACCGTGGCGCCGCGCACGCGGGGATCCTTGAGCTCGCGCTGGAGGATCTCCGCCAGCTCGCGGAGGATGGCCGCGGCCACCCTCTCATTCCTGCCGTAGCTCCTGGGCATGGCTTACTCCAGGGTGCGCTTGACTTCGACGTTCTGGAAGACCTCGATCTGATCGCCTTCGCGCACGTCCTGGTAGTTCTTGACGCAGATGCCGCACTCGAGGCCCTGCTTGACCTCGGACACGTCGTCCTTGAAGCGGCGCAGCGAGTCGAGCTCGCCCTCGTAGATGACGACGTTGTCGCGCAGCACGTGGATCGGGGCCGAGCGCTTGACCACACCCTCGGTGACCATGCAGCCTGCGATGGCGCCGAACTTCGGGTGGTGGAAGACGCTGCGGACCTCGGCCATGCCTATGATCTCCTGGCGCACCTCGGCCTTGAGCAGGCCGGACATCGCCTTCTTGACGTCGTCGATGAGGTCGTAGATCACGCTGTAGTAGTGCAGATCCACGTTCTCATTCTCGATGACGCGGCGGGCGGGCCCGTCGGCGCGCACGTTGAAGCCGATGATCACGGCGTTCGAAGCGGTGGCCAGCGTGGCGTCCGTCTCGGTGATGCCGCCGACGCCGGAGCCCACGATCGCGACCTTGACCTCGTCGTTGCCGAGCTTGAGCAGCGCGTCGGAGATGGCCTCGACCGAGCCCTGGGTGTCGGCCTTGAGCACGATGTTGAGCTCGGTGGCGGTGTTGTCCTTGAACATGTTCTCAAGCTTGGACTTCTGCTGCCTGGCGATCTTCATCTCGCGGTACTTGCCCTGGCGGAAGAGCGCAACCTCGCGGGCCTTGCGCTCGTCGCGGACCACGGTGACCTCGTCGCCTGCGGTCGGGACGCCGGAGAGGCCGTAGACCTCCACCGGGGTCGACGGGCCGGCCTCGTCGACGGTCTTGCCGTTCTCGTTGCGCATCGAGCGCACGCGTCCGAACTGCAAGCCGCAGAGGATCACGTCGCCCTTGTGCAGCGTGCCGGAGCGGACGAGCACGGTGGCGACCGGGCCGCGGCCGCGGTCGAGGCGGGACTCGATGGTCACGCCCTCGGCCATGCCGTCGTAGACGGCCTTGAGCTCGAGCACCTCGGCCTGGAGCATGATGGCCTCCAGGAGCTGATCCACGCCCTTGCCGGTCTTGGCCGAGACGTGGACGAACTGGGTGTCGCCGCCCATGGTGTCAGGGACGATGCCGTGCTGGATGAGCTCGTTGGTCACGCGCTGCGGATCCGCGCCGGGCTTGTCAATCTTGTTGATGGCCACGATGATCGGCACCTTGGCCGCGTATGCGTGCTGGATGGCCTCGAGGGTCTGCGGCATGACGCCGTCGTCGGCAGCCACCACCAGGACCACGATGTCGGTGCACTGGGCGCCGCGGGCGCGCATCGCGGTGAAGGCCGCGTGGCCCGGGGTGTCCAGGAAGGTGATGCCGGTGCCGCGGGTCTCGACGTGGTAGGCGCCGATGCGCTGCGTGATGCCGCCGGCCTCGCCCGCGGCGACCTTCGACTTGCGGATGTAATCGAGCAGCGAGGTCTTGCCGTGGTCGACGTGGCCCATGATGGTGACCACCGGGGCGCGGGGCCTGGCCTCCGCGCGCTCGTCGCGATCGGAGAGCAGCTCCTCCTCGAGCTCGTTCTCCTTGCGCAGCACCACCTTGTGGCCCATCTCCTCGGCCACGACTTGGGCGGTGCCCTGATCGAGGACCTGGTTGATGTTGGCCATCTCGCCGAGCTTCATCAGGGTCTTGATGACCTCGGAGGCCTTGACGGCCATCTTCTGCGCAAGCTCGGCGACGGTCACGGTCTCGCCGATCTCGACGACGCGGTTGACCGGGGCGGCCGGGCGGTTGAAGCCGTGCTTCTGCTGGTTGATCTTCGCAGAACCCTTGAAGTTGAGCTTGCCGGCCTTGCCGCCCTTGCGGCGGTCGCGGCCCTGGACGCGGTCGTGCTCCTCTGCAGGGCGCGCCTGGCGGGCCTGGCGGCGGTCGCCCGAGATCCCGCTGCGGTCGCGGTGGCGGCCGCGGTTCTCGGCCTCGCGCTCCTGGCGGGCCTCGGCCTCGCGCACGTACTGCGAGGTGTCACCGTCGTCCTCGGTCTCCTGCCCGCGGCTTGCCTCCTCGGCAGCCCAGCGGGCGGCGTTCTCCTCGGCGAGCTTGCGCGTCTCCTCGGCCTGGCGCTGCGCCTCCTCCTCGGTCTTGCGCAGCTGCTCCTGCTCCTGCTTGCGCCGAAGCTCCTCGGTGGCCTTGTCCTCAGGCTTCTCCTTCTTGACGCTCTTGGGTGCTGCTGCGGCGGCCTTGCGGCGCTCCTCGGCGGCCTTCGCGGCAGCCTGGCGGCGCTCTTCCTCGGCCTTGCGGCGCTCCTCGGCGGCCTTGGCGGCAGCTTCGCGGCGCTCCTTCTCCTCGGCCTCGGCGCGGGCCTTCTCCTCGGCCTCGCGCGCCTTGCGCGCGGCGATCTCCGCAGGATCGATGACGATGCGGCGCTTGCGCACCTCGACCTGGACCTTCTTGGTGCGTCCGGCGGTCGACTGCACGGTCAGCGTGCTGTGGGTCTTCCTGTTGAGGGACATGCGCATGGGTTTCTGCGCCCCGTTGTTGTTATCTTCTGCCATTGTGTTCTGCCCCTCCGTTACTCAGCCTTCGAGCCGTCGGCAGAGCCCTGCTCCGCCTTAGTCTCGCTGCCTGAATCCTTGAACCAGTATTCGTTGCGCGCGGCCATGATGATCTCGCCCGCCTTCTTCTCATCGAGCCCCTCGACGTCGGTGAGGTCGTCGACCGCCTGCTCTGCCAGATCCTCGCCGGTCTTGATGCCGCGGGCGACCAGCCTGCGGGCCAGATCCTCGTCCATCCCCGGCAGGGAGGACAGGGCCTTGATGCCCTCGCTGTCGGCCTCGCGGGCCTTCTTCTCGACCGCGGCGCGTGCGTTGGCCTGAAGGGCCTTGGCCGTCTCCTCGTCGATGCCGTCGATGGACATGAGCTCCTCCTCGGGCACGTAGGCGACCTCCTCGAGCTTGGTGAAGCCCGCGTCGGAGAGCGCCTGGGCGAACTCGTCGTCGACGTTGAGCCCCTCGGTGAAGACCTTGAGGATCTTGCTGTTCTCGGCCTGGAGGTTCTTCTCCATCTCGTCCTCGGCCATGACCTTGAGGTCCCAGCCCAGGAGCATCGAGGCCAGGCGCACGTTCTGGCCGTTGCGGCCGATGGCCAGCGCCAGGTGGTCCTGCTCGACGCCCACGCTTATGGAGTGGGTGTCCTCGTTGATGACGATGCGCGAGACCTCGGCAGGCTCCATCGCGTTGGTCACGTACTGGGCGAGGTTCTCGTCCCAGAGCACCACGTCAATCTTCTCGCCTGCAAGCTCGTTGGAGACGGCCATGACGCGCGAGCCGCGCATGCCGATGCAGGCCCCGCGCGGATCGATGCGGTGATCCTTGGAGCGCACGGCAATCTTGGCGCGCGATCCGGGGTCGCGGGCGACGCCCATGATCTCGATGACGTCCTCGCCGATCTCCGGCACCTCGATGCGGAAGAGCTCCTTTAAGAAGTCGTTAGAGGTCCTGGTGCAGATGATCTGCGGCCCCTTGCCCGGATCGTTCCTGATCTCCTGGAGCAGGACCTTGATGCGATCGCCGCGCCCGTAGGTCTCGTGCGGGATGATCTGATCGCGCTTCATCACCGACTCGGCGTTGTTGCCAAGGTCGATGACCATGATCTCGTGGTTCTGCTTCTTGACCGTCGCGTTGACCACGTGGCCCACGCGGTCGCGCTGCTCGGCGATGATCTGCTCGCGCTCGGCGTCGCGCACCTTCTGCGAGAGCACCTGCTTGGCAGTCTGGATGGTGATGCGGTCGAACTCGACGGAGGGGATCTCCTCCTCGACGACGTCGCCAGGCTGGATGTCCGGATGATCGACCCTGGCAGCCTCGAGAGAGACCTCGGATGCCGGGTTCTCAAGCGGCCCGTCGGTGTCCACCACGGTCCAGCGCCTGAAAGTCTCGTAGGAGCCGTTCTTGCGGTCGATGGCCACGCGGACGGCGATGTCCACCGGGTACTTCTTCTTGGTGGCGGTGGCCAGGGCCATCTCCAGCGCCTCGAAGATCTTCTCCTGCGGAATCGCGCGCTCGTTGGAGAGCGCTTCGGCGATTTGGATGATTTCCTTGCCCATTTTCAAACCTCTTTGTCAGGATTTCCGGCACCTGCGGGCGCCTTCTTGGTGTTGTTCTTGAAAACCGGCACCGCCCTCATGAGGGCGATGTTGGAGAAGGCGGCCTCGATCACGGTCCCGCCCTCCTCCTCGATGGAGGCCATGCCGCCTCCTGCGGACTTGAGGATCCCGAGGAGGCGGCGCCTGCCGTCCTGGGGGATGCGCAGCTCGGCCTTGACCTTGGTGCCGACGTAGCGCGCAGCCTGCTCCTGCGTGAAGATGATGCGGTCAAGCCCCGGCGAGGAGACCTCGAGGGTGTAGGCGGGGCCTATGGGATCGGCCACGTCGAGCGCCGGGGAGATGAGATCCGCAAGCTGCCCGCACGTGTCGGCGCTCACTCCGTCCTCCGACTCCACGAAGATCTGCAAGACCCCGTGGTCCCTCCCTCCGCGGTACCTGATGCCCCAAAGCTCAAGCCCCATCGACTCGACCAGCGGGGCCACGGCCTCGCGCACCCTCTCCTCTACAGTCCCTGCCATCGGCGCCTCATGCAATCAAAAAAAAAGGCCCTTTCAAAATGGGCCTTCTTTTCACAAGTTCCACTCTTTTCACGGGGCGCTTGCGCGCCGCGCCGCAATGCGGCGCCCCTGATTCACGGGGGTTGGCCCCCGCCGTCGTGCATGCACGATCAGAGCGCCATATTTATAGCAGAACGCCGGGCTTTTCGCAATGCCTTTGTCAGTGCGATCCGAGGATCTGCGGCGCCCTGCCCGAGGTGAGCTTCACCGCCTCGATGGAGGTCTCGTCGGCCTTGAGGATCTCAAGCCTCCAGGTGCCGAACGAGAGCTTCTCCCCAACCTCAGGCACGCGCTGCAGGTAGTCCAGGATGAAGCCTGCCATGGTGGTGTAGTGCTCCGAGGGCGGGACCTTGAAGCCGGTGACGCGGGCGACGTCCTGGAGCACGGCCTCGCCGTCGATGCGGTAGGAGCCGGGGGACACCCTCACCACCTCGGGGATCTCGGCCTGATCTGGCAGATCGCCTGAGATCTCCTCCATGATGTCGTGCAGCGTCACGATGCCCTCGAAGTTGCCGAACTCGTCGAAGACGAAGCCGATGTACTTCTTGGCGTTGCGAAACTCCTCAAGCGCCTTGAGGATGTTCACGGTCTCGGGGAAGTACAGAGGCTGCTTCACTAGCTCGGTGAGCGCGCCCTGCGAGACCTTGCGCTCAACGCCCAGGGCCAGGATGTCGGCGCGGCTTATGTAGCCCTCGGGCTGGTCGCGGCGGTCGCGCAGGCAGGCGATGAGGCGCGAGTGGGTCATGCGCGAGGCCGTCTCAAGGATCTCCTCGGCCGGGGCGTCGGTCATCACGCACTCGAGATCGTTGCGCGCGCACATCACGGCCTTGACCGGGATCGACGACATGCCGAGCACGCGGGCGACCATGTCCTTCTCGCTCTGGTTGAAAACCCCGGCGCCGGTGTTCTGCACAATGGCCTCCTTGAGCGTCGGCACCTCGCTCTGGCGCGAGCCTAAGAGCCTCAGCACCAGGTTGGCGGCAAGCTCGCGGCTTTGCATCGAGCGTGTCGATCCCAGGTGGAGCACGTTGCGCCTTGCAATCTCGTTGAAGATCTCGATGATGACCGAGAAGCCTATGGCCGCGTAGAGGTAGCCCTTGGGCACCTCGATGCCCAATGCCTCGAGGATGAGCGAGAAGCCGATGAGGATCACGAACCCAAGGCAGAGGATCACGAGCGTCGGGTGGCGCGAGACTATGTCGGTCACGATCCCCGAGGCCAGGACCATCACGCCCATGGAGATGATTACCGCCGCCATCATGATGAAGACGTGGTCGGTCATGCCCACCGAGGTCACGATGGCGTCCACCGAGAACACGGCGTCGAGCACCATGATCTGGATTGCGACAACCGCAAGCGAGTGCGCACCGGAG
>Ga0256406_1006938_pt1 | contig 11044 bp, 15 predicted proteins | sample RumenRJG_03DNA_FD_185986 | JGI IMG/M metagenome (GOLD analysis project Ga0256406, IMG submission 185986) | Bovine rumen microbial communities from Lethbridge, Alberta, Canada - RJG_03 | ecosystem: Host-associated > Mammals > Digestive system > Stomach > Rumen | place: Canada: Alberta | collected...
AGAACGAATTTTCAAAACCGGGGAGCCTGTCTCCTCTTTTCGTGGTGGCCGATCAGAAAAATTCTGAAGCTTATGAATTTATCGAAGAAATCTCCGAAAAAGGGCTTGATTTAAGTTATCAAATTTTCATGCTTCATTGACATGAGGAATGTAGTACTTGTTCACCCAGTTCTTCAGGATGATCGATGCGATCAGACCGAAGATCAGTACCCACAGGACCGGTGATGCCAGCCTCAGCATCAGGATGAAAAGGGAATCATACGATCTTGAAATACGCAGGACCTTGTTATTGTCTGCTGACACGGCATAGTAGATCGTCTGTTTGGAAAGGGTAGTGCTCTTGCGAATGGACTCACCTTCACCATTCAGGAACGCTTCTCTGACTTCCGGACGGGAAGCGTGGTTTTCCATCTTTGATGCATCTTTCTTGGAATCATAGAGAACCGTGCCGTTCTGGTCAATCCAGGTGATGCGGGTTTCATCGGACAGTTCCAGAGAACTGAGATAATCCTCTTCGTTATCCTTCGGCATGGATGCGCAGATCAGATAGGCATCCTGTTTCAGATCTTGCAAGACATTGCCGGTGAAGTTGCTGTACAGGACATATGTGAACAGTGCGATCGAAGCGAGCAGGACAATTGTGATTGTCAGCAGGATTGTTTTGAACAGTGCAGGTGTCTTTTTCATGCTTGTTTTTCCTCCCCAGTGTATTTGCGGTGTGATGCAGCTATGTTGACACAGTGGTCTCCCATTCTTTCCAGGTTGCTTAATATATCGCAATAGACCGAAGCTGCCACAGCAGACTGACACTGTCCGGATGAGAGACGGCCGAAGTGGGATTCACGGGCTTCTGTTTCCCGTTTGTCGAGACTGTCTTCCAGCGCTTCCAGATGTTTCATTTTCTCATCATCGTAATGGCTGTACAGCTCGTGGGCCAGATCCAGCATGCGGTTGATGTGGTCATACATGCCGGTGATATCTTCTTTGGCAGCTGCAGAAAGATCTGCTTTGTCTTCCCGGATCATGTCATAGAACTCGGTGAGGTTGATGCTGAGATCGCCGATGCGCTCAAGATTCTTTACCGCATCCAGATCAATCAGTACGTTGGCATTGTCCTGCGGCGACATCTTATCCGATCGGGATATGGTCATCAGATAGGATGTTGTTTTATGATCGGTGTCGTTGATCATGGATTCATTCTGGCGGATCAGCTCGCCGTCTGCTTCTTTGCCAAGCATGTAATCATGGGTCAGCTCAATATTATTGCGCACAGCTTTGAACATGCCGTCAGTGACGGTGGAGACAGCCTGCAGGGCGCCGGCCGGGAAACTGCCGGCCAGTTTTTCATCCAGGCTTGTTGTATCAATAGCCATGGCCTTGCGGTCATTCCCGGGGATGATCTTTTCAATGAACCGGCACATCTGTTTCAGGAATGGAAAGAAGACGATGGTCGTGACCGTATTGAACATGATATGCGCCATACTGATCTGCATCATGCCGTTAAGATTCAGCCTGGCCGCAAGCCATGTGATGAATGATGCATACGGAGTCAGCAGAATCATGCCGAGGGTTGTACCGATGATATTGAACAGGGTGTGGATGCCGGCGGTACGCCTGGCGGCGGTGCTGCCGCCGATGGCAGCCAGAATGCCGGTTACGGTTGTACCGATGTTGGCACCGAAGACAAACGGCAGTACGGCCGTCAGCGTCAGAGCACCGGATTCATACATTATCTGTACAACGGAGATTGTTGCACTGGATGCCTGTACAAGCGCCGTCATGGCGGTACCGGTCAGAAGGGAGAGGAAGTGGCTGCCTGACATCTTTTCGGCAAAGGCGGTGAAGAACGGCATGTCCCTGATAGCGCTTAATGCATCGCCCATCATGGAAAGGCCGGTGAAGATCATGCCGAAGCCGATGATACAGGTGCCGATGGCTTTGCCTTTCTTTTTACGGGCTATAAGACGGACCATGAAGCCGATGAAGATGAAATACAGACAGTATTTATCAATATTAATAGAAAACAGGAAGGAAGTGATGGTTGTGCCGATGTTGGCACCCATGACGATGCCGGCCGCCTGTTCCAGGTTCATGAGGCCGGCTCTGACAAGGCCGATGGTAATGGATGTGGATGCGGAGGAGGACTGCATCACTATGGTCAGAAGAATACCGATGGACAGTGCGTAGATCGGTTTGGAAGCATATTTATTGATATACTCCCGCAGCTGATCGCCGGCAGCTGTTTTCAGAGCATCGCCCATGATGTCGATGCCGAACATGAATACTGCAAATCCACCCAGGATCTGATCCCATGACAGTGTCATATCATTTTCCCTTTTCTTTACACCTTTATCATAGAAACTTGATGTTCAGTACATAGGAAATCAATGTTAAATTTATGTAAAATCATCGACAGAAATGGTGTTTGCCGCAGTCTGGAAAATCGGAAAAAACAGGCATTTTACGGGCTTAATGCGGATTTGAAAAATATTTTACAATTTCAAGCGCTTTCATTGAAAAACTGCTTGCATTTCCCATCCGCTCTGAGTATATTTATAAAGCGCTGAGGCAAGAGCCTGAATCAAAGCATTGATTCAAGTTGATATACACAAGCTCAATCGGCAGATAGCCGAGCGTAATACAGCACACAACGGATCTCAGCAATCCGGTGATATACATCGCTGAACGGATCATGGTAATCCGGTGATATACAGTAAGAAAGAGACATTAAGTCTCCATTTTTTTTGCCTGCAGGCGGATGCCTGTTTTTTTGTGAGCAATGAATAAAAAACGGCATCCTTAATGGATGCCGGTATCAAGAGCGCGTGATGAGAATCGAACTCACGTATGCAGCTTGGAAGGCTGCCGTTCTACCATTGAACTACACGCGCATAACAATCAGAGGTGTCTCGGAAGGGAATCGAACCCTCGACCCACTGATTAAAAGTCAGTTGCTCTACCACCTGAGCTACCGAGACAGTATAAGGCTGGGGCAGCGAGGTTCGAACTCACGAATGAGGGAGTCAAAGTCCCTTGCCTTACCGCTTGGCTATGCCCCAATCTGCCCTTCTTTCAATATAATAACGCATTACGCTGTTTTTTGTAAAAAAATGGTGGAGACGGGTGGTTTCGAACCACCGAACCCAGAGGGAGCAGATTTACAGTCTGCCGCGTTTAGCCACTTCGCTACGTCTCCACTAAGTGCCGACAATAGGAATCGAACCTACAACCTACTGATTACAAATCAGTTGCTCTGCCAATTGAGCTATGTCGGCATAATATAACAATGGTGGAGGTTAACGGGCTCGAACCGCTGACCCTCTGCTTGTAAGGCAGATGCTCTCCCAACTGAGCTAAACCTCCGTGCGTCTCTCTCAAGATGCTTTGCTATATTACCATCTCAATTTGGGTTCGTCAATAGAAGTTTTAAATATTTTAAAAAAAGAATTCGGGAAGCTTGCAGGAGGGAAACAGGGGTATATGCTACAATGGTGGCACGGAGGAAACGCATGCAGATTTACAACGCTGGAAATATCGATCATAACAGCAGATTTGTGCTTTCGATTGTGATCGGTCTATTGGGTGCAGTCGCCATGGGCATCATATACGGCATGGTACAGAGTATCCTGCGGATTGAATTTGAATACATGTATATTCTGATCGGGTGGCTCATTGGTGAAATGATCCGCCGGATCGGACACGGGGTAACGAAGAAATACAATGTGCTGGGTGCTGTCCTGGCTCTGATTGCGATGATGACCGGGGATCTTGTGGTCAGATTCGGCTTTTCGGCCATTGTCATGGTCATTCAGGAGCCTTCGCTCTTTCTCAGTGTATTTGCGGCGCTTCTCAATTCGTTTCGGAGTGTATGGGGCATCTTCGGTGTCATGTTCCGCGTGATGGGTATGTATATTGCATATAACAGAGCAACAGTGCTTTGAAATAAGGAGAAATAGATAAGATGTATCGTCAGACATGGATGGAAGTCAATCTGGATCAGATTACGGAAAATGTAAAGAAAATCAAGAAGATATGCGGCAAGAAGATTATTGCGGTCGTCAAGGCGGATGCCTATGGCTGCGGTGATCAGCAGGTGCTGCGGGCATGTGTGGAAGGCGGTGCCGAGATGGCAGCGGTTTCTTCCCTGGATGAAGCGGTGATGCTGAGAAATGTCGGCTATGCCGGAGAAATTCTGATTCTTGGGGCAGTGGATCCGGCTGATGTGCCGCAGCTGATTGTCCGGCATATTTCAACAGCTGCCTATTCCATGGAATGGGTGAAGATGGTAACGGCCAAGGGCTGCCGCGGGTTAAGTGTGCATCTGGCTGTGGATACCGGTATGAATCGGATCGGGTTCAGGGATATTGATGAAATGAAGACAGCCCTGGAGCTTCTGACGGAGGCCGGATGTGACGTGGATGGTATCTTCACACATTTCTATTGTGCGGATGTGCCGGATCACAAGCTGACGGATCTGCAGTCTGAACGCTTTGAAAAGGCAGTGAAGGCGCTGGATTATCCGTTCCGCTGGATTCATTGTGATAATTCAGATGCAGCGCTGTTCCACCATGATCATTTTTCCAATGCCTGCCGCATCGGCATTACACTGTACGGCATCACCGGCTATGAGAATAATCTGGAACATGCTGTTTCTCTGTATTCTACGGTTACTATGTGCAAGCATATTCATGCCGGTGATACCGTAGGCTATGGGGCAACCTATACGGCAAAGGGGGATGAAATCATCATCACTGCACCGATCGGCTATGCGGATGGTCTGATCCGGGCCAACCAGGGCCGCCATGTGTATGTGGATGGCTGCTATGGCGAGATTGTCGGACGGGTATGCATGGATCAGATCATGGTAAAAGTGGATCATGAAATTCCTTTCGGTTCGGTTGTAGAAGTGTTCGGCCCGCATATTTCCATTGAATCCATGGCGGATGATCTTCATACCATTCCTTATGAAGTGCTGTGTCTGATCTCACCGCGGGTGACCAGACAATATATCTATCATGGCCATACAATGGAGAAGAATGAGAGACTGCTTTCTTCCTCCAATGAGGATGCGATCGGGCAATGAAGCATAAGATTACATTAGGCAAAGCGGATGAAGGAGATATTGAAGAGATCTGCCGGCTGGCGGATGATGTGATGTGCCGTTATGAGGACTTTTCTTCCATTGACAGGGAAAAGGCTCTGGGCTGGACACATCTGACCATTGCCAGCAATATCCAGAACTATGTCACGTTCTATCTGGAGGGACATAAGGCAGGATATTATCTGATCAGCCGCAATGGGGATGATGATCTGTATGAGATCTATCATCTGTTTGTGTTTGAAAACATGCAGGGAAAAGGCATCGGTACAGCAATTGTGCATCATATCCTGCATGAGACAAACGGCAGACTGTTTGTGTATATTTATACCGGTGATATTTCCACCTATACCATGTTTGCCAATATGGGCTTCATGATTCAGGAGATCTATCACCGTACTCGCTATAAGATGGTCTATCATCCCAGGGAAATGGCAGAGTACACCGGGTGTGTAGACAGTCTTCTGGATGATTCGGAGGATATATGATGACAGCGGATGATGAACTGAGAGAGCTGGATGAAGCGATTGAAGCAAGTGATGCGGCGCTGGAACATCTGGAAAGAGCCCGGCAGCTGCTGGACAGCGCGTCCGGCTGGGGCGTTGTGGACATGATCGGCGGCGGGATGTTTTCCACCTTTGTGAAGCGTTCCAAAATGCATGAAGCACAGCAGGAAGTACAGCTGGCTCAAAATGCCATGTCTGTGTTCCGGCGGGAACTCATGGATGTGGAATGGGTTGATGCCGCCGGCATGGGCCAGGATGGATTTCTTGGCGCGGCCGATTATTTCTTTGACGGCGTGCTGGCAGATGTGATGTCGTATGAGCGCATTCAGAGAAGCAGAGATCAGCTGGAAAGGACCATACGCCAGGTGGAGGGGATCCGGGAAAGACTGATCCGCCGGGAAGAGGAAATTGTTTCATTGTTCAGATAAGCCGGAGCAGCCGGCTTTTTTATTGAGAGAAAGGACAGGCATGGAACGCTGGTATTCATTTTCATCCTATTGCAAGAAAACATATGGACACAGGCTGTACCGGGTGCCGCTGGACGGCGGGTTTACCTGTCCCAACCGGGATGGAACAAAAGGCACGCGCGGCTGTATTTTCTGTTCGGGGCGGGGATCGGGTGAGTTTGCGATTGCCTATACGGGACAGAGACTGCATGAAGAAGATCTGGCCTATAACCGTACACATGGGTGTGAAGGGCAGTATATCGGCTATTTTCAGGCTTTTACCAGTACATATGGACCGGTGGAAAAGCTCAGAAAGCTGTATGCCAGCGTGCTGGAGAATCCGCTGTTTGCGGGTATTGATATTGCCACAAGACCGGATTGTGTCGGACCGGATGTGATTGTGCTTCTGCGTCAGCTGAAGGAAAAGTATCCGGAAAAAGTGTTCTTTGTGGAACTCGGCTTTCAGACATGCCATGAAAAGACAGCAGAATTCATCCGCCGGGGCTATGATAATGAAACATTTGTACAGGCAGTACAGAATTTAAGAAGAAGCGGGATGGATGTGATCGTTCATGTGATCCTCGGTCTGCCTTATGAAAATAAAGAAATGATGCTTGAGACCATACGCTTTGTCAATCAGCAGGATATTCAGGGCATCAAGATCACATCGCTGTATTATCTCAGGGGGACGGATCTTGGCAGAATGAAGGAAGCAGGCATGGATCTGCCGGTTTTGAGTGAAGCGGAATATGTGCACTGCTGTGCCGTGTGCCTTGGCACACTAAGACAGGATATTGTGGTGCATCGGCTGACCGGGGATGCTGTGAAGGAAGATCTGATTGCTCCGCTATGGGCAGAGAAGAAGGGACAGGTGCTTAACGCAATCCGGCATGAGATGAAAGTGCTGGATCTGTATCAGGGAAAGCTGGCGGGATGATGAAAGAACTGACATTGCGTGAGAGCATTATACAGGCAAACAGAGTCAGTGCTGAAGCAGCTTCGTCGGAAGAATCACATGTATGAAAAAAACAGGCAGATCACGCTGCCTGAATGGAAGCGACGGTAGTGCCGTCTGCGGTATGAATGGAGAAGACATTATCTTCAAGAAGACCATAGGTAGGCGGATTTCCTCCCTTGGGGATGGAGACCGAGCCGGGGTTGCAGAAGTAAATGCCTTCTTTTTCATATGCCGTATAGATATGGGTATGGCCGGAAAGAAAGATATCGCCTTTCATCATGCAGGGCAGATGATCCGGGGAATAGATATGGCCGTGGGTCATGAAGATACGTCTGTTTCCATAGGGGATGATGCTGTAATCCGCTAAGCATGGGAAGGTGAGGACTTTCTGATCGACATCTGCTTCACAATTGCCTCTGACGGCAATGATGCGGGTGGACAGGGCATTGAGAATCGGTATGACTTTCTTCGGGGCATAGGTGGGCGGTACATCGTTGCGGGGACCATGGTACAGCAGGTCGCCCAAGGCAAGGATATAGTCGGGATGATGACGCTCAAAAGCGGTCTGTACCAGTTCTGCCCCTGACAGAGCGCCGTGAATATCTGAAATGATTATATATGTATGTTCCATATTCTGTCTCCTGTTTGCATTATAGCAAAGTCCCTCACTATAATGACATGGTAAAAAACAGGAGTGCATTATGGAAAAGAAGTGCATTATTGTCGGGGTTACCGCTGGTATTGCGGCATATAAGACATGTACGCTTGTGTCTTCTCTGAAGAAGGCAGGGCATGATGTGCATGTGCTGATGAGTGAGAATGCGATGAAGTTCGTTTCTCCCCTGACATTTCAGACATTAAGTGCCAACCGGGTGATTACCGATACATTCATGACGGACTGGACGCCGGAAGTTCATCATATTTCATTAGCCCATAAGGCAGATGCTTTTGTGGTGGCTCCGGCCAGTGCGGATTTCATTGCCAAGGCAGCAAACGGCATCGCCGACGATATGCTGACAACAACCTTTCTGGCATCATACTGCCCCAAGCTTGTGGTGCCGGCCATGAATACGCATATGCTGGAAAATCCGGCTACGCAGCGCAACATTGCCCAGCTGAAGCAGGACGGCATCATGGTCATGGAAAGTGACAGCGGCTATCTGGCCTGCGGTGATACAGGCCGGGGCAGAATGCCGGAAGCGGATGAAATTGCGGATGCGTTAGGCATGGCGCTGCAGAACGATAAGTTCCTGCAGGGGAAAAAAGTTGTCATCAGTGCCGGACCGACCTGTGAAGCCATTGATCCGGTCAGATATATCACCAACCATTCTTCCGGCAAGATGGGCTATGCGCTGGCAAGGGCGGCCCGCAATGCCGGAGCGGATGCTGTACTTGTCAGCGGACCAAGCGTTCTGAAAGCGCCATATGGCGTAAGGATATGCCATATAGTTTCGGCTGCAGATCTTGCTGAGACGGTGCTTGAGGAAAGTGAAGATGCGGATGCAGTGATTATGGCGGCTGCCGTCGCGGATTATACCCCGATTGAAACGGCGAAGGAAAAAATCAAGAAGAGTGAAGGCGATCTTGGCATTGCTCTGAAGCGGACGCAGGATGTGCTGCTTGAACTTGGCAAGCGCAAGAAAGCGCACCAGGTTCTGATCGGCTTTGCCATGGAAACAGAGAATCTGCTGGCTAATGCACAGAAGAAGCTGGAAGGTAAGAACGCGGATTATATTGTGGCAAATTCCATTGCGGATCAGGGCGCCGGGTTCGGGGTGGATACCAATAAGATTACCATTCTGTCACATACAGGACAGAAGGCGTTTGCACTGATGAGCAAGGATGATGCGGCATGGACCATTCTGAAAGAGTGCCTGGAACATGACAGAGGAGAAAAAGATGCTGCTGGCTATTGATGTAGGAAATACGAATATTTCAATGGGAGTGCTTGCCCTTGATGAGGAAAAGATCCGCAGCTCCTTCCGTATGATCACCAAGACAGAACGCACCAGTGATGAACTTGGCGTCATCATCTATGATCTGCTGGCAAGAGCCGGGATCCAGGTGGAAGATATTGAAGGCGTCATGATTTCTTCGGTCGTACCGAAGATCATGTATACTTTGAATTCTTCCATTATCAAATACATCCACAAGACACCGATGATCATCACGCCCCGCACAAAGACGTGCATCAGGCTGATGGCTGACAATCCCAAGGCTGTAGGTGCAGACCGGATTGTAGACTGCACCTATGCCTACAGCCGTTTCAGACGTTCCTGTATCGTGGTGGACTTCGGTACGGCAACAACCTTCGACTATGTGAATGAGGCGGGGGAATTCCGCTATACGGTAATTGCGCCGGGCATCGGCATTTCTGCCAATGCTTTGTCATCCCAGACCGCCAAACTGCCGGAAATAGAAATCCGCAAGCCGCAGTCTATTCTGGGCACCAATACCATAACCGGCATGCAGGCAGGTGTTGTCTACGGCTATATTGGGACGGTGGAATACATTCTGAAGACAATGAAGAAGGAGCTGAAGGATCCGGACTGCCCGGTGCTTGCGACCGGTGGACTGGGCCGGATTATTGCCCGTGAAACAGACAGCATCGATATCTATGATCCGGATGTTGCCTATAAGGGCATCCGTATCCTGTATCAGATGAATCAGAAGTGAGGCAGATTATTCTGCCTTTTCTTCTTTGGACTGACGCGGGAAAAGATGAATGGAGTCAGCCAGGACTTCCGTGACATAGACTCGTGTGCCCTGATTGTTTTCATAGCTGCGGGAGCGCAGGGCGCCGCTGATGGCAGCATAATCTCCTTTGTGTCCGTAATCATTGAGATAGCGGGCAGACTGGTTCCAGATGACGCAGCTGATAAAGTCAACTGCATCTTTATCACGCGCGAGTTTCTGTACTGCCAGGGTAAAGTTGACAACCGGTTTTTCGGAAGCCATTTTCAGTTCGGGGTCGGCAGTAAGTCTGCCGCAGAGAGTAACGGTATTATTCCACATTTTTAATCTCCTGTTGTTCAGTATGGATTTTCATCGAGATGCCAGGCTTTGATCATGATGTTCATGGCGGTTTTAAGTTCCCGCTGACATGTGCGGCGGGAAACACTGTATTCAGCCATGACCATGGCCTGGGTATATTCATGGCGGCCGCTGAAATGGGCCGCGACAAGCAGAGCACGCTGCAGCTCATTCAGTTTTTCATTGAAGAGCGTCAGGTGCTGGCGGACGGATTCCCGGTCCTGGGCTTCCCTGATGCACTGATAAAGGGTCGGGTCATCACGGTGACAGCAGGAATGATCGCCGCAGTATAGAGGTCTGGAACTGATGAGGGAAGCGGCATGTTGAAGGTTTTCAGGAAAGTATGCCGTACGGGTTTCATCAAAAAGATACAGGGTGTAGAGATAGGCTTCGTTCAGTCTGCTGATACAGCCGCAGGCAGCCCGGAAGCGGACCGGCGGCGGAGCACAGCAGGAACGGATCTGGGAAAGAGTGACCATGTATGGGTTCCTCCATGCTTTGCATTTGAATTTGTGATACGGCCTGGATGGGCGGAAGAAGCTGTATTTGGTTCACTTCTGCATGGGTCTGTCCTCGCTTTCTTTAGTAGCCTTCAGGGGCCCTCTGCTATATTTCTTTGCAGAAATCCATGCCGTTCCACGCTGAAAAAGGAAAAAAGCTGAAAAAAAGAGGGAAAGAAAAAAAACGGAAAAAGTTTGAAAAGCTTTATGCGGCTTGAATAAAGGATTTATGGCAGTTAATTGTGACATGTGTCAAAGAAAACAGGCTTGACGAGCGTACATCAGCCATGCTAAATAGTGTATGCTAAGATTCGTGTGCAGAGATCAGCATACGGATCTTTTTTCTTCATGAAAAAAAGCAGTGCGCTTTCACACACTGCTTTTTGTGTGATGGGCAGTCACACTCATATATGAACGCAAATAGTGCGTTGTCAAAGTAATCCCTAGAGGGATAGAACTGGATGGTGAAACATGAAAGCGAACAAACCTTAACGGAGGTGAAA
>Ga0256406_1006941_pt1 | contig 11041 bp, 9 predicted proteins | sample RumenRJG_03DNA_FD_185986 | JGI IMG/M metagenome (GOLD analysis project Ga0256406, IMG submission 185986) | Bovine rumen microbial communities from Lethbridge, Alberta, Canada - RJG_03 | ecosystem: Host-associated > Mammals > Digestive system > Stomach > Rumen | place: Canada: Alberta | collected...
GATACCGGTCGCAAAGGTTCGTCTGACATCGGTATCAATGAGTGCCATTTCCGCCGCCTCATAATAATATTTATCATGCATATACTGAATCAGGTTCAGAATATTGACATAAAGCCCTGCCAGCCAGTCCATCATCAGATCATACTTGTGCATCACCTCCGTATAATCCAGGTACTCGGAGGTAATCGGCGCATATTCCGGGCCTACCTGCATGGGCGAGCCGTCTTTATCCTTAAACTTCTCGTCCTTTCCTCCGTTGATGGCGTAAAGCAGGCACTTTGCCAGGTTCGCCCTTGCTCCGAAGAACTGCATTTCCTTTCCCGTCTGTGTGGCGCTCACGCAGCAGCAGATGCTGTAGTCGTCTCCCCAGACCGGTTTCATGACATCGTCATTCTCGTACTGGATGGAAGATGTCTCAACGGAGATGGATGCCGCGTATTTTCTGAAGTTTTCGGGAAGTCTGGAACTGTACAGCACAGTCAGGTTCGGCTCCGGAGACGGCCCCATATTCTCCAGTGTATGAAGGAACCGGAAATCCGTCTTTGTTACCATGGATCGTCCGTCCAGCCCTGTTCCGGCGACCTCCAGCGTCGCCCAGACGGGATCGCCGGAGAACAGCTGGTTGTAGCTCGGAATCCGGGCAAATTTCACGACACGGAACTTCAGCGTAATCTGGTCTATCAGCTCTTGTGCTTCTTTCTCGGTAATTTTACCTTCCTTCAGGTCTCTGTCCAGATAAATATCCAGGAAGGTGGAAATTCTTCCGACAGACATGGCCGCGCCGTTCTGCGTCTTGATCGCTGCCAGATAGCCGAAGTAGAGCCACTGGACAGCCTCTCTTGCATCCCGCGCCGGAGCCGAGATGTCATACCCGTAGGATTCCGCCATCTTCTTCATTCCCTGAAGTGCCCGGATCTGCTCGGCAACTTCCTCTCTCTGACGGATCACATCATCGGTCATGGTTCCGTCTCCGCAGTTGTCGAAATCCTCCCTTTTCTTTTCTACCAGGAAATCAATTCCGTATAGAGCGACCCTGCGGTAGTCGCCGACAATTCTTCCTCTGCCGTAAGTATCCGGAAGTCCGGTTACGATATGCGAATGCCTTGCCCTTTTCATTTCCGGGGTATAGGCGTCAAACACTGCCTGATTATGAGTCTTATGATATTCATTGAATATCTTATGGAACTTGTCATTGATATGAAAGCCGTAGTTTTCCGCGGCCTCTTCCGCCATCTTAATTCCGCCGTAGGGCATAAAAGCTCTTTTCAGGGGCTTGTCTGTCTGAAGTCCCACGACCTTTTCCAGTTCCTTGTGCTCCGGATCAATGTATCCGGGTCCGTAGGAAGTCAGACCGGAAACCACCTCGGTCTCGCATTCCAGGACGCCTCCTCTTGCACGCTCCTCCTTCTGAAGTTCCTGAATTTTATCCCACAGCCTCTCCGTTGCCTCCGTCGGACCTTCCAGAAAGCTTTCATCACCGCTGTAAGGCGTATAATTGTTCTGAATAAAATCCCGAACATTGATATCCTCTGTCCATTTGGTTCCCTTGAAAGTTCTCCATTCTTCTCTCATACACGATTGCCCTCTCTTTGTCTGTTACAGCTATCATCTACCGGTTACCGTATTTGCCGCAGACCGCTCCCCTTTCCCCCGGAAGGGGCTGCACGATAAGGTTGTGTCCGCTGCCGCAAAATCCTTTCAGGCTATTTCCGCTTCTACTCCGGCACGGAGTATCTTTTCCGCCTCCCGTACCTGCTGTCCTGTCGGCGGCTTTACATTTTTCAGAGGGTATTCCAGCCCAAGCTCCTTCCACTTGTACGCCCCCAGAGAATGATAGGGAAGAACCTCTACCTTCCGGACATTGGTAAGCGTATCCAGAAACCTTCTCTCCGCCAGCAGATCCTCCGGCGCGTCCGTCCATCCCGGAACAAGCACCTGACGGATCCAGACCGGTTTTCCGATTTCGGAGAGGAATCGAAGCATGTCCAGAATATTGTCATTCGGCACTCCCGTTAGCCTCCGGTGCTTTTCCGGATCCATCTGCTTAATGTCTACAAGAAGCAGGTCGGTGACATCCATCAGCTTCCGGAAAGAATTAAACCAGGGCTCCCGGCGGGTAAACGGCTGTCCGGCTGTGTCAATGACCGTGCTGATGCCCCTCTGCTTCGCTTTCCGGAAAAGTTCCAGAAGAAACCCCATCTGCAGCAGCGGCTCTCCGCCGGAAACGGTAATTCCTCCCTCACTGCCCCAGTAGTTTCTGTAACGCTCCGCCTCGTCCAGCAGTTCATCTGCAGAACGCCTGTCGGACGTCCTTCCGTCCCAGGTATCGGCGTTGTGACAGAATTTGCAGCGCATGGCACATCCCTTCAGGAAAATAACATACCGGATTCCCGGACCGTCTACTGACCCGAAGGACTCTGTGGAATGAATATTTCCTCTGATCATGACAAAACCCTTTCTGTTCTGAAAAACCAAAAAGCCGCCTTCCCGAAAGGGAAGACGGCTCTCTTCTTGCCTGTCCGCTTCTGTTCTTCCGGGAACACCCTGAGAATAACAAAAGCCGGAGTATTATTCCTTGATTATAATCAATTAATAGCTTGTATTCGTTTTTATGCCTGTTCCGCCAGTTTCTTCAGCTCCTCTTTGTGCAGAATTTTCAATCTGCCTCTTCCGACCCGCTTAATAATGCCTTCTCTTTCCAGGAGCGCAAGGTTGCGGCTGACAGTTTCCGTGCGCAGGTTGATGGAAGATGCAATATCCTCCAGTTTCAGATGGATTTCATTCCCCAGGCACCTGGTATCACGGTGCAGCAGAAACTCCGCCACGCGCTTTTTCGGTTCGCGGATAGAGAGCAGCAGAATCTTTTCCTCCGCGTCATCCAGATCCACACTTAACATCTCCAGAAGGTTCATGGCCATCTGGGGATTTCTGTGGAAAACATCCAGCAGATCGCCCCGTGGAATCTGACACAGCTTCACATCTGTCAGGCAGACCACATCATAATGGTAATAGTGCTCCTTCAGAAAGATCCCGTGCCAGATAGCCTGTCCGTCGTGAAGGACATCCAGAATATGTTCCTCGCCCGAAGCATCCGTGTGGCAGATTTTTACCTTGCCGCACCGGATAATCAGCACCGATTCTATCCCGTCTCCTTCTGAGGCGAGATAACTGCCTTTCTCATGATCTGTGTGAATGGCCTTCTGAACCAGCTCCGCCTGAAGCTCATGCGGAATATCCCGAAAAAGCCGGATGGACGAAATGCAAAAAGGGTTTCCCCTGCGGTATTCACAGGGACATTGTTTCTGTTCCATAAAAAACTCCGTTTCTATACGGCAGACGTTGATGCCAGCCTTTTGTATGGTACAATACTGTCATAAAAACAGTTTTCCGCGAATGATTCTATAGCCGCCGGAACTTAACTTGTATATCTGATCTGGATCTGATAAGGAGCCTGCCTGTGAAGCTGAAATTCCGAAAACAATATCTTCTGTCTGCAGCCGCTTCGGTTCTGTCTGCGCTGATTATGGCGGTTACCAATAATACACTGATCGAGCAGGCCAACCTGCTTCCGGGCGGGGTGATGGGTCTGTCGCGCCTGCTGCATCTGATCGGCAGCTATCTGGGAATTTCTCTGCCCGTAACCGCCTTTTATCTGGGTATCAATATTCCGGTAGCCCTGTTCTGTCTGAAAAAAATATCCAGAAGATTCGTTGCTTTTTCTCTTCTGCAGGTCATCTGTTACTCGCTTTTTGTTCATATCCTCCCCGTCTACGCCATTTTCAACCAGAATGTCCTGAATGTAATTTTCGGCGGGGCGGGCTGGGGATTCGGGACAGCTGTTGCCCTGCAGGGCGCCTCCTCGACCGGTGGAACTGACTTTATCGCTCTATATGTTTCCACGAAAACCGGAAATGAAATCTGGATGCAGGTATTCGCGTTTAACTGCGTGCAGCTTGTGATTTTCGGGGCCCTGAGCGGCTGGGAGCAGGCCGGTTATTCCATCCTGTTTCAGTTTATCTCCACGCGGATGATCAGCACCTTCCACAGCCGTTACAAGCGGGTGATGCTTCAGATTATCACGCGGGAAAAAGATAAAGTTGTAAAGGCTTACCTGAAACATTTCTCCCACGGCATTACCGTTCTATGCGGAACAGGCGGCTATACCGGAAACGAGACCTGGGTACTGCTTGCCGTAACGTCCAGCTATGAAATGAGTGAAGCCATCGAGCTGATCCGGAAGGTAGACCCCTCCAGCATCATCAATGTTACCAAATCTGAGAAGCTGATCGGCAAATTCCAGCAGCCCTCCCTCTGAGGCTGTGGAAGACGGACCGTTCCGGTCCTTCATGCCTTCTCTCCTTTCTGATCTGTAAAGCAAAACCGGCTCCGAAACACTGAACAATCAGTATTTCAGGAACCGGTTTTTTCTTTACTTTGCGTAATCAGTTACGCGGCTTTCACGAATTACATTTACTTTAATCTGTCCCGGATACTGAAGCTCATCCTCAATCTTTTTGGAGATGTCTCTGGCCAGCAATACCATATCGGCATCGCTTACCTGCTCCGGCACAACCATCACGCGTACTTCTCTTCCTGCCTGAATAGCAAAAGACTTCTCAACCCCCTGGAAGGAGTTGGCTATGTTCTCAAGGTCCTTTAATCTGTTGGTATAAGTTTCCAGTGTCTCGCGGCGTGCGCCCGGCCGTGCTGCCGAGATTGCATCCGCTGCCTGAACAACGCAGGCAATAAGCGACTGCGGCTCCACATCCCCATGATGGGATTCCACAGCATTGATAACGACTGCGGGCTCTTTGTACTTCCGGCAGAGATCCGCGCCGATCTGAATATGTGAACCTTCCACCTCGTGGTCGATTGATTTTCCGATATCATGCAGAAGACCCGCACGTTTTGCCATGCGGACGTCCAGCCCGATCTCACCCGCAAGCAGACCGCTGAGCTGCGATACCTCTATGGAATGCTTCAGCGCATTCTGTCCGTAACTGGTACGGAATGTCATGCGGCCAAGCAGCCTGACCAGTTCCGGATGTACACCGTGAACGCCCACTTCCTGGAGCGCGTTCTCGCCTTCCTCCCGGATACGGTTTTCCACTTCTTTTCTGGCCTTTTCTACCGTCTCTTCAATACGGGCCGGATGAATACGGCCATCCACAATCAGTTTTTCCAGTGCGATTCTTGCGACTTCACGCCGGATCGGATCGAAGGAAGAAAGAACAACAGCTTCCGGGGTATCGTCAATGATCAGATCCACACCGGTAGCCTGCTCTAATGCACGGATATTACGTCCTTCGCGTCCGATAATGCGTCCCTTCATCTCGTCTCCCGGAAGTTCCACCACGGAAATCGTGGATTCCGAGACATGATCGACGGCGCATTTCTGTATGGCTGTTACCACATACTCCTGCGCCTTTTTGTCCGCATCTTCTTTTGCCCTTGTCTCATACTGCTTGTAAATCCTTGCAGCATCGACCTTTGCTTCTTCTTCAACAGATTTTAAGAGAAACTCTTTTGCTTCTTCGGAGGTCATGCCGGAGACTTTCTCCAGCTCCTGTACGCGCTGCTCTTGTAATTCGTTAACCTGTTTTTCCTTTTTCTGTAATTCCTTTTCCTTTGCTGACAGTTCACCTTCCCGACGCTCCAGCGTGTCCGCCTTTCTGTCCACAGTTTCTTCCTTGGACAGCACACGTCTCTCGTACTTTTGCAGCTCCAAACGGCGTTCCTTGTATTCCTTGTCCCGTTCGTTCTTCAATTTCAGGTTTTCTTCCTTTGCTTCGAGAAGAACTTCGCGTTTTTTAGTCTCGGCAGTTTTTATTGCCTCGTCTATAATTCCTCTTGCCTTCTCTTCTGCTGTTCCGACCTTTTCCTGATCCTCACGGTTTTTTCTGGCTACCGCCAGTTTTCCCGCGATTGGAACTGCAATAAGCGCAGTGACCACCACAGCAACGACCACAGAAATCACCTGGATTAACATGGGGTTCATTACAGGGTGTACCTCCTTATTCAATTTTCATTGTACAATCACAACAGAATTATTTTAGCCTTTTCGTACATTATTGTCAATGTGCAAACCCTGCTGCGCTTTTTATTTTGCGCTGTATTTTGCGCCTGACTGTTCTTATTTTATAAGCTGAAATTGAACGGATAACAGCGGATACCGCTCTATTTTACTTTTTCTGAAATACCCGGATGACAGCGGAAACAGCCCGTTCTATTTTTCTTCAAACATCCGGACTGCACTCCAGATATCGCCTGTGCGGAAGCCTCTGCGGGCCAGATAGCCGAACAGCCTCCGGAGTTCCCTTTCCTGCAGCTGATGCGGTTCTCCCGCCCTTTTGCACAGCAGGGCATAGATCTGCTCCGTCTCGTTCTCCGGAATCTCAGAGAGGGCATTCTCCACCGTTTCCTCCGCAACGCCCTTCTCTTCCAGCTCCCTTCGGATTTGGCACCGGCTTTTTCTGCCCTGCATCCCGAACACATAGTTTTCCGCGTATCGCCTGTCATTCAGATAGCCAAAAGAGGCGACATAGGAAATTCCTTTCTCCGCCTCCTTTTCATCGAACCCCGCCTCCAGTAACCGCTCCCGCAGCTCCTTTTCTGTCCGGTCGCGGTATAAAAGCAAATCCATCGCTTTTTTTCTGGGATCCCGGCTTTCCTCGTTTTCAGGGCCGTATTCAGAAGAAACGCGGTTTCTTCTGCCCGGATATCGAAAACCCATTACGCTTCCCCGGAAGCCGCTTCCGGTGCGCGGCCGTCCATGCCGGCCTCTGATTCATTCAAGACGGGGAAGCCATTGGCCGCACGCACCTTATTTTCCACCATAAGCATAAAATCAGGATGCTCGCTAAAATAAAGCTTCGCATTTTCTCTTCCCTGCCCGATTTTTTCGTTATTGTAGGCATACCAAGCGCCGGATTTTTGGATGATGTCCTGCTTTACGGCAAGATCCAGAATATCTCCCTCTCTGGAAATACCTTTTCCGAACATGATATCAAATTCCGCCTCACGGAAAGGCGGAGCGACTTTATTTTTTACAACTTTGACACGAGTGTGATTTCCGACTACAACGCCTCCCTGCTTCAGGGACTCTACACGGCGGACGTCCAGCCTGACGGAAGCATAGAATTTAAGAGCCCGCCCTCCCGTTGTGGTCTCCGGGTTTCCGAACATGACGCCGACCTTTTCCCGGAGCTGGTTTATGAATACCACGCAGCAGTTGGTCTTACTGATGGCCGCCGTCAGCTTCCGGCATGCCTGAGACATCATTCTTGCCTGCAGACCCACATGGGAATCCCCCATCTCTCCGTCTATCTCCTGTCTGGGGACAAGGGCGGCCACGGAGTCCACAATAATGATATCCACCGCGCCGGAGCGCACCATGGTCTCTGTAATTTCCAGCGCCTGCTCGCCGGAATCCGGCTGAGAGATATAGAGATTGTCCACATCGACCCCGATGTTCCCGGCATACACCGGATCCAGGGCATGCTCTGCGTCGATAAAGCCTGCGATGCCGCCGCGCTTCTGCACCTCTGCCACCATGTGCAGGGCGACAGTGGTTTTTCCGGAGGATTCCGGCCCGTAGATCTCTACAATTCTTCCCCGCGGAATTCCGCCGACACCAAGCGCAATATCCAGTCCGAGCGAGCCTGTCGGTATTGCTTCCACGTTCATCTTTGCGGCAGAATCTCCCAGCTTCATGACAGCACCTTTTCCGTACTGCTTTTCAATCTGTCCGAGCGCGGCATCCAGTGCCTTCATTTTTTCTTCACTAGCCATAATCAATTCCTTTCCAACGGCAGACCAGCCGCCGATGCCGGACATACAACAGCGCCGCCCGGCGAACATATGTTCCGAACAAATGTTCGATTCGGCATAATCATACCGTTTTTTCTTATTTCTGTCAACATGGGATCTCAGCGGAAATCACCCGGAGAACTCCGGATGGAAAGACAATTTTTTTATACCATATTTCCGGCCGTAAGTCCATAAACCAGGGGCTGCCGCTTATGCGCCTGACACCGGATGCTATTCAAAATATCCGATGCCCGCGCAATAAGCGGCAGCCCCGTTCTTATCTTCCTGTACGATCAGGCCTGCCGGACAGAAAAGTCTTCTTTTCCGATGCCGCACACCTGCCGCAAAATGGAAATGCCTTAATATCCGATCAGCCAGTCGTACAGCTCCTGATACTGCATGGCTGCCGTGTGCCAGCTGAAATCCTTTTCCATACCGCGGTCTACGATTTTATTCCAGTCACGCCTCTTGTCGTAATAAATTCTCTCCGCGTAGCGGATGGTTCCCAGCATTTCATGCGCATTGTAATTGGCAAACGAGAAGCCGGTTCCGGTATTTTCATACTCATTGTAAGGCTCTACCGTGTCCTTCAGACCGCCGGTCTCGCGGACAATCGGCACGGTCCCGTAGCGCAGGCTCATCAGCTGGCTCAGGCCGCAGGGCTCAAACAGAGACGGCATGAGAAACGCGTCGCAGGATGCGTAGATTCTGTGGGAAAGATCATTGGAATAGAAAATATTCGCCGATACCTTTTTGTCGTATTTCCAGGCAAAATGGCGGAACATGTTCTCGTACTTGGCCTCTCCGGTTCCCAGAACGACCAGCTGAATGCTGTCCTGACACATTTCATCCATCATATAGGCAATCAGATCCAGACCCTTCTGATCTGTCAGACGCGAGACAATGCCGATCATCATGACCTTCGGGTCCGTTTCCAGCCCCAGCTCCTGCTGGAGAGCCAGTTTGTTTTTAACCTTTTCCTTCCGGAAGTTTTTCACGTTATAATGCTGCGCAATGCACGGATCTGTCTCCGGGTTATACTCGCTGTAATCAATCCCGTTTACAATTCCGCGAAGGTCGTTGGCGCGGGCGCGCATCAGACCGTCCAGTCCCTCTCCGTAAAACGGAGTCTTGATCTCTTCCGCGTAGGTCTTGGACACCGTGGTGATGGCATCCGCGTAGACCAGACCGCCTTTCAGATAGTTGGCGTCCCTGTTGTATTCCAGTTTGTCAGGCGTAAAGTAGTAATCGGAAAGACCGGTAATACTCTTGATGCTCTCCTTATCCCATATGCCCTGAAACTTCAGGTTATGGATGGTCATGACGCTCTTGATATTGTGGAAGAAATCATTTCCCTGGAAGCGCTCGTGCAGATAAACCGGAATCAGTCCGGTCTGCCAGTCATGGCAGTGAATTACATCCGGATGGAAATTAACAACCGGAAGAATTGAGAGAACCGCCTTGCTGAAAAAGGCAAATTTTTCCAGATCCCAGGGCATTCCTCCATAGATCTGGTCGCCGGAAAAATGCTCCTCATTATCAATAAAATAATAGGTGATTCCGTCCAGCTCCAGCTTAAAGACGCCGACATACTGCTGGCGCCAGTTCAGATCCATGTAAAAATTAGTGATATACTGCATCTGGCTGCTATATTTTTCCGGAATGGCCTTATATTTCGGCATCACCACCCGACAGTCAAAATATTCTTTCTGAAAATACTTCGGCAGCGACCCGACGACATCTGCCAGCCCCCCTGTCTTAATAAAGGGAACGCATTCGGAAGCAGCAAACAAAATATTTTTCACAACGGATTTCCTCCTCTCTGTCCCGTTACATTTTTCCGGCCTTCCAGTCAGCCATCACCCGCAGGGTTTCCTCCGCGGGTCCGGAAATAACGGCGGACGCTATAACCTCGCAGGGAGGATTTTCTGTCACTGCCTGCACAGCAGCCGTCACAGCTGCCACATCTCCGCCTACAACAACGGTATCATGACCGCCGTTTCTGGTATATCTTGCCTGAAACGTCACATCTGCAGCCTTGCACATTTTATCCAGGACAACAACGCCGTTTGCCGCCCCCAGAACCTCCACAAGACCCAACGCACCGAAATTCATCCTGAGCGCCTCCTATTTCAAAATTGTCGCCTGCATGGCGGTTTCTGTATCCTCTGACGGGGCGGGAATGACATGTTTTCCCGTTAGCGTTCCGTATTTTGATCCGGCGGTCAGTGCCGCTTCCATAGCGGCGCGGACATCTGAGACGGTTCCCCTGATTTTTACACAGGCGCCGGCCTTCAGACGGTTTCTTTCCACACCCTGTATGGCAATATCCGCCGCCTTTGCAGCCGCATCCATGGCAACCAGACAGGCAACCATATTATCAAATTCAAATATTCCGATGGATTTTCCCATCCAAGAATTTTCCATAGCAGCAAAACTCTCCCATGCGTGTCATCTATCTTTTCCATCCGGCAGGAAAATCCCCTTTATCCGCACAGACGGTGTTTTTTCTCACTCCTTTTCCGGATAAGCATGGCTCTTCCGGATGGCGGCTCTTACCGGCAGGATCATGGAAGGCGACACGGACAGCTCATCCACTCCCATGCGGAGGAATGTCTCTGTAAGGGTCGTATCCGCCCCCAGTTCTCCGCAGATTCCTACCCAGGCTCCGCCTTTATGGCCGTTTTCTATCGTCATGCGGATCAGCCGGAGGATCGCCTTGTGATGCGGATTATAAAACACATCAAGCCGACTGTTCTGCCTGTCCATTGCCAGGGTGTACTGCGTCAGATCGTTGGTGCCGATGCTGAAAAAATCCACCTTGTGAGCCAGATCGTCACTGATCAGCGCCGCTGCCGGGGTCTCTATCATGACTCCCTCTTCCACATCATCCTTAAACGGTATTTTATCCGCGGTCAGTTCCTTCTTCACCTCTGCGACAATCGTGTGAATCTTATCCAGCTCCTCCACAGAGGTTATCATCGGATACATGATAGCGACCTTGCCGAAGGCACTGGCACGGAAAATCGCCCGCAGCTGTGTCTTGAAAATATCCGGCCTGGTCAGGCATATACGGATCGCCCGGTACCCAAGAGCGGGGTTGTCCTCCTTCTCCAATTCCAGATAATCCGCCTTTTTATCTGCTCCGATATCCAGCGTGCGGATAATCACACGCTTGCCGGCCATGGTTTCCACTACAGCCTTATATGCCTGGAACTGCTCTTCCTCCGTC
>Ga0256406_1006943_pt1 | contig 11039 bp, 10 predicted proteins | sample RumenRJG_03DNA_FD_185986 | JGI IMG/M metagenome (GOLD analysis project Ga0256406, IMG submission 185986) | Bovine rumen microbial communities from Lethbridge, Alberta, Canada - RJG_03 | ecosystem: Host-associated > Mammals > Digestive system > Stomach > Rumen | place: Canada: Alberta | collected...
TCAAGGTCGATGTCAAAGACAACGGCGAGAGCTACGACCTCACGGCAGAGCTGCCGGGGCTGAAGAAGGAAGACATTTCCCTGACCTACGAGAACAACTACCTCACGATCGCCACGAAGAACGAGCAGTCGAAGGATGAGAAGGACGACAAGGGCAACTACGTCCGCCGCGAGCGCGGCACGAGCAGCATGAGCCGTTCGTTCTTCATCGACAACATCGACGAGGCGAAGGCGACCGCCGATTACAAGGACGGCATTCTCTCCGTCCATCTGCCGAAATCCGAAAAGGCAAAGGAAACGAGCCACACAATCGCGGTGGGCGGCGCGGCCTGATCGCGACGGCTCAAATACGGTCTGTGCATCTCGCACGGAACCAGACAGGCCAAGCAAACGGGGGCTGGCATCCATTTGGGTGCTGGCCCCCGCTTGTTGTCATACGATGGCATCTGCGGCGCATCCTGGAGACGATGACGATACCATTCGAAATGGCTTTGCAGGAAGCGCTCGCGTAAGGAGATTACGTCCCAAGGTTGCGTTCCAAGAATGACGCGACCAGATGCTCGTCGTCATGATTGATTTCCGCCAGCGCCCAGCCGTGATACAGCGCCGTCTGGACGAATGCGTTTGCGAACTGTGTTTCGTAACCACAGGAGAGCTTTACGATGGTGATTCCTTTGCCTGTTTTGTCACCGTTCTGTCGGCAGGAAGTGCGATGCCAAACGGTAGCCGCCCATGAGATTTTTCACGCGGAAGCCGTGCTGCTTCAAGATGCGTTCTGCGTAATAGGCGGTCTGCCCGACCTCGCAGCTCACGATGTAGTCGGCGTCTTTGTCGAGCTCTGCGAGATGGCTACGAAGTTTTGCGAGCGGGAGGTTTTTCGCGCCTTTGATGTGCCCGGCTGCAAAGGCTTCCGGCGGGCGCACGTCGATGAGCTTGGCGCCGCGCTCGATGGCAGCGAGGACGTTAGCGACCTTGATGGGCGTCGTGAGCCCTGCCAGGAGGTTTGTCGCGACATAGCCTGCGATGTTCACGGGGTCTTTTGCGCTCGAGTATGGCGGCGCATAGGAAAGTTCGAGCGATGCGAGGTCCTCGACCGTGCCGTGCAGGTGCAGCAGCGTTGCGATCGTGTCGATGCGCTTGTCGACGCCCGCGCGGCCGATGGCCTGCGCCCCGAGCACGTTGCCTTTGGCGGAAAACAGCAGCTTGAGCGTCATGCGCTCGGCACCCGGATAATACGTTGCATGGGAGAACGGCTCGACGATGACACTCCGATATTCTTCTCCTGCCTGCTTGAGCGTGCGCTCGTTGTCGCCGGTTGCGGCAGCCGTCAGAGAAAAGACTTTCAGGATGGAAGAGCCCTGCACACCCTGATAGGCATGTAGATGCCCCGTCATGTTGTCGGCGGCGAGACGCGCCTGCCGATTTGCCGGGCCCGCGAGTGCCAGTGCGCGCGGCTGCTGCGTGCGGAGGTCGCGTGTGCGCACGGCATCGCCGACGGCGTAGACATCCGGCGCACTTGTCTGGAGGTATTCACCGACAACAATATGGCCGCGCGCATCAAGCTCGATGCCGCTTCCTTTCAAAAATGCCGTATCCGGCCGGACGCCGATGGCGAGCACGACGAGATCAGCCGGAAGCTCCGTCCCATCTGCGAGCACGACCACAACGCCTTTTGTCTGCTTTTGAAATTCCTGGACGCCATTCCCGAGGTGGAGCCTGACGCCATGCGCCTCCATCTCTTCTGTCAGCAGGTGCGCCATGTCCGCGTCAAACGGCAGGAGAATCTGCGGCGCTGCTTCGGCGAGATGGACAGACAAGCCGCGCTCCACGAGGTTTTCCGCCATCTCGACGCCGATGAAGCCACCGCCCACGACGACGGCCTGTGCGCCCTTGCCGAGGCGGACAGCCGCCTGCTTCACAGCCTCGGCATCTTCCACCGTACGGATGGTATGAATGGCTTCGTCCTGGCTGCCGGGAATCGGCGGGACGAGCGGATGCGCGCCTGGAGCGAGCAGCAGCTTGTCATAGTGCTCCGTCTTTGTCTGTCCATCTGCCGTGCGGATTGTGATTTCATGGCGCTCCGGCGCGACGGCCGTCACTTCGCTCTCTGTCCGCACATCGAGCGCGAACATTGCGCGCAGGCGTTCCGGCGTCTGCACGAGCAAACTGTCCTGCTCCTTGATGACGCCGCCAGCATAATACGGCAGGCCGCAATTCGCAAACGACACATGGCGGCCGCGCTCGATGAGCATGATGTCCGCTTCCTCATCGAGACGGCGCAGACGTGCTGCCGCCGTCGCACCGCCAGCTACGCCGCCGACAACGATATACTTCTTCTTCATTTTGCAAAATCTCCTTCCTGCATTTTTCTTCCGAAGATGCTTTGCTCTTGCATACGAGCTGCGTCAGCGTCCCCATCGGGCAGTAGACGCACCACGAGCGCGGACGGAACCAGAGCATCGTGGCGAGCGCGATGATTTCCGACGTCAGCATGAGGCTGTAGAGCTGGAACGCAAACGATGCGATCCACGGCTCTACGCCGCCTGCATACGCCCACTGCCACGGCACGCGCACGCTCCAGAGAATCGTGACGACCTCGGAGAGGCTCCCCGCGCCATGCGCGACGAGCCAGGTCGTATAGACGATATTCCCGAACATCGCGAAGAAAAACACCATGAACGCATAGCGGAACGGCTTTCCTTTCATCCACGTCGGCATCGCATGACCGCGTGAAAGCCCGAGCTGGCCGCCGAACATCCGCAGGAACTGGCCGCGGTCGCAGTAGCGGTTGCAGAAGCCCTTCGTGCCGAAACCGAATGCGAACACGAGCGGCAGCAGGAAGCTCACAAGGCCGAGCCAGGCAAAGAGAATGTTGAAAAAGCCCGCCGCAAAGAAGAACAGCGAGTACAGCCAGAGGTAGTGATACCAGTGGCGCTTTGCAGGCTGCACGCTTTTCATGGCCGCACCTCCATCAGGATTACGCCCGCCGGGCACACGCGGCTGCACATGCCGCAGCCGACGCACCGCGTGTCATCGACCACGGCGTAGCTCCCGTGAAAAATCGAAATCGCCTTGCGCGGGCAGACATCCATGCAGCTGCCGCAAGCTGCGCACGCCTCACGATCCGGCACGGCAATCCGTTTGGAACCCATTTGCTCCGTCCTTTCCGTTCCTTGTAACATCCAGAAGGAACACTGATTGACACCCTGTATCGAACTTATTATACTGTACATGATTTCAGAAGTCTCGACCATATTTCAGGAAAACGGGACATTCCTTGACAGATTGCGAAAATCTGTATAGAAACGGAGCAAACGATGAAACGAAAAACCGACCGCCGGACGTTGATGACGAAGCAGATGATCAAGGACGCGCTGCTGGAACTCCTCGCGCATACGCCGTATGAAAAAGTCACGGTCTCGGCGCTCTGCCGCCAGGCGGAAATCACACGCGCGACGTTCTACCTGCATTATGACAACACGGAAAGCGTGCTCAGCGAACTGCTCGACGATGCGCTGCGCCTCACCGAACTCGCCGACCGGCCGCAGGCGCCCTGGACCGGCGAGCTCCTTGAAAAGCCAGAAGCAACTGCTGCACCTGCTGATCTCGACGCCATGCTCCCCGCCTGCCAGCGTGCAGCCAGCAACCCGAAATACCGCGTCCTCTTTCTCGACGAGAGCCTGTCCCGCCACATCCTCCAGAAGCTCGCTGACTTCCAGCGCCCGCGCCGCGTCCCGCAGATTATGAAGCGCTACCACGTCAGCGAATGGGAGGCGGAGCAGCTCTTCGTCTACATGCTGCATGGAAATTTCGCCCTGAACCGCTCGCTCGGCTGGGTGCAGAGCGACGAATGGTATCGCGCACAGGCGCTGATCCAGCGGCTCGTCGCGCCGTGCGGATTTTGATTTGGATGCTTTCAAGAAAAAAGGGGAAGGGCTGCATGAAACTCAAAACAAAATGGCTTCTGGAGAAAACGACGTCAACGTCCTGCACGATGACAGGCGTCTGGAAGGCGGTCGCGTTCTGCCAGGGCGTCGTCGTGGTGTTCCACAGCCCGGCAGGCTGCGCCCATGTGGCGTCGTTCCTCGATCTCGGCGAGCGCTTTCGCATTCTGGCAGATGGCGGCTCGGATGTCCCCTCTGCCGTGCCGCTCGTTTCTTCTGCGCTGCGCGAGAAAGACAGCATCTTCGGCGGTGCTGACCGTCTCCGCGCCTGCCTGGCGGATGCGTGGGAATCGTATCATCCGAAATGCTTCGTCATCGCCTCTTCGTGCGTGGCGGGCGTGATTGGCGATGATGTGGACTGGGTCTGCGCGGAAGCTGAGCGCAAGTATGGCATCCCTGTTCTCTCGATGCCGTTCTCCGGCTTTCTCGGCGGAGATTATGCAGATGGTTACGACCAGACGGCGAATGCCATCATAAAGCGATTCTTTCACAAGCAGGAACATGTACCCGGGCGTGTCGTACTGCTCGGCGACCAGATGGGCCCGATGGGACAGTACGCGCGCGAAGTGACGCGGCTCCTGCGGAAGTTCGGCCTCGACGTGCGCTACCAGTTCCCCGGTTATGTGCCATTCGATGCATGGCAGGAGATTCCTTCGGCAGAGTTTTCGGTGCTGCTGGGCTTCTCTGGCAATCCCGGCTCGCTGGAAAAAATAGCGGAGCGTCTGGAACAATCCTTCGGCGTCCGCTCGCTCGGCGCAGTGTTCCCCGTCGGCTGGCAGGAGACAAAGGACTGGATGGAAAAGGTCGCCTGCCTCACAGGACAGGAGGCACTGGGGAAATCCATTCTGGGAGAGGAAGAAGCGGAGCTCGCGCGGCAGACTGCCATGTTCCAAAAACAGACCGCAGGCAGGACAGCCGCCATCGTCACGGGGCGCTCGCCCCGCTGGTACGATCCGGCAGAAACGGCGGCGACGCTCCTGCGGCTCGGCATCCACATTTCCGCGCTCATCCTGCTGGATAACCTGCCGCCTGAGGACAAAGAACGCCTCACTGCGTCATTCCACCGCGTCAGCAACGCGCCCGTCCTCGATGGCGCGGATGGTGGCTCTGTCATGGAGGATGCAGACCTCCTGCTCGTCTCCAACGAAATCTACAGCACGAAGACGAAGCAGCTCTTCCTCCCCATGGTGCCGCTTGCGGGAACGGCGGGAGAAATCGCCATGATGCGCGCCATCGCACACCTCGTCTGCCGCTACGGCACAAAAGGAGGCATCGCCTATGTCGAAGCCTGAATGGGAGGCTGCCTGCAACCATACGGCTACCTGCGGCCTCACGGGAGCCGCGTCGTTCTTTTCCTCCATTCCCGGCAGCTTCGTCCTCGTGAACGGGCCGCTCTGGTGCTATTTCTATGCCATGAAATACGTCGTGGACCAGGACGAGACGGCGCTGGGCCGATTCGCCTGCACGCAGCCGAGCCCATCTTCCCTCGTCTATGGCACGGAAAACGACCTCAAAAAGAGCTTTGCGGACATCCAGCAGATGGGAACGTTCGATCGCGTCTTCGTCCAGAACAACTGCTCCGTCAGCCTCATCGGAGATGACATCGCGGGCATCGCTGCCGCGCAAGACCTCCCCTGGCCCGTCTATGCAGCAGATGCCAGCGGTCTCCAGGGCGATTTTGCCGCTGGATGGCAACAGGCATTCCTGCGGGTCGTGGACGAGATGAAGCCCGCGCCGCAGGTGAAGCGCCGTGTCAATGTGCTCGGGCTCTCCCTTTCCGACCTGCAGGGACAGGAAAACGCACGGGAACTGCGGCGGCTGCTCGAAGCTGCGGGTCTCGAAGTGCAAGCCATCCCAGGCGCTGGCAGCAGCTGGGAAGACATCATGGCCATGCCGTCCGCCGAGCTCAACATCGTCGTTCGACCGGAGCTCGCAGAGCAGGCGGCAGATCGGATGGAGAAAACATTCCATGTGCCGTATCTTGTCGCCGGGCTGCCAGCTGGCGTCGAAGGCACGCTGCGATGGCTGCGCACGATCCAAGAAGCGCTCCCCGTAATGAATCTTTCCGCACTGGAGCAGGAAGCCGATACGTTGAAGCGCCACCTCGAACATCGGAGCGGAAATCTCCGTTCCCTCTGGGGGCAGCTCTGGTTCGACGAAATCCTCATCGCTGCCTGGCCGTCCGATGCGGCAGCCATCGCAGAAGCCGTGCGGGGCGAGTGGGCAGACACGGCGAAGCTCATCGTCCATCAGCAGGAACCCTCCGAGCGCGTCATCCCCGCTGCCGACGTCGTCCGCACCGTACGCGCAGACGATGCTGCCATCGAGAAAGATCTGCGAGAATGGCAAGACGGCCTGCTCCTCGCGAGCTCCCACGAAGCCACCCGTTTCGCCCGCCTTGGAAAGTCTGCGCAGTTCGTCCCCATCGCCCGTCCCGTCTACGACGAACTGCTGGCCGACGCAACGCCGCTCTACGGCTTCGCCGGTGCGGCAAGGCTTCTGGAACGACTGTTCCATGCGAGGATTGCCGAAAAAATTACGAAAAAGACATCTCTATGATGTGCTCCGTCAAAAAGATTCCTCCTGTGCAATGGGAAAATGTCTTGATACCTTCATTCTAGCGATTTCCCATCCAAGAAGGTTAACACCGTGTTGACCTTTTCTTTTATATTGCAAGAGGCATTTTCCCAAAAGATTTTTCAATCCTGTCCCAGATAATTCTCGTCATCGTCCCAGTCATCCGGCATGCCCTTGCAAAGCAGCACGGGGCACGGCGCGTGCGCGAGCACGAAGCTCGACACGCTGCCCGTCAGGATGCCGCCGAGCGTGCCGAGGCCGCGCGAGCCCATGACGATGAGGTCGCTCTCCTCCTCCGTCGCCACATCCACGATGATGTCGCGCGCATCGCCGACCTCGACGCGCGTGTGCGCGCGGATCTCCGTCGGGATGACATGCATGAGGTCGGCGAGGAACTTGTACGCCGCGACCTGCAGTTCCGCCGGCACATACCCGCCGAGACTCACCTGCTCAAATGCCGCGACCTCCTTGTTGTAGTCCACGGCCATGAGGAGCGTCAGCTCCGCCCCCGTCACGGCCGCGAGATGGATGGCCTGCCCCACGGCGCGGAACGCCTGCCCCGACCCGTCCGTCGGCACGAGGATCCGGTCGCAGTGGATCTCCTGCGGATTGCGCTTCTTGATTTCCTCGATAATATCCGCCGTATCTTTCACGTAAATCAACCTTCCTATCCCCGAGATTCAGCTTCGCGAGCACCAGCCGCTCTTCGAGCGGCATGGGGACATCGATAAAGAATCCGTTTGAATGACCGAAGGGAATGGTCCGGATTCTGTTCGATGCCCCCATGCCGCCGACCACGCACCACCTCCGCGACGCCTCAAATCTCCTTCGCCAGCTCCTGCATCCTGATTCTCGCCCGCGCTTCTTTCCGTTTCTGCGCATAATACTTCTTCCGCTCGCTATAAAACCTCCAGCACAGCAGCATCCCGGCCCCCGCCATATACACGAGGAACGCACCGAAGAGCGCCGAGATGTCCGAGAGCCCCACGCCGCGCGCGATGATGTCGCGCTGGAAATGGAATTCCCATGTCAGCGGGAACACATGCGAGAAGTGCACGACCCAGTCCGAATAATACGTCACCGGCCCCGTCATGCCGCCGAGAATGAAGCCGCCCGGGATGAAGAGGATCATGCGGCTCGACGCGATGCCCGGATTTGCCGCCGTCCAGCCGAACGTCACGCTCAGCATGCCAACCGTCATCACGTAGAACAGCTGCGTGAACAGGAACGTCAGCAGGCTCCCCGAAAAATTCAGGTCGCCCCAGACGCGCAGCACTGCCATGCCGACGACGAACGACACGAGCAGGCAGCCCGCATACGGCACGATGCGCGCCACGAGCTCCCACGGCGTCCCGCGCTCCATCATCCGGTCCATCTCATGCGTCAGCCGCAGGCGCGGCCCCATGCCGATCGTCGCGAACGTGAAGAACATCGACCCGAAAAAGAACAGGAAGCCGAGCGTCTCCGTATTGCTCGTCGACTCCTGCGGGTTGAACAGCTTGCGGTCCGCGAGCTGCACCTGCCCCGCGACGCTGTCATTCGTCGATCCCACATCGCCCGACGCCGCCGCATTGTCGAGCGCGAGGAGCTCCTGCAGCGCCTCCTTGATATTCGCCGTCTGTGCCGTGTTCGTGTTATCATAGTACACGCCGATGTTTGACGCCGCGCCCGTGAAGCGGTTCTTTTCAAGGTCGCGCGGGAAATACACGACGGCCACGGCCTTGTCTTCATAGAACAGCGTCTTCGGATCGACCGGCGTATTCAGCACCGCCGTCACCTGCATATACTCCGACGCATCGATGCGCGTCGTGAGCTCCCGCGTATACGCGCTGTTGTCGAGGTCGATGATTACGACCTTCGCGTCCTTCGCGAAATTGCCCGACAGCAGCACGGAAAGAACCACCGTCACCACCATCGCGACGAGCAGGCAGACCTTTTCATACGGCATGCCCCGGCCGGAAAACAGGAATTTGATTTCGCCCTTGAGGGCTTCTATAAAACCGTTCACAATCCCTTCACTCCAATGGTCATGCCCGGAACCACGCCCTCGGTCGGCTCAATGTAGATGCGCACCTGGAAGGCCGAGAGGTCGGCCTGTCCTTTCTCACGCGACTGCTTGAGGTCTGCAAAGCCCGGCGCCTGCGTCAGGAGCTGCACCGTGCCCCTGACCTCCTTCTTGCCCTCGACCGTCACGCCTGTGACCTCGTCGCCTTCATGCAGGCCTGCGGCCTGCTCTTCCGAAAGATAGACATCATAATAGCTGCGATTGCTTTCCAGCAGCACGACCGGCGTGCCCGCCTGAACCATCTCGCCCTCCTTCGAGAGGACTTTCAAAACCTTTCCATCCTCCGGCGCACGCAGCGTCAGACGTTCCTTCTGCGTCTCGAGCTCTTCGAGCTGCACGACGAGCGCCTGCCGCTGGCTTTCGAGCGCCGCCACATCATTACTCATATTCACCGCGCTCGCGCGTTCCTGCGCAATCGTCGGCAACACAATGCCGTCCGTCACGCCCGTATCCTGTGCGCCTGCGAGCAGTTTGTCGAGGAGCTGCTGCTGCTGCTCCACGGCCGCCTGCGCCACATTCAGCGTCATCGTCGCATCATCGAGCTGCGACTGCGCAATCGCGCCCGCCTCGACGAGCGACGTCTTGCGGTCATAGTCGAGCTGCGCATTCCTGAGCGTTGCCTGCGCGCTCGAAACCGCTGCGCGCTGCTGGTCAATCTGGCGGAACGACTGCGTCTCGTCATTGTCCGCCTTCTGGTAATTCACGGCCTGCGTGCCCGACGTCGAAGCAATCTGCGCATCGAGCTGCGCGATCTGCGCCTTCGTCTTCTTGATCGAAAGCTCCGTGTCCTTCGCATCGAGCTCCATGACCACGTCGCCCTTCTTCACCGTGTCGCCCTCCGTCACATGCACCTGCACGAGACGGCCGCTGACGGAATGAAACGCCATCTTCACCTGCTCCGCCGTCAGGATGCCCTCCTTCTCTGCAGCGCCGAGCGCCACCGCATCATTGCCGCGATACATCAGCACCGCCCCACCAATCAGGAGCAGCGCGAGAAACAACAACCCCGTCCGCTCCGCTTTCTGCCTTGCATTCATAATAAAATCTTCCTTCCTTGTAATTCGTATGCTAACTATCTATGTATAAAAATTGCTTTCATCCTTCGCAGATACACTCGATAAAGTTGCCAGAACCTACCTCCGACACTCCCCCTGCCGCTCACGCGGCCCTCCCCCCTCTGAGAGGGGGGCTGCTGTATAAGAAACGCTCAGCAACAAAAGTTCCTTCGAGCGGCGCGGGGGCATCGATAAAGAATCCGTTTGAATGACCGAAGGGAATGGTCCGGATTCTGTTCGATGTCCCCGCGCCGCCGGGCACGTATTTCCTTCCGCGACACCATCACTTGCACCATTCACGCCATCCCTTCGCGAACCGATTCCCCCGCCAGCTTCCTCAGCAGCCGGATCAATTCTTCCTGTTCGCTGCGCGTCAACTTCTCCATGAGCTTCGTGACGCGCAGATAATGCGGCGGCAGAACCTCATTCATGAACGTGCGCCCTTTCTGCGTCAGACGCACGCGCTTCGAGCGGCGATCCTGCGGATCTTCTTCGAGCACGACGTCCCCAGCCTTTTCCAGCCGTTGCAGCATCGTGCTGATCGTCGCCCGCGCCACACCGACATGCGCTGCGAGCTCCGAAGGCGCGATGCCCTCGGGATGCTGATGCAGCACAATCAGCACGCAGAATTTCCCTTCGGACAGATGGTAGTCCCGCTGCAGCACGTCGAGAATCTGCTCCGCGACCTGCTCGCCCGCCTGCCGGATCTCCAGCATCGCGATCACCGAGGCCGGATCGATCTCTGGCACGACCTTCTTGTGTGCCTCCAGCTCCGCCATCGTCGGCATGCTTTCCCGCCGCATCGCATCGCTCCCTTTGTAAAAATCATTAGTAAGCTAACTATCTGAAAGTATAAAACGAATCCCGGAAAAAGTCAACGACGATTTTTCCGGGATCCGTTTCGATTGCGATCTTCTTTTGTGCGGCGAACCGCGCCTCAGCAGATGCGCGGCACGAGGTTGCCGACGGGCATGTCGACGATGCGGATGCCGCCGATGGTCGTGCGCAGGCCGACCTGGCCGGGGGCTTTGTCGGTCGTCTCGCCGAGCACGACGGCGTCCTTGCCATGCGGGTCGGACTTCATCGCGGCGAGGGCCGCGTCCGCTTCGTCCTCGGGCACGAAGGCGATGCATTTGCCTTCGTTCGCAAGGTAGAGCGGATCGAAGCCGAGGATGTCGCAGACGCCGCGCACGGCATCGCGCACGGGGACGGCGTCCTCGTCAATCAGGATGCCGACGCCCGACGCCTCAGCGATTTCATTGAGCACGGCCGCAACGCCGCCGCGCGTCGGATCGCGCAGGACGGCCGTGTGCGGCGCAGCCTGGAGCACGGCCTGCGTGAGGCTCGCGAGCGGCGCGCAGTCCGTCGTGATGTCGGGCGGCAGTTCGAGGCCGTGACG
>Ga0256406_1006944_pt1 | contig 11039 bp, 10 predicted proteins | sample RumenRJG_03DNA_FD_185986 | JGI IMG/M metagenome (GOLD analysis project Ga0256406, IMG submission 185986) | Bovine rumen microbial communities from Lethbridge, Alberta, Canada - RJG_03 | ecosystem: Host-associated > Mammals > Digestive system > Stomach > Rumen | place: Canada: Alberta | collected...
CTCAAAGCGATTGAGGATTCCAAAGTGATTGAGGATTTTTTCGCAAGGGCGAAGCGGCTTGTTCGTCAGCATAGCTACGCGAACTGAAGTGCTACGCAAAAAATCAACAACGCCCGGATTCGGGAGCGTGCGCTCGGTGCAGTGTTCCCAGTAAAAATCCGAATAGACCTTGTGAACCATTTCGACTGTAACGCCCGTGCGGGCAATGTTTTCCGGGAGGGCAGCCTCCCCCATGCTTCGCTCGATCAGCTTCATCGAGCCATTTCCGATAAAAGTTCGCACGCGCTGTTCGTCGTGTTCCGGAAGTCCGAAATGGCGCAACGCAAAATTCACCGCCACGGCAAGGTCGCCGAGCGTATTGAACAGAGTCCCGTCCAAGTCAAAAACGATGAAGGATTTCTTTTGGAGCATAGCGCGCCCAAATGTAGAAATTTACCGAATGAATTCCATCTCAACAAGGAACCGGTAAAAGCAAAGCGCCGACACACCCAGAATAAACACGACAACGATAACAAACTGCACCGGATGCTCATGAAAATCATAATCCGCCTTGCCGTAAGAAAACTTTCCGCGGACAATGGCACTTATGAACAAGGCGAGAAATAGAAGAGCAAGCAGAAGGGACATAAATCTACATGTTATCGGGATTGCAATAGTAGCTTATTATTTTCCTGGAGCCCATCGTTGTCGAAACGAACGGTCGGATTTTTGCCGCTCTTGAAGACATCTTCGCTTTCATAGAGGGAGAGGGCCACGGAAACGCCCGGCTGGGCCGCGATATTCGCCTTCCCCGCAGGAGCTTTATACGTAAAAGAGAAATCCTTTGATGCACCGTCCTTGAAAGCTCCCTTAGGAATGCTGACGGTCTCGCCGATTTGCGCAAGAGCCTTGCCCGTGCTGTCGGCGAATTCCGCCACCATATAGACATCGAAGAAGCAGGGCGCCACGCCGGTGTTCTTGATGGTGATGTTCAACGAGCTTGTAGTATCGACGGGGCTTGCGACTGTCACCAGTTCCGCTTTTGCGACAGTGAAATTGTACCCGATGACCTTGCTCATGGAATCCGCAAGGGCCTTATTGTCATTGTAGAAATTGTAACCGCAATCGTTATCTTGATCCAACACGTAATAAGTCAAATGAGCCGTAGTAATCGCATCCACCCAGCGTTCCGGAGTCCACTTCTGGTTACCCCCGGGAATCAGATCATCGTAAGTAAGCATCGTCTTGTAACCGGCTATATTTTCGGCAATAGTCGGTAGGTTCGCATTGTACGCTCGCAACAAAGTATCCGGCCTGCCGGGAATGCCAATAAACCCATCATCTCGCTTGGTAATGCCGAGTTCAAGCGCATGCGTATAAACATCGCCAAAACCATTTGATGGCAGAACCAGCTGGGTTTTCTTAAACTGGGATACGTAATAGTCCAGCATGTCGATCAACACCGAATCGGCAGGCATTTCACTCCCCAATATGTGAGACGTGTGCCATTCGCCCCATTCGCCAAAAGTGCGAATGTCAATGTATTCTATGCGTGGATCGCCATCGTATTTTTCGGCCAGAGCCTTTGCAAATTCCTTTGCCGCTTGCAAATAAATCGGGTCATCCCAGACGGGAGCATACGCATGGAATTCCGTCCCGCGTAAATCAATCCGGATTTTCTTCGCGCCCATCTCGTAGACAAAAGGCGGAGTCCAATCGTATTCCTCTTGGGGAGGAAAATCGCTCTTGATAAAGGACGGCGTATACGGCAACACGCGCAAGGCGTAGCCCATGTTGTGCTCGGCCAATGCATTCAAAAGTTTTTCCAGTTCCGTCCAGTCGTAAACACCTTTTGCCGGGTTCAACTTGTTCCACTGCTGGTAACCGGAACCGTATGAAACAAGGTCCCATGCCTTGTTGTTCAGGGAACCGTAAGGGCCATATTCGAACTCCGGGACAAAAGTCCATGCTCCACCCGTCGGCACCGTAAAGCCCTTGTGCGGGTTGGAAAGCGGCCCATCGAAACGCTTGAGCGCGTAGGTGATTTTGGTAGTGTCCGCAACATGAACCGCAGAAGTGTCCTTTCCGTCATTGCGAGAACTCGAATAGTTCGTGGCAATCCATGACGAACTACTTGAAAAAATGTCTGCCGACGAACTCGATTCTTCGACCGCGCTGCTTTCGCCGCCCTCCGGGCCAGCACTGCTACCATCATCGCCACAAGCGACAAACAGCACCGCTGCGGTTACCAGGGCAATCTTCCCAAAACATTTGCTAAAGAGTTTCTGCATATTTTTTAACATTTTTTGCGTAGGATTCAATTTTACTAACGTGAAATCATTTTCCCTTATTAAGAGTTTTACACTGCGGCAATAATATGTTATAGAATTTTTCTTTTGATTGATCACTACTCACTGTAATTTTGCCAAATAAATAAGGTCCTTGACAATACATTGTTCCTTTTTCATATTTTTTTGAAGCATAAGGCAATGCATCCTCGCATTTTTCACTGCTACCATAATCACCTTTTGAGACAACCGCAGACAGAACAGCTTTATCTCCTGTAAAATCGTAAGTGACAAAACCTTTATAGGTAGCAACAATCCATTTGTCAGAACCCATATTCATAAAACAGTGCATTTTTTTCCCTTCCGGGACCTTGGGCTGTATGAGTTCGTTTTCAACAGCTCCAGCCGCAACTGCAAAAACTAAACCAACTACATAGTTTACTAAAAGGATTCTACGCATCACCATCAAACATAATAAAAAACATCACGACGGCCGATTCGCCGAGAAAGAACTCCCCCCCCTTCTTTAATTTTCCTATCTTGGCAAGCTTTCGCACATTACTCACCTTGCACACTTTTACTAAATTTGGTCGCATGAAAAAATACCACTTGGCCACATACGGCTGCCAGATGAACGAGTACGACTCGGCGATGATCGCCCAGGAGCTCGACATGAGCGGTTGCGTCGAGACGAGCAACCAGGAAGATGCCGACTTCATCATCGTGAATACCTGCAGCGTGCGTGAAAAGGCCGAGGAAACCGCCATCGCGAACATCAGCAAGCTCAAGTACCTGAACAAGAAGAACCCTGACGTGAAGGTGGTCGTGTGCGGCTGCATGGCGAAAAACCGCGGGCCGGAACTTTTGAAGCGGCTGCCGAACGTGAGCTACATCGTGGGTCCGGACCAGTACAAGAAAATCCCGGAACTGCTGCTCGGCGACGCCCAGAGCCCGCTGCACCAGACGCACCACAAGATGTTCATCGACGAGGACCTGAGCGAGAACTACCTGGGCGAATACGCGAAACTCCAGAACGACTTCACCACCTTCGTCGCCATCCAGCGCGGTTGCAACAAGCGCTGCAGTTACTGTATTGTGCCGTACCTGCGCGGGCCGGAAAAGTACCGCGACATGAACGATGTGCTCGCCGAAGTCCGCAAGGCCGCCGACAAGGGCATTACCGAGGTGACGCTCCTCGGCCAGACGGTGAACGCCTACAAGACGGAAGGCGGCAACTTTGCCGACCTCCTCACGAAGGTTTCTGAAATCGGGGGCATCCGCCGCATCCGCTTTACGAGCCCGCACCCGAGGCACTACACGAACGAGCTCATCGACGTTCTGCTGAACAACCCGAAGGTCTGTCACTACGCGCACATTCCTATCCAGAGCGGCTCCGACGCCATGCTCAAGAAGATGCGCCGCCAACACAACATGGAGCAGTACCTCTCGATTATCGAGCAGCTGCGGAGCCACGACCCGTTCTACGGGATTTCAACGGACGTGATTTGCGGTTTCGTGGGCGAAACGGAAGAGGACTTCGAGCAGACGCTCAAGGCTTTTGAAACGTGCCAGTTCGACTCTGCGTTCATGTTCATCTACAGCCCGCGCAAGGGCACGGAATCGTACAAGGAAGCGGAGACTCTCACCGAGGCCGAAAAGAACGAGCGCCACACGCGCCTGGTGGAACTGCAGAACGCCATCACGCTCAAGAGGAACCAGATGATGCTCGGCCGCACCGAGGAACTCCTGGTCGAAAAGAACTCCGTGCGCGACGAGACGGAACTGCGCGGCCGCACCGACAACTTCAAGAAGGTGGTTTTCAAGCCCGAAGTTGGCCAAATCGTGAAGCCCGGCGACTACGTAAAGGTGAAACTCGACGACATTCGCGGGTGGACGATCCGCGGGACGCTGGTGTAATATGTGGGGTGTGAGGTCGCGCCTTCGGCACTTTGAGTTATGAGGTCGGGACATCGCCCCTTTGAGGTTCGCTAGAGAGAAATTTGAGGTAATGAAGATGAAGTTTTGGAATGTTCGTAGGGTTGCTGCAGTTTTGCTTTATGCTTTTGCAGCAAGCGCATTTGCGCAGACGATGGCAGATGCACAGAAGGCATACGTTGCCGGCAACTGGAAAGAAGCCGCCTCTGCTTACGAGGCAGCATGCCCCAAGGAACCGGATTCCCTGCGTGCAGAATGCTACCTGTGGAATGTACTCGCCCTTTCGCAAACGGGCAACGCACAATCCTTCAAGGTTGCAGGCAAGCGCCTCGACAGCCTTATCCAAATGACCAACCCTCAACGGGCCATCTACGCCGACCTGATGATGACAAGCGCCCAGTTTAGACTTTACCTTGGCAAATACGACAAGGCCGCCGAAGACCTCATTCAGGCCATCGAGACCTCTCACCCGCACCAATCCGTCGTCCTCCAGAAAGTGTGCCAGGCCGTAAAGGCAAAAGTGAAATCGGAAGATTTGAACGACCGTTGCAACCTGCTGAGCAATCCTGATTCACTAAAGGCCCTCCAGGCCGCAAAAACCGCTCCAGCCGCTCAGCCAGCCAAGGTTGCAGCCCCCGCCCCACAGCCCGCAGCCCCCGAACCGGCACCTGCAGTCGAACAGCCCAAGGAGCAGCCTAAAGCCGCTCCGGCCCCAGCACCCGCACCAGTCGCAACAGCTCCGGCCGCTCCTGCAACAACCACTGCGGAATATTGGACACTCCAGTTAGGGGCATTTGGAACAAAATCTAATGCCGACTTGCTTGTTTCCAACCTCAAGAAACAGAAAATTTCCTGCACAATTATAGAGCAGCCCCGCGGTGAAAAGACTCTCTACTTAGTCCAAACAGGCAAATTTGAGACCAAAGACCAGGCCGTCGATTTCGCTGCAAGCAAGCTTGCACCCCTTAAAATTGAATATCAGCCCCTTTTGAAAAGGTAAATTTGCACAAAAAAGCGCTTTTTTCGCACTTTTCCCCTGCAAAAAAAAGCAAATTGTTCTATATTTGAGCAAACCCCGAGCCGGGGTGGTGAAATTGGTAGACGCGCCGGACTCAAAATCCGGTACTCGCGAGAGTGTGAGGGTTCGATTCCCTCCCCCGGCATTATTTTTGAAGGAAGAAATTGATGGCGAATTGGTGCAAGATTCTCACAACGGTGCTTTTGTGCGGCTCCATTGCGTTCGCACAGTTTGACGATGAATCTTCCGAAGATTCCTATTCTTACGGGGCATCCGAAGAAACAGATGACGCCTTTGCTGACAACAGCAATGAAGAAGCCGAAACCAAAGTTGGCGAAGCAACAGCCTCCGCAGACGAATGGCAGGGCTTCAACTACGAAGAAATGGGACTTACCCAGTGGGAATTTCAGCAGGCCAAGCAAGAAGGCATTACCAGAGCCAAGCTGACCAGCCTCGTAGAAATGGGCGTTCGTCCGTCTGAATATTTACAGAAACCTTGGGAAAAACTCGGCGTATCCGAAGAAGACTGGCTCGCCCAGCGTTCTGGCGGACTTGAAGACGCCGATATCGACCGTTCCTACCGCAACCATTCCGGCGACCAAGGCTATGCATACCTTTCTTTGCTTGTTCCGTCGCTGTATCAGTGGCACAAGCAGGAATCCATGAAAGCCATCTGGATTGACGCCTTGTGGGGCGTGAGCGTCGGTGCAACGGTTTACCTTGCAGTTGACGGCAATTCCGCTTGGTGGTATGGTCTGATTTTTGTAGCTGGCGCTCATATTTGGTCTTTTGCTGATGCATTCTTCAGCACTCAGTGGGACAGCAACCCGGACGCAAACCGCTTCAGCTACGGCATTCTCCCGACCCCGGAAAAGGGTGTAGCGGGATTCTTCAATGTCAAGTTCTAAGCGCATCATGCAGCTGGAATTACTCAAAAGCAAGATTCATCGCGCAACTGTAACCGATGCAAACCTCAACTATGAGGGTTCGATTACTATCGCCCGCGATCTGATGGATGCAGCCAACATCCTCCCCTTCGAAAAAGTGGGCGTTCTTGACGTGAACAACGGCAACCGCCTTGATACCTATGTGATTGAAGGCCCTGCCGGTTCTGGCGTAATCTGCTTGAACGGTGCAGCAGCCCGCTTGGTCCAGCCCGGCGATTTGGTGATTATCGTCGCCTACGCCACCATGAGCGAAGACGAAGCCAAGACGTGGAAACCCACCGTAATCCACGTAAATGCCAAGAACGAAATCGTTTAAACATCCGGTCATATTTTTTATTCATTCTGTCGAAAAATCTGAGGTCTGCCATTCCGTGACAGATCTTTTGTTATATATTTAGAACAAACAAAATGGAGGATTAATTTATGCAAACAAGCATTCTTTTAACAATTATTTTTGCCGCGGTATTTTTCCTCGCCATCATCTTTGTGATGTCGTATATCAAGGCCGCACCAGACGAAGCCATTATCGTTTCAGGCCTTCGGAAACTTCCGAAAGTCATCATCGGACGTGCAGGTCTTAGAATTCCCTTCTTTGAACGCGCCGACCACCTTTCTTTGCAGTTGATTCAAATTGACGTAAAGACAGGAAGTCCGGTTCCGACAAAGGATTACATCAACGTTTCCGTCGACGCTGTCGTGACAGCCAAGATTTCCGATAATCCTGACCGCCTCAAGTCCTCGGCTCAGAACTTCTTGAATAAGAAGCCCGAAGACATCCGCGCTATGATTGTGGACATCTTGGAAGGTAACATGCGCGAAATCGTAGGTCGTATGCAGTTGGTAGACCTTGTGGGTGACCGCAAGCAGGTTTCTGAACTCGTGCTCGAAAACGCCATTCCTGACCTGGAAAAATTGGGTATCGTGGTTCAGACCTTCAACATCCAGAATTTTGAAGATGCCAACGGAGTGATTGAAAACCTGGGTGTGGACAAGACCTCTGCCATCCGCAAGGCCGCCGCCATTTCTAAGGCCAATGCCGAAAGAGATATCAGCGTAGCCCAGTCCCAGGCCAAGAAGGACGCCAATGACGCCGCCGTGGCCGCCGAACTGGAAATTGCACAAAAGCAGAACGACCTCGCCGTGAAAAAGGCCAATCTGCAGAAAATTTCGGATACAGAAAAGGCTATTGCCGACGCCGCTTACGAAATCCAGAAGCAGACCCAGCAAAAGGCAATCAACGTGGCCCAGGCCGAAGCCGAAGTCGCCAAGCAGGAAAAGGAAATTGAAATTCGCGAACGCATGGTGATGGTGACCGAAAAGGAACTGAAGGCACAAATCGAAAAGAAAGCCGAAGCCGAACGCCAGGCACAGATTCAGCGTTCTGAAGCGGAACTTTTCCAGCAACAGAAAGACGCAGAAGCCGACCGTTACAAGGAAGAACAGCGCGCCAAGGCAATCAAGCAGATAGCCGATGCAGAAAAGGAAAAAGCCTTCGCCGAAGCCGAAGCTACCAAGGCGAAAGCCATGGCCGAAGCCGAAGCAACAAAGGCAAAGGGTCTCGCCGAAGCTGAAGCAATCAAGGCACAAGGCCTTGCCGAAGCTGAAGCGCTGAACAAGAAGGCCGAAGCAATGAAGCTCTATGGTGACGCCGCTCGCCAAGAAATGCAGCTGAAGACCATCGAAAGGTATTTCGAACAGATGCCGCAGATTGCAGCCGCTATTGCAAAGCCCATGGAAAAGATTGGAAACATCACCATGTACGGCGAAGGCAACACGGCAAAGCTCACAGGCGACATTACCAAGACACTCACGCAGGTCACCAACGGCCTCACGGATTCTCTCGGCATCGACTTGCGCACGGTTCTTGGATCCATGTTTGGAGCAAAACTTGCAGGCATTACCAAGCCCGACAACACGCAAGAAAGCGACAAAAAATAGGCAGAATTCGACTTATGGGGCTGGAAGGGAAATCCTTTCAGCCCCATTTTCTATATTCATGGCATGCGGTTTTGGTTGCTGATAATTGCTTCTAGTATTTTTGCCTTTGCGGAAAGCCCTGCGAAGGCCGATTCTGCTATTGCAACCACCATTCAAAAAGACTCCGTTGCAGCAAAGTCAAACGCTGCAACCACAGTCGCAGTCCCGAAAGACACTATCGTCGATACGGTCTATATTGTCCCTGACGATGGCATTCCCTGGAACCGTGAGCATTTTGACCCCGAACGCCTAGTGCGGCACGAGACATTCGACCCCGCACTCAAAGTTGCCTACACCTACTCGGTGAGCTTTATGGGAGGCACCTTCGGAACATTCGCCCAACAAAGCTACATGGCGCACCTCGCCTACGAATTTTCACCAGAACTTCATTTATACGCAAACGTTGGTCTCTGGATGCCACTGTATTCGAATTTCCGTTTTGGAACACCCATTGCAAAAGAAGATGTACGACAGGGTAACGTAGATGTCGTGCTCCCCGACATTGCATTAGAATACAAACCCAACGAGAACATGAGCTTTAGGCTGATGTTCGTGAACGAGAACGACGCTTTCAAGGCATACGGCCCGTACCGCCACTTCTACGGCGGATGCCCCTGGAGAACGCCTTATTATTGCAGATAAGTAGAATGACAAGCAAGGCGCATTTTTTCTAAATTTTAAATGGAAAATGTCCTTGATGTACACCAAAACATTTCACTTTTCTTTTGCCGCAACGGCCTTGGTGGCTGCATTGCTTTTTGCGGGTTGCGAAGAAGAAAAGAAGCCCCAGGTAGTAAAGGTCAAGCGCACTTACAAGGGCGATGTCGAGGTGCTAAACAGCTGCGGGATGCAGGGGGCAGCCGCCAAGATGCGTTCTTACTTGCGTGAAAACGGCTTTGACATTGTGAGTTCTAGAAACGACAGATTACAGAACTACGATGAAACCGTACTGGTGCTTAGAAACCCCGAATGGGAAGGAGCCAAGGCCCTCGCCAAAGCTCTTAAGACCGACAACGTACTTGTGGTCCACAGCAGCCGCGCCGTCGTAGACGCCGCCGTGTACATCGGCAAAGACTTTGAACAAATAATAGAACCCGAACAGGGAGAAACAGATGACAACGAATAAGCAAGAACTTCCCCAGTCCGTCCAAATGGGCGCAAGCATTTTGTTTGAGCTGCGTGCCCAGAATGTGCAGCTCATTGACCTGCGCGGCATCAAGGATGTCACGGATTATTTCCTCGTGGCAACCTGCGAAAGCGAAGCCCAGATGCAGGCCATTCTGAACGAACTCCGCAAGGAATTCAAGGCGAACAAGCTCCCGTCCGTGGGCGTGGAATACAAGGAAGGCGTTCGCTGGGCGGTATTCGACGCAGGCCTCGACCTGATGGTGCACCTGTTCGAAGAAGAAAAGCGCAACGAGATTTCCCTGGACCGTCTGTACGCCGACGGCAAGATCGTGGAACTCGACGAAAATGACTTTGTAAAGACTAACGACAAGAAGGCCGACGACAATGAACTCGTTTGAGCAAGAAATCGCAGAAGCGCTCGCCGCTACCGGATCCTTCGAAAAGGAAGCCGCCCTCAAGCTTATCTCCGTGCCGCCTGATACCACGCACGGCAACTTCACCATTCCTTGCTTCTCGCTCGCGAAGGTGATGCGCAAGGCCCCGAAGATGATTGCCGAAGACTTGGCCGCACAGGTGAAGCTCCCGGCAGGGCTCTCGAAGGTCGAAGCCGTAAACGGTTACCTGAACTTCTTTATCGACCGTAGTTTCCTCGCGAAGTCTACGCTCGAAGAAATCGCCGCGAAGGGCCTCGAATACGGCCACGCCGCATCGAACGGCAAGGTAGTCTGCATCGACTTCAGCTCCCCGAACATCGGTAAGGAACTCGCCTTCCACCACCTGCGTTCGACAATGATCGGCAATTCCCTTTCCCGCATATACAAGGCCGCGGGCTACAAGGTGGAACGCATTAACCACCTCGGCGACTGGGGCACCGCTTTCGGTAAGCTCATCGTGATGTACCTCCGCGAAAATCGCCCCACCGACGATGCCACACTCGACAGCCTGACCGTGAAGGAACTCAACATCCTTTACGCCGCCTTCTCCAAGGCCAGCAAGGAAGAGCCGGGTCTCGAAGACGAAGCACGCGCCGCATTCACCAAGCTCGAACAAGGTGACGAATTCTACCGCAAGCTTTGGACAGCTTTCCGCGCCGCAACGCTCAAGGAACTCATGCGCATCTACGACATGATGGGCGTGGGCTTTGACCACTACACCGGCGAATCCTTCTTCGAAGACAAGATTCCGGCCATCCTCGACGAACTCCGCGAAAAGAACCTGATGGTGAAGAGCCAGGATCTGGACGTGGTGATGCTCGATGAATTCGACCTGAACCCCTGCCTGATTCGCAAGAGCGATGGTTCTACTTTGTACGCTACCCGCGACCTCGCCGCCGCTTGCTACCGCAAAAAGGAATACAACTTCGACAAGTGTCTTTACGTGGTGGACCTCGGACAGGCGCTTCACTTCAAGCAGGTGTTCCACGTGCTCAAGAAGATGGGCCGCGAATGGTACAAGGACATGTACCACATTCCGTTCGGCGTGATCCTGCAGCTGGTGGACGGCAAGTGGGAAAAGGGCAAGACCCGTACGGGTACCGCAAGCCTGCTTCGCGACGTGATTGAAGCCGCCCAGAAGAAGATTCTTGAATTCATCGACGCGAAGAATCCTGAACTCGAAAACAAGGAACTCATCGCTCGCCAGATCGGTATTTCCGCGCTCACCTTCAACGACCTCAAGAATAGCCGCCTGAAGGATGTGCGTTTCGATTGGGATGCCGTGATGAGCTTCGAAGGCGATACGGGTCCGTATGTGCAGAACGCCCATGTG
>Ga0256406_1006945_pt1 | contig 11038 bp, 9 predicted proteins | sample RumenRJG_03DNA_FD_185986 | JGI IMG/M metagenome (GOLD analysis project Ga0256406, IMG submission 185986) | Bovine rumen microbial communities from Lethbridge, Alberta, Canada - RJG_03 | ecosystem: Host-associated > Mammals > Digestive system > Stomach > Rumen | place: Canada: Alberta | collected...
TGCCATGCTAAATAAAGGATGTATGCACAGCCGATATATTTTAGTATTACCACATATTTACCCATCATCGCTCCGACAAGATGAGTGATGATTGCCACAATGACTGCTGCAATGGTAAAGCCAGCTAGCAGTCCGAACCACATAGCCATGGCTTTCCTCGTTCCATTCTTCATTGAGCAATGAAGCGAGAAGAGGTTGGCAGGTCCGGGCGTGAAGCCTATAAGGACTATTGACAACAGGAGGGAAGGAAGTAATGTAACAGGCATTTTATATTGTTTCTTAGAATAGAGTAAGGGCATCGAGCATGTTGCCGACTAAGGTGACGAGGTCGTCGTACCCCTTCACCCGTGCCTTCAGTATCGAATAGCCGTTCTCGCCTTTTCGCTATCTAATTGGCTCTATGACTTTGCCCAACTTCATAATGATGTTACAAAAGTACGAAGTTTTGGCGAGAATATAGCAGTAGAGAGAAAAAAAGCCAGTATCAATGCTGGTGATACCGATTAAACACAAATTGAATTTTGCTTATGCTCTGGCAAATATCGTTTTATATGCGAGAGCTACAAAACCTCCCTTGTGAAGCTTCTACACAAGGGAGGTTGGGCGTTCTATCTTAGATACTTATTGAAGAAGTCAGTGAGTTTGTCGAAGGGGATGAAGTTATGTCCGCCGCCGTCGTAGAGGTCGGTGTGGGTAGCGCCCGGCACGGAGATGAAGAACTTATTGTTGCCCTTGAGCTTAGCAAAGGTGTCCTTGCCCATATAGTAACTGTGGGCCTTGTCGCCGTGAATGAGCATTACGGCACCTCGCAGGTCTTCGGGATGTGCTAGGATGGCATTGTTCATCCAGCCCTCCTGAGCCTGCATCTTCCAGCCGCCATTGGAGTTGACCGACCGCTTGGCATAGCCGCGCTTAGTCTTGTAGTAAGCGCTGTACTGCTGCACGAAGTCTGGGGCTTTCTGAGCAATGGCCTCTTCCACGGTGAGACATCCTCCGGCCCGCTGTTCCACACCCGTCTTGTATTCCTTGGTACGCAGGGCCGTTATCTGTTCCTTGGCTTTGTAACGGTCGTCGGCAGTGCCTTTGTCGAAGTAGCCCCAGGCACCCACCCGTGGCATGTCGTACATGGTGCTGGCCACGGTGGCCTTAATGCGCGGGTCGTTGGCGGCGGCGTTTAGGGCAATGCCACCCCATCCGCAGATACCGATGATGCCGATGCGTGCGGCGTCCACCTCATCGAGGTTACTCAGATAGTCAACGGCGGCCTGGAAGTCCTCGGTGTTGATGTCGAGGGAGAAGACATCGCGCGGTTCGCCGCTGCTCTCGCCCGTGAACGAAGGGTCGAAGGCGATGGTAAGGAATCCACGCTCTGCCATGGTCTGCGCATAGAGACCCGATGCCTGTTCCTTGACGGCTCCGAAGGGACCGCATACCGCGATGGCGGGAAGCTTGCCGTGCGAACCTTTTGGAGTGTACATGTCGGCAGCAAGAACCAGACCGAAGTGGTTGTGGAACGTAACCTTCTTGTGATCAACTTTGTCGCTGAGGGGGAACGTCTTGTCCCACTCCTCTGTCATATTCAATTTTCTGTCCATATAATGGTTGTTTGTTTCCTGTGCGCCTGCTCCGATGAAAGACGAGAGAAGGACCCATGCTGATAAAATAAATTTCTTCATGTCTTGCTTGTTATTAAAACCGGTGCAAAGTTACGAAGAAAGGCCAGCAAAGGGACTACCATTAATGGGGAGGAAAGTATCGATATTAAGGATTATGCGCCTGAGGAGCGTTTTTGGTACTGTGAGGGCGAGTCGCCGGTGGAATGCTTGAAGAACCGTGTGAAGTGCTGCGGATACTCGAAGCCGAGTTCTTCGGCTGTCTGCGCGATGTTCTTCCCACTGAGCAACAGGTTCTTCGCCCTTGCGGTGACGTACTGCTGGATGTAGTCCTTGGGGCTCTGTCCGAGACACTGGCGGATAACATCGCCAAAGTAGTTGGATGAGAGGAAGAGCTCGCTGGCACAGTATTTCACCGACGGCACACCCTTCTGCCGTTGCAACTTTTGAGCGTAATAGTCGTCGAGCACCTGCTGGAAGCGCGTGAGGATGTCAGCGTCGCTTTTCGCCACATCTTTGAACTGCCGGGCGTAGAAGCGGCTGCAATAGTCGAGCACCAAGAGAATCATGTCTCGGACGATGTTGTCGGAGCTCTCCTCACCGCCGTGGTTGGCCAGCTCGTTGCGCAGGGTAGCCATCACGCGATTGAGCACCTCTTTCTCCTCCTCGGTAAGGAAGAGGGCTTCGTTGGCATTGTATTCGAAATAGTGGTAGGAATCCATACGGCGGGCGATGTCAGTACCCTGAATGAAGACAGGGTCGAAGAGCAACACCCAACCGTAGTATTGCTGGCGTGTGCCGTTGTCGGGTTTGCCGCCGAGCTGTCCCGGGGCATAGGCCAACAGCGAGCCCGTCTCCTGCTCATAGTGCCCGATACCATAGTTTAGGTTGTCAGGGAAGTTCTTTTGCAGGAAGATGCCATAGACGTTAAATAGGTTGAGGGTGTGGCGTATCTCACCCACCTCATCATAGTGTATCACGCTCACGTGAGGATGATAGGTGGGAGCCCCGATGTCGTCGGCGTAGTCGTTGACGCTGTTGATTTCCAAGTCTATTTCCATAGGTGCAAAGATAGGAGGTATCTGTTCATTATAGGAATAATCCTGATTGCAGAACTTTAATATCTCCTTGATGGGCCATAATTGCCGCCCATGTTTTATTCGTCTTTTTAACTTCCACTGTCTTTTTGGTATTTTTCGTGTCCATAGCTGCTTATTTTTTGCAAATATAGTGCAAATCTTTATATCTTGGAACTAAAAGCCGATATTTTTTGCAGCAGCAAAATTTCCTGATGTGTAGCATGAATCCCCGACAAACTTACCATTTTCGCCGAAAAGGGCCGGGACAGCACGAGACCACTATTTTCGGTGCCGCATCATCTTGTTGATTAGTTCGATTTTGGCGATTTCCTGCTGCGTGGTCTCATCAAGACGGGCTATATCATCGTCGGTGAGCATACCGTCAAAATAGAGTCCCACAATAATATCAAAATAATGTCCACCCGTAGCATGATCGTATCGATCGGCAATGTGGCGGTCGAACTTATTCATAAGCTTATAAAGTTGAATGTAGCGTTTGTGCCAAGGCCCTTCAACGCTCCACCCATTCTCCTCGCGATAGGGAGCATTGAGTTCCGCCAAAGGAATCGGCTTTGCGGCTTCCTTTTGCAGCTCCTTTACAAATTGTTCACATTCAAGTTCCAATCCCTTGTGGATGAACTCACGGCAGAGCCGTTTGTCTTTCTTTGATAGCTCCATAATTCTGTATGTAAGATGTTTTCCTTGTCTATTAGCTAATTCCTTGCTTCCGTCTCATCTCCGATGGCGGCATGCCCATCACCTGCTTGAAGGCGCGGTTGAAGTTGGCAGGCGAGCTGAAGTCGGTGTCGTAGGCTATCTCTTTGATGGGCATTGTGTTGTCGGCCATCAACTCAAGCGAGCGGATGATGCGCTGATAGCCCAAGTAGTCGCTGAACGTGGTGCCGGCCTCACTGAAGAGGCGGCTGAGGGTCCTTGGCGAGACCCCGGCTTCATGCGCTGCGTCCTCCACCTTCACATTGTCGGCAAGATGACGATGGAGAAAGGCCATGGCCTTGCGAAGGGTTGGGTGGAGAGTGGCATCAATACCTCGCAGCGGCAACACAAGCTGTCGTTCTTCTTTGCGGAAGGTGTGGAAGAACGAGAGGCAGAAGCCGAACAGTCCGCTGTCGTCCTTGGTGATGACGGGACCGTAGCCGGCGATGAAGCGGAAGTTGGCCATCGCCCACGGACAGACATAATGTACGGAGAAAACATCGTCAGCCACCTTCGCATCGCTCTCGGAGAGGAAATAGAAGATGCGGAGCGCAATGCGGCGGTTGTGGCTCGTCAGGGCGTGGACCATGCCACGTGGAATCCAGCACGCGTAGCCCTCGGGAACGAAATACTCACGTTCGCCGACAGTGACACGCAGGGTGCCGGCGACTGTTTCCACCAACTGTATGCAGTCGTGGCTGTGGGGAGCCAGGTCGATGCCCTCACGCCCCGTGTCCTTGACCATCACCTTGTCCGGAGAACCATTGTCGACAAGCCGGATAAAGCTGCGTTGTTCTTCATTCATTCTTCTTATACTATTTCATCATGTCATTGGCACGATATGAGAAGTCTTTGGCATTATTTGCAAATTCTGCACAAAGATAATATATTAATTTTGCAATCGAAAAGGAAATACCAAATAATAATATTAAAAAGATGAATATGAAAAGACTCTCATTGATCATAGCTCTCATGGCCATCGTCATCAGCGGCTATGCAAAGGGGTTGACGCTCAAGGTTTACAACCCGGGAGCCAAAGCCATCTTCCCCGTGACCTCCACCATCGTCTATGGCAAGAAAGACGCGGCACTTATCGACGCACAGTTTCAGAAGCAGTATGCCGAGGAACTCATCAAGCAGATCAAGGGACTGAAAAAGGACCTGAAGTACATCTTCGTGTCCTACCACGACCCTGACTATTACTTCGGTCTTGATGCTCTCCACAAGGCTTTCCCCGAGGCGCAGATTCTCTCTACGGCTCAGACCGCTTATCTCATCGAGGCTTCCAAGGACTTCAAGCTGAATGTGTGGAAAGGTCAGTTGGGTGCTGATGCTCCCGACACGCTCCTTGTTCCACAGCCTGTCGACTCCTTGCCTTCCATTGAGGGCAACGTTCTTCAAATCAAGTACAGCAGCGACGACTCGGCCCATCCGTTCGTCTGGATTCCAAGTCTCCGCGCCATCGTTGGTGGCGGCAGCATGACGGAAGGCTTTCATGTATGGATGGCCGACACCAAGGGCGACAAAGGACTGGCGCAGTGGCAGAAGGTGATTGCCGACATGAAGCAGCTCAATCCCGCTACGGTTATCCCCGCTCATTATCTTAGCAGCGACTATAAGCCGACCGTGCTCGACTTCATGGACAAGTACCTCGCCGCTTACCGCCAGGCTGCGGCAGAGAGCAAGGATGCCGCCGCACTGACCGCAGCTATGGAGAAAGCCTTCCCCGAGTTGCCCGGCAAAGAGAACTTAGGCTTTGGCGCCAAGGTCTTCAAGGGCGAGCAGGACTGGAAAGTGTTCACTCCCTATCCACCCATCGGCCGCGCCATCAAGGTGGACTTCGGAGCCTTCGCCTTCCGCAACTCGTTCAAGGATGCCCACCACATGACCTTCCTTGGTCTCAACGGCGGCTACAAGGGTGTCACCGACAGCGTGCTGCCCACCGTGGTAGAGGTCTCGCCCAACGTCTTCATGGTCTATTGGTCGGAGCCCAACTCTACAAAGTCGAATGTGGTGCATGTGCAGAACTACAACACCGGCACCGTCTGGACCAATATTGCCGCTCCCGACGGCCACTTCTACAACATGCAAGGGAAAATGAGCGTAGTGGAATAATTCTGACATAATTCTTTCATAGCCAAGCCGTGGCATCGCCTTTAAGTTGGGATGCCATGGCGTTTACGCATTATAAGATCAACCCAATAATCAACAGAAAACAATGAATACAACCGATGCTATAGCAGTAGCATCAAGTGGCTTATGACCTGTCGGGGCGCAGAGTCCTTAACTCTAAGCCGGGCCTCGTCATTATGGATGGAAAGAAGATTGTGAGGAGAAAATAGACAGCCTTGATGATCATCGTCTAAGAGATCAAGACTTGCAGGAACTGGGATGGCTCTACTACATTCAGCGACGAGGCAGTAAAGTCAGCCACGTTTCGGTATAAAGCAAATGCTCGCGTCATTTGTACTTTTCCTCCCAATGTTTATGCATAGCAGCCTTGTCGTCTATGGCAGGACCACCTTTTATATCCTTCACAATAGCTGCGATTTCTGGGTCAATGACCAAATCGGCCTTGGTGATTTTATTCTTCTTAGTCTCGCCGATAGCCTTCTTTACATACCGGCTAATGCGCTCCAACTGGCTGTTGTCATCTATCTCCTGTATGGAGTTAAGCAATGATGTTTTAAGTTCTAAAGCTGTCATGATTTAATATTTTGTTTCCTCACTTGCAAAGATAGGAGTTTTATCTCAAAGTACAAAATCAAATATATCAAAACATTCCGAAAAGTAGGCGAAAATACAAAGTTTTAGGAATCTGTTCCAAAAAAAGTGGGGTCAACAGCATACCGCGGGATAGACTGAAAAACTTTGCACCTGCCGCATGACCATGGAGAGCTGCCGATAGCCCCTTACCCCGATTATGGCAGCAATGACCCGTATTGCAGAAATTATCCTATTTCTCTTGCGAGAACAGAATTTTTCGGCTAATTTTGTGCATTAAACAAAAACAGACAAACATGACAGACCAACCGATTATCTCCATCGACAGCATCGACCAATATAACAAGATGTACGGCTTCGAGACCTTTCACCCTCTGGTGAGCATGGTGGACATCGCCGACGCCGCCCCCGACCATCGCCCCAACCACATCACGCTGCGCTACGGGCTCTATGCCCTATGGCTTAAGAACGGCATACAGTGCGCGCTGCACTACGGCCGCCGGAAATACGACTACCAGGAGGGCACCATCGTTAGCTTCGCCCCAGGGCAGGTGGTGCGCGTCGACATGACCGAGGAGCAGCGACAGAGCAAGGCGCACACCGTCGGACTGCTCTTCTCACCCGACCTCATCTACGGCACGCCGTTGGGCAAGAGCATCAGCAGCTACCATTTCTTCGACTACGACTCCGCCGAGTCGCTCCACCTCAGCGAGCGCGAACGGCAGATGTTCACCGACACTCTCCGGTCCATCCGTTTCGAGATGGAGCAGCCCGTCGACAAGCACTCGCAGACCATCCTCATCGACCGTATCAAGCTCATCCTGGACTACTGCCAGCGCTTCTACGACCGCCAGTTCATCACACGCCATAAGGAGAACTCCGACTTTCTCTCGGCTTTCGAGCAGAACATCAAGGCCTACTTCGAACAGGGCGAGGCCATGCGCTACGGACTGCCCTCAGTGGCCTATTTCGCCGACAAGGCCTGCCTGTCGTCCGGCTACTTTGGCGACCTCATCCGCAAGGAGACGGGGCTGACGGCACAGGCCTACATCCAGCAGCATGTCCTTGCTCTCAGCAAGCAAATGCTCCTCGACTCCAGCAAGAGCATCACGCAGGTTGCCGACCAGCTCGGTTTCCAATATCCCCAGCACTTCTCCCGTTTCTTCAAGAAATTAGCGGGAATGACGCCGAAAGAGTACAAGGAAGGGTAACGAATGCCTCCGACTGCAAGCATCATCATTAAATTATTATTGACAAATCAGTTTTGCATGAGAATACATTCCTTTGATGAACGAGAAGGAAATACCAAACAAATATGGATGTGTTTCGTGGCCTTAGGACGGGGATAACCTCCGCCCATACGGTGGATGTGTTGCACTTTGTATTTGTGTATATAACTTTTACCAAAACCATTAAAACCCTTTCTGTGATGCAAGGGCTTCGCCCTGTGTTTCTTCTCCGGCGACGTCTTGTTCCGAAGCAAGCTTTGGCAAGCTGTCACCGGCGAAGAAAAAGCCTTCGTTCCTCAGGCTTGCAATCGCAAGAAAAACCATAAAAACCGGCTGGCGCCATGTCGGTATATATTTGAGGGGTGGTATATCTTTCTTATTTTCTCTATGTCGCCTCAAACGAAATACCCCCTCCTTTGCGCCCTTTGCGCCTTTGCGAGATATTTTGAAGAGCGTATCCATAGCGCAGCCTCGTACTCGCTCTTTTCCAGCACGGTCATTTATTAGATGTTACGTGACGCACATTATTACGCCATGCCACATTTTTGTTCTGGCACAATCTACGAGGTGCCGCCCTTACGTTGACGGCGCAAGCCTGTTTTCGTTGTTTTTTTTTGTGTTAGCGCCAAGAGCCGACGAAGGAGGCTCTGTCATTTGCGGGTTGGAGGCTTGTGAGAGGCGGTAGCCTCTCACAAGCCTCCAACCCGCAAATGGCTAAGGGCAAAGCTCTTGGCGCTGCCACAAAGGGTTTTGCTGGTTTTGGTAACATAATATACAACTAAAGTTTCCCACTTGCAAATAAATCGTACTTAAGGCCTTAAAACACAAGGAAAAAAGAAGGAATGTCCAAAAGTTTTTGTATCTTTGTAGTGCAAATAAATCATTGATGCATAAACAATTAAACATTCCTTATATGTTTGTAAAATTAAACAAAATCGGTGAGTTGACCAAGATATTAAGTGTTAAAAGTGAGACAAGTGACGCAATAATGCACTTCATGAGGTGTTTTGGCATAGGCAGAATCCTCTCCAAACACTCTTTGGACAAAATGCGCGGGCGAGATATGGCAGAGCAGATGGGGCAGCGGTTCAACCAGTATGAAGCACTTGGAGAGTTGTTCCGTGAGACAAGACGAGAATTGTTCGAGCTCACTCAATGGCGTCTACACTGGAGATTATCAAGAATCTACTTAACGTGTTGGCATTAAAACTCTGCATCAATGTGGCTGATACCATGGAGAATTTGAAGGAAGGTACACAGACTGTTAGTGAGCTTGAAGCAATCCTACTCGCTTTGTTACCATTAGAGGCTGTAGCAGACAATTGATATAGAGCATTAATTTACGTTTGCAAAATGTTAATGAATTGTTTATCTGTAACTTACAAGATACCATCATTTGGAAAAGCCTATAAAATGGCAAGTGAGAAACTTTAGCTTCTTTACTTCACGAAACTTGCCGCGGCTCTTGTCCACTACAACCACACTAATGGTGCCAGACCTATTCTTCTTTTTGCGTACAAACATGACGCAAAGGTAATCAAAATCGAGTTTGCGTCATCCTAAATTCAAAGACAATTTTATAACTACTTCATTTCCAAGCAGTTGAAAATGTAAATACTTTTTGCGCTAAAGTCAGGAGGTTCAATGTATCCTGCAACTAAAAGCCGATATTTTTTTATCTACCATTATTCCCAGTCCTTCAACCTATTTCAACGATAACGCCGACGTTCCGTAATATTGGTATTTCTACCCACTTTTTTGTTATCGTCCCTTTGATTCTTTCATCGTACCTTTGCATCGTCGAAAAGGCAAAACGACAAAAACAATAATCATTAATGTGTATGAATTCCATCAATACACCTGTGCGGCTCATTCGCGTCCTTTCCTTTGCAATGTTGTTCATGACACTAACTACCATGACAGCATGCGCCCGGGATGACAATGAAGCTGACAGCAAAAGTCAAATTTTACAAAACGATAACAGCAACATGAACTCTACTCTCAAGTTGACCATCGGTCAGACTAACTTCACGGCAACATTAGAAGACAACGCCACCGTAAAAGAACTGCAATCCCTGCTGCCCATGACACTGCAGATGGACGAGCTGAACGGCAACGAAAAATATTGTTACCTATCCTCCTCTCTACCTACGGCTGCCTCGCGTCCCGGCACCATCCATGCCGGCGACATCATGCTCTATGGCTCGTCGTGCATCGTGATCTTCTACAAGACTTTCTCATCCGGCTACAGCTATACCCGCATCGGTCATATCGACAATGTAGATCAGTTGGCTCAAGCTGTAGGCAGTGGTTCAGTGAGCGTGAGATTTGAGATGCAGCCTACTACCGGTATCGGCAGTGCCAAGATGAGCGCTCACAGCACCGATGGAGTGCGCTACACCCTCAACGGACAAAAAGTATCGGACAACTACAAGGGCATCTATATCAAAGACGGAAAGAAGTATGTCAAATAGCGATCTTATTTTCTCAATTGTTACCGACTTGGTATGGTAAGCTATTTCTTATGGCCCATGCGCAATTTCCCTCACTTTCCTAATCTTGTGGGTTACGCATTGACCACATCACTGTCGGGACGTTCTTTTAGAATGCTGCTGCCCCCGCTCACGTACCGCCCATCTCGCTGTGAGCACCAGTCCCTTATGCCCTCTGCCCGGACTATAGACTGCCGATAAACGTCTTGGCGTTGTCAACCAGTTGGCGAAGGGCTGTCTCTTCCATCGGATAGTGGCCGCCACCAGAGAGGATCTAAACCGTAAAAGGAGCCTTGATACCTTTCATGGAGATTTGGCCCAGTTTCAGCGGTGTCCAACGGTCCAGCTCGGGTTGGGTAAGCAAGATGGGGCATTTGTCGTAATCCTCGACAGGAATAGGCATCCGATAGGTCATGTACTCGGCAAGGAATTGCAGTTGCACGCTTGCGCCTCCCGAAGCCGAGTCTTCCATCATGATTTTTAAGGCCTCAGGATTGTTGGTGAGCGCATCCATCTTTGAAACCTTCTTCATAGGTATCATCAGCCGGCGCAGCGGAGTCTTCGACAATGCCTGCATAGTCGGCACCACCATCCACGACGTCCCCTTGAACTTCGATGTCTCCTCTCCAACGGTCTTGTCGTCGTTCTTCAGGAAGCACATGCCAATAATGCCATACACTTCGTCCATGTAGCACGAGGCATGATAAGTGATCATTCCTCCGGCACTCAACCCGTAGAGCACCGGCTTCTTGTGGTCGCGCCGTGTCTCAGCGTTCACGAAGTCAGCAAACGCATGTACCCAATTGTCGTAGGTCACGTCTTTCTGCTTCACCTCGGTCATGCCATAGCCCAAATTGTCCATCGCCACCACCTCATAGCCAAGGGCTGCCATCTTATGACCAAAAATCATCATCAGCTGCCGGCCGTTGGTACCGACACCGTGATGCAGGAAAATACGGTATTCTGATTGTGGATTGGCATAGCGGTCAATGTGCATGACATTGCCATTCCATTCCCATGTCTCTTCCTCAGGCAGGAAGTCATCTCTCATCTGAAAGTCCTTGGGCAGCAGGGCATTCACCTGCTTCCAAGCGTTGTTGTCACTGGCATACGTTTTCATCTTCTTTTGCTTGTTTTGTTCTACTTTGATGATTAACGCTGCAAAGGTAAGATGAATAAAATGAAAG
>Ga0256406_1006946_pt1 | contig 11037 bp, 9 predicted proteins | sample RumenRJG_03DNA_FD_185986 | JGI IMG/M metagenome (GOLD analysis project Ga0256406, IMG submission 185986) | Bovine rumen microbial communities from Lethbridge, Alberta, Canada - RJG_03 | ecosystem: Host-associated > Mammals > Digestive system > Stomach > Rumen | place: Canada: Alberta | collected...
AGAGCGAGAGGAAGGCAATCGCCGCCGACTTCCGCAGGGTCTACACATGCGGGACGAAAGAGGAGGCGGAGAAGGAATTCGAGGCCTTCAAGGCCGTCTGGGGAACCAAATACGCCGGCCTGAAACGCATGTTCGACAGGACCGACGGCAACATCTTCTCCTACTATTCCTTCCCTGCCGAGATCCGGAAAAGCCTCTACACCAGCAATGCGATCGAGGGCTTCAACTCTAAGCTCAAGGGGGAGACACGCAAGCGGATCCTGATGAACTCGGAGGACAACGCGACCATCGTCATAACGGCCGTCTGCCGGAGCTACAACAGCTCGAAGCTGGGACGGGTGATGAGAGGGCTGAAGGAACTCGACCCGGGAACAAGACAGGCCCTGGGCTTCGGCTTCTGATACGGGACGGGCTGTCTCTTCATGTCATGCATGACATGAAGAGAGTAAGGTACAATGCACCAACCACTCATCTATTTACACAAACTACTTGCAAATATCAAGAAATGACCTTGCAGGGGCTGAAAAGTCCCTTTTTCTTTGGCTTTCTCTTCCATTCCACGACGATTCCTGGTATAATAGTTATGTACACGATATGTATAGGAGAAACGCCATGGGAAACTACACCGTTCCGCCAGAGATTCTGGCCCTGAAGCCGAAGGGGACGATTGTCAAGAAGATCAAATCCGGCTATTACGTTTATTCCCATTCGCAATATAAGGACGAGAAGACGGGAAAATGGAAGACCAGTTCCGGAAAGCTGCTCGGCAAGATCGTTCCCGGAGCGGGATACTGCCCGAACTCCTCTAAGTGTTCCGAGGACAGGATAACCTGCTTCGACTATGGGGAATATCTTCTCGCCTCGAAGCTTTCCGTCCAGGAATACGAACTCCTCCTGAAGGTCTTCAATCCGGATGAGGCCATGCTTGTCTTTGCCCTCTCCGCCATCTACGCAACACACGGCTTCTGCGGACTGAAGGCTGCCGATTTCCTATACGGAAGATCGCTTTTCGCAAAAGATTTCCCTGGCCTGAAGTTCAGCTATCACAGGATAGCCAAGTTCCTTGAACTCATCGGAAGGGAATCGAAGATGTCACGCTTCCAGAGCCTTGCTGCCGAGACGGCGTCGGAGTTTGCGGTGGACGGCCATCCGATCGCGACGTTCAGTGAAGAGAATTCGCTATCGTCTCCGGGCTTCAAGACGGCAAGCCTGGGTTCGGACTACATGAATCTGGTGACCGCAATCGATGTTGATACCGGTCTCCCTTTTGCGTCCAGAATGTATCCGGGATACATGCTTGACAAGCCGAGTTTTTCCGATTTTGTGGCGGAAATCGGGGGAATCACGGGGAAATGCATCCTCATCGACATGGGTTTCTCTGCCGAGGAGAACCTGAAGATGATCGAGGACAAGGGCGGATTCTTCATCATTCCCGTTCCGAAGAGCCATAGGTCGCATAAGGAAATAACGAAGAAGAGACCGGGCCGCCTCAGCGAATTCCTGTATTCCGGAGGCGGTAAGTCCGATCTGGTCGGATACAGGGAGAAGGCGGACGGAAACAGAAGGGTCATCTACTATGTGAACCGCTCCGAGGCGGAAAGGCTTTGCCGCGCCTACCGCCACGGGCTCGATGCAGGGAAAAAGGGCTATACGGAAGAGGGTTACCTGAAGGAGAAGGACGGTTACGGTGTCATCGTACTGACGACGAACAGGAAGGACCTGGATGCGAAGCAGGTCTATGAGCATTACAAGAAGAGGTGGAAGATCGAGACGTTCTACGACAGGCTGAAGAACGGGCTGGATTTCTCCGGGCTCAACATCGATGACCATGCCATGATCCAGGGCCTGTCATTCTGCATGCTGATCGCAGGAAGGATAGATGCGAGACTGCTGACTGCGGCGAAGAAGCTCGGATATACGAGGAATTCGCTGATCGGTCTCATGAAGTATCTGAAGGTGACGGATGACGAAAACGGGGTAAGGCTCCACAACAAAAAGAAGGACCATGACGCAGTCCTTGAGAAGCTCGGAATCCGTCTATCACTGACTGAAAAATGCCTTCCTGAAAAGAAGACCGAGGAAACGGACAAACCATCAGAATAGTGCCCTTATACCTAATTTTTTAACTTGCTATGCTATATCCACTGCAGATTAGGCCCTACCTATATCATTACGGAGGTTAACCTCATTTGGCTACCTCCGTTTTTTCTATCGGTTCAAAGCTGTTTTTAGAACAACTTGATGCGGTTGAGCAGGAAATCCATCAGCTTCATATGGAAAATTCCCTTCTCGTCATAGTAGCTGGTCGGAATATCCTTCTGAATTATGATCTTAGTAAAAAAGTCTCCCGTGAGGAAAAACGGGGATAGTTCCGCCTCCTCTTTTTCTTTGCTATTCATTGCAAGAGCCGATTGAATGTAGACTCTCCTATCTGCGTCATTGATCACAAAATCGATTTCTTTCTGCTTGTCCTTGTAGTCTCTCCTATCGAGGACAACGCCAACATCGACCGAATATCCGCGGCGGACAAGTTCATTGTAAATCAAGTTTTCCATCAGTTGACCGGAATCAAACTGACGGAAATTCAGACGGGCGTTACGTAAACCAAGATCGGTGAAGTAATATTTGCTTGGATAATCAAAATACCTCTTCCCTTTGACATCGAACCGCTTTGCTTCCGCTAATAGAAAAGAATCTTCGATGATCTGGAGGTAACGGGTGATGAGATTGGCATTGATTTTTTCTTTCCCGATGGAATTGAGGTATCTAGCGATACTGTTGGGATTAGTCAAAGTACCAATCTGGGAAGCAAGATAATCCAGGATTTCACCAAGAACATCTTCCCGTTCCACACGATTTCTTTCTTCAATGTCTTTCAGATAGACAAGCCGGAAAAGGTCCGATAGATAGCTTTTCTTCTCCCTCTCATCGCTCATGGAAAGTAAACGAGGCATTCCACCAAAGAGAACATACGTATTTAAAGCCTTTTCTTCTTCGCCCCCGAAGGCCGAATAAAACTCAGAGAAAGAAAGGGGGTAAACAGGAATCTGAGTGGCGCGGCCACGGAATTCCGTTGCGATATCTTTGGCTAATCCTTTTGAGTTGCTTCCCGTGACATAAACATCGAGATTAGGATAATCTCTAAGCTCGTTAAGCATATCGTAAATAGTAACTTTGCTGTTCGGATTACGTGTATCGGCTTTGGTATTCGCCATCTGGACCTCATCGATGAAAAGATAGAACTTTTCTTCTTTTTTTGCTGAAATCAATCCTTCTACATAATCGCAGAGAACAACAGGGTCCCGATAGACTAAATACTTTCGCTGATCCAGCTTGATGGTAAGAATATGATCTTCCTTGACCCCTTGAGAAAGGAGGTAATCATGGAACAGATCAAAAAGAAGAACGGATTTTCCACAGCGACGGATTCCTGTGATGACTTTAACTTCTCCGTTCCACATATTATGGATAAGCTGATTCAGATAAGTATCTCTATTTACCATATGATTATGTAAATCTTACAACGAATTCGTTGTTGCTTTTATATATTATTTCATTGAAAGCCATAATTTGCAAGGAGAGAAAGAAATCAAAAGGATTTGAAAACAGAGCAACAAAATTCATTTATTTTTATGCAAATCTTATAGCAAATTCGTTGCAAGTTCTACATATTTTTAGTATATAGTTTTGCCTAGGAATTTCTTCAATCTGCTGCCTGAATATTCCTTCAGTCCTTCTTTATCCGACACAGGGTAGAATGAAGTTCATTCCTAAAATAGGATTATTATCAAATGACTTTTCACAGTATCAACGCCATATCCCTTTTCATGAGGTCCATGTATTTCTCTGTAGAAGACTGTGAGATCCTGGTTCTGAAAGGAAGCTTAGCCAATTACTCCACCGACTATTTCTGGGGACATTATGTCGAGAATCTGAAAGAAGCCGAATAAGAGATCAATAGCCGTATTTCTTTCTCTCTCTGAGGAAGAAGAAGAGAGTGACAGCAGAGGAGCCGATCTCCGCAAAAGGAGCTGCTGCCCAGATACCGTCTGCTCCCCAAAGAAGAGGAAGCGTGAAGACAAAGACGAGTTCAAAGACGAAGGTTCTCACAAACGAGATGATAGCAGAAACAAGTCCGTTGCTCAGAGCTGTGAAATAACCGGAAGCGAAAATAGAGAAGCCGGAAGTGAGGAAGATAGTGCAATAGATGCGGATTGCTCTTTCCGAGAGTGCTTTTAACGACTCGTTGCTTCCAGAGAATAAGGAAGCAAGAACCGTTGCAAGAGCTTCCGATAGACCGAACATCAAAAGGCCTGCCATCGCTAAGAAGATAAGAGAACGGCAAAGAAGATTATGAAGTTCCTTATGGTTCTTTGCACCATAGTGATAGCCGACCACCGGAGATAAGCCTAAGGAATAGCCAAGATAGATAGCCATAAAGAGATAACCGATATACTGTAAGATGGCGTAGCTGGCAACACCGTCCTCCCCGATATAACGGAGAAGCTGGATGTTATAGGTTAAGCCGACGATAGCGGAAGCGGTATTGGAGACGAATTCGGAGCTTCCGTTGCTCATGACTTTGAGCAGTGGTTTTCCTTCAAATTTGGTGGTTCCTAAATGGATTAGGGACTTCTTCGAGAAAAAGAAATAGAAGAGCGGAATCAAAGCACCTAAAGCTTGGCCCATGACGGAGGCGATAGCGGCACCGGTGACACTCCAATTGCAACCTAGGATGAAGATCGCATCAAAGATGATGTTCGTGATACCAGCCAAGAAAGTGACAAAGAAACCAAGCCCTGGCTTCTGCGCGGTAGAGAAAAAAGATGTGAACATATTCTGAAGCAGGAAAAGAGGAAGACCTAAAGAAAGAATATGACCATACGTGATGGCGCTTTGGATCATCGCATCCGAAGAGGAAGCTGCATCTTTCTCAATCGAAGCAAAGAAGTTTGCCACCGGTTCCACAACGAAATAGGAAATTATCGCAAGCAGGATACCGAAGACAAAGGTGGAATAAACAACAAGGGAGAAGTAACGATTCGCTTTCTTCGGGTCTTTTTCGCCAAGGGTCTTCGAAACCAGTGCATTCCCACCGCTTCCGAACATGAAACCGAAACTACCGAAAATCATCAGCAGAGGAAAGATGAGGTTTGCTCCGCTGAAAGCACCTTGCCCGCCTTTCTGAGAGAGGAAGATACCATCGGCAATGGTATAGAACGAGGAAAAGAGGACCATACCGATCGGCCCGATGACGGCACGGAAAATCTTTCCTGCCGTGAAGTGATCCTCTAAGCGTACTTGTGACATAAAACTAAAAAACCTCCTGAGGATTACTGAGCGCACTCAGGGTCTTATCAACATGTGCGGTTGCGACCGCCTGTTCTCCGACTGTTGGTTCTATTGTACTAGATAAAAATAAGTCAAACAAGGAATAGAGAAAAGGAAGCGTTTCCACGGCAAAAGGAAGAAACAATTTTTATTGCTTTAATGGAGTGTGCATATTTTTTCCTCTGGAAAAAATAGGATATTTTCTTTATTTCGTAGCTTCTGTCTTTTCTTCTTTTCCGTATTCGCCGTACTCGCAACCGACGTTCCTAGCTTCGATATCATCGATGAGGACCCAGGTGCCGTGTCTCTTCTTATAAAGTTTCACTTCCCCTTCTCCGGTCCCGCCGTTGAACAGTCTCTTATGTCTCTGTACACCATCCGGAGCTACATAATTGACAAAGAGCATATCCTTCTTGAGACAGGAGATATCACTTTCCATCTTGGCTTCGTGGTTATACTGCACCACATGCCAAAAGAGGGCTTTCTCATCTTCCTTGATAGCGAACTCCGTATGGGTTCCGCTGGTGAACTTCGAGAAATTGAATTCGTATTCTTTTCCTTCGTAATAGAAGTCACCGAGGAGCTTCCGATCTAAGGAGATACCGAAAGCCTTCGGTCTACCTCCGCCGATATCGAAGACGGAGTTCTCCAGTTTTTTTCCGGTCTTCTTGCTGGTCAAGTTATCGGAAGAGAGCCAGAGCCAAGGCGAAGTGTAGTCACTTCCCCAGTTCTTATCCGCATAACCATAGGAAGTCTCCGGAGAGATGATATATTTTTCTCCGTTATAGATCACGGTACCGGAATAAAGGGTCTTCATTCCTTCCGCATGCCAATACATTTCAAAAGCGTTGAGGGAACGAAAGAAAGCAGAAGCTCCGTAACCGACATTGAAAGCGACTTTCTTTTCGATTTGTAAATCCCAGCTCATGCTTCCGTTATCACAGAGCCATTCCGGATGGGAAGAAGCATCCGTCACATCGATTTTTCCGTAGCTTCTTTTCTCATCGAGATAACAATCGGAAGCAAGAAGGGCAAAAGGTACTCCTTCTTCTATCTTCACTTTCTTGATGCCGAAGAAACGGTGAAGCTGCGCTTTTCCTTCTCCCCAGGATCCGGCTTTGATCATCAGATAAGAAGGATAGACTCCGTTCTTCGGATCGGCAAAGACGGGCTCCTCTTTTCCAAGTTCCGGATTGGTTACATAGAACTCGAGGAAAAAGGTTCTCTCTTTTCCTGTTGTTTCACTTCTTCCACTGAAAGAGTGCCACCACCAATCGTATCCTCTCTTGGCTAAAGCACCTTTCAGCATATATTGGTCTCTTGAGATATCCGATACATTCGACATATTCTTTTCCCTCACTTGAAGATAGGATAGCACAGAAAAGAAAAAGGAGCCGATTTGAAAAAAGACCTAGGCTATTTCACAGTCTTTCCTTTTCGTCGGAAGGATTTCTTTGAAGAAATCAAATTCGCTCTTATCCAGAGGGAAAAGAAGTAAACTAATAACCGTAAGAGGTTACAAATGAATCCGTTATTAGAGAAGTACCCTGTTGATCAGCTCTATGATACGATGACGAAAGCTTTTCGTAAGGAAATTTTTCTACAGGTAATTGCCGAACTCATCCAAGAGAAGCATCCTTTTTCCGTTTACTTCCTCGACTTTGATAACTTCAAGGAAGTGAACGATACCAAAGGGCATCTGATCGGTGATAGAGCCTTGACCGATATCGCTACGACCGTCCGAGAGAATATTCCCGAAGAGGGAATGCTTTTCCGGTTCGGAGGAGATGAGTTTTCTCTTATTGTTCCGGATGCCATCGCGTATCAGAAAGTCTGGGAAATCGCAAGAAACTATTCCGAAGCTGTGCGTAAGAAACACTACGACTATCTTAGCGATGTCTTCCCCGGTGGAAGAGCAACCCTGACTTCCGGTATAGCCAGATATCCTCTCGATGCCGATAACCAAGGAGATCTTCTCTCTTTAGTCGATCGGGTCCTCTACCGCGGAAAAGAGAAAGGAAAGAACTGCTTTATCATCTATCGGAAAGATATCCATAACGATATTGCCGTCCATCAGGAGAAAGGAAAGGATTTCCCCCTCACTCTGCTTAACGGAATCTATCAGGATTTCAGCGGAAAAGATATCGTAGAGGATTTAACTTCTGCCTCCGAAAGAATCGGAAAGGACTTTGCGATTGCCCGCATCTCTCTTCAGACCGATAAAGCCTCTCATCTGCTTTATCAGGATCCGAAGATGGTTTCGGCTCCTTATAGTCCTTATCCCAAAGAAGATTTCTCCTTCTCTAAGGAAGAACCTTATGGTGTCTTCTATCAGTCTGTCGGAGAAAAAGAACATAAGCCTTATTCTTCGGATATGACTGAGAACGGCGTCCATACTTCTCTTCTTTTCCGTGTCAAAGGAAAAGAAGGAGAAGGCTTCTACCGCATTGATTCAAGAAGAGACCGCGTCTTCATCGAGGATGAGTTCTTCCTCTTCCAGACGATCGCGGATCTTTATACGTTAAAAGAAACGCAGAATTAGAAAATCTGTTGTTTCCTATTGAAAACAATCTTTCTTAAAATAGAAAAAGTTTATTTCAAGCAATCTACTTTTCCTGTGGATTTCCCTGTGGGAAGAAAGGATTCTTTTCGTTTGGATGGTCTCTTGAATAGACCGGAATAAAGATAGTAGGTGGATACTTTGCAAGGATAGAAAAATAAAGCTTCTTCATCTCTCTTCTATGGATTCCTTGAAAGCCGGAATTCTCATAGCGAGTCAATACCGTCCTAATGAACTCCTTTGTCGCCGGATGCATCAGAGAACGGGGAGAAGAAAGAGTGAAGAAAGCAAGCGGTAAAGAGCGGTTGAACTTCTTTCCGTTATAGACTTTCGAAGCCGCAATCATGTCACAACAGGATTCCAAAGCATACACAAAAGGCATCGGCGCAAGAAGAATATCCCCGGTTGTCACATCCACCCAATATTCAAAATGATGTTTGTTCTTCCTCGTATGATGGATGAAGACTTTCGAATAGCCGTGTTCTTCTTTTCTTTCGTTGGCGATAGGGGATTTGGTACCGGTATAGTTCCTCGCACTGATAAAGAATTCCGAAGGCGAATACTTCGATAGATCATGGACAAGTCCTCGCCAAAAAAGTCCGCACCTAGTGCAATAGAGAAAGACGAGGAAACGATGTCGGTTGACTGTATGGAGATGCTTGAAAATCGCGTATTTTGCCATTGCCTTCATTATGGCTTTCTCTCCTTCTCTTTGCAATCGGACTTTTCCTGAGCAAACCTGCTCAAAGGAACAGAAAAGCATGTGCGTTTTGCAATCTCGCGAAAGGGGTTACATATGGGCGTCTATTAAACTATACTGATAAAAGAACTCAACAGGAGGTAACAGCATATCGTATCGTTTCTGTCTGAATCCGGTCTCTTATCACGGCTTTGGTGCGATTGAGAATATCGTACCGGAAGTCAAATCCCACGGTTTCAAAAAGGCGATGGTCGCCTCGGACCCGGGACTTGTCAAATTCGGTGTCACGAAACTTGTCACCGATTTACTCGACGAAGCCGGTTTAGCCTATGAAGTCTATTCCGAAATCAAACCGAATCCGACCATCCAGAACGTTCAGGATGGTGTCAAAGCCTTCAAGAGAATGGGTGCCGATTACATCATCGCTATCGGTGGCGGTTCTAGTATGGATACCTCGAAAGCCATCGGTATCATCAACACCAACCCCGAATTTGCTGATGTCCGTTCTTTGGAAGGTGTTGCTCCGACCAAGAATCCGTGCACTCCGATCATCGCGGTTCCGACGACTGCCGGTACGGCTGCCGAAGTCACGATCAACTACGTCATCACCGATGTCGAGAAGCATAGAAAGTTCGTCTGCGTCGATCCTCACGATATGCCGATCATCGCCGTCATCGATCCGAAGATGATGATGACCATGCCGAAATCCTTAGTCGCCGCGACCGGTATGGATGCTTTGACCCATGCGATCGAAGGCTATATCACCAAAGGTGCCTGGGAATTATCGGATATGTTCCATCTTGAAGCAATCCGCATCATCTCCCACAACATCGTCTCTTCCTATAAAGGCGAACAGAAAGGAAGAGAAGAGATGGCTTTAGGGCAGTATGTCGCCGGTATGGGCTTCTCCAATGTCGGTTTAGGTCTTGTCCATGCGATGGCCCATCCGCTGTCCGCTTTCTATGACACTCCTCATGGTGTCGCTTGCTCCATTCTTCTTCCGACCGTCATGGCTTGGAATGCTCCGGCTACCGGTGAGAAGTACCGTGAAATCGCCAGAGTCATGGGTGTCAAAGATGTCGATAAGATGAGCCAGGAAGAATATCGTAAAGCTGCCGTCGATGCCGTTCAGCAGCTTTCGATCACCGTCGGTATCCCGAAAGACTTAAAGGGAATCGTCAAAGAAAAGGATCTTGACTTCCTTGCTCAGTCTGCCGTCGACGATGCTTGCTTCCCTGGTAACCCGAGAGAGACCTCGAAAGCGGAAGTCATCGCACTCTATCGTTCGCTGATGTAATGAGATTCTTCGCTCTTCCGGAACTAGCCTTCCGGAGGGGCGAAGTTTTTTGTTGGCAAATATCGGATTGCTAAATTCAAATCAGGTGCATTTTTAAATATGAGAGGATTCTTTGAGTTTATGAAAATACAAGCCAATTGTTAATGTCCTGAAGAAAAATCGCTGCGTATTTTTAAAATTAGAAAACTATTGCTGAATTTTAATCTAAATTGTTAATTGCTTTTTAAGAAGGCGAATAGTAGCATAGAGATAGAGGGCAATGTTATGGGACTTGTAAAACGCAAAGCTTGGATTACTCTTCTTTTCCTTCCGTTGTTGGTTTCCTGTGGAACCGATATGCGAGAATGGCCTTATATCGAATTGAGTTTTAATTCCGCTGAAGTGGAAAGCATCCACATCGATTATCTCGATAAAAAAACACCGACCAAACTCGGAGATACTATTCGGAAGAAAAGGAAGGCATTGATAGCATCTATAATCTGCTCGAAGTCACACATGTCGATCCAAAAGAGAAATCCTCGACCAAAGATCTCCAGGATTATGTGCAAAAGGTCAGTATCTATTTCAGTTTAAATAACAATGATATGTATGATTTCAAAGCCTATATTTGTGGCCAAGATACTTATTTCGTTTATAGCGATGAGATTCGATTATTTCCAGCCGATTTTAAAAGTGTGTTTTTAAAAACCATAAATGACAGCGCAGAATATTTTACTGTTATAAAATAAGGAGGTAATGTATTGTTTCTAAAAGGTTTGCTGGCAAGTTGTCTTTTCGGTCTGGCTACTCTGGCACCATTAAGTAGTGCTGAGTTGCCGAAAGCCAATGAATTTGCAGAAAGCAAGACGATATGCAGGGAAACGGCAAAGTTAGAAGGCATTTCCAACCCTGTTGATAATATTTACAAATTAAAAGATCTATCAAAAAATACTTTCTATACTCAAGTTGGCGAAAAAGATGGGTTTATGGTTTATGATCCAGTAGTCAAAAGCTTTATTGAGAAATCCAGGAAGCTCGTTTCACCATATAATTTTAGTGAAGCGCATGATTATCGTTAATTCCCGAATAATTCTATCTACATCGATTTCCTAAATTCCCCAAAACATTCGTGTTTATGGGAATTTTTGTTTGCCTTGCATTTCCGATTGG
>Ga0256406_1006947_pt1 | contig 11035 bp, 7 predicted proteins | sample RumenRJG_03DNA_FD_185986 | JGI IMG/M metagenome (GOLD analysis project Ga0256406, IMG submission 185986) | Bovine rumen microbial communities from Lethbridge, Alberta, Canada - RJG_03 | ecosystem: Host-associated > Mammals > Digestive system > Stomach > Rumen | place: Canada: Alberta | collected...
GTATTTCAGACTATTGAGTGCTTCCTCACACTCTTGTATTTCATCGAAAATAATCAGCGTCTTCCCGGCTATGATGGGGACCTCAGTATAAAGCGCAAGTTCTTTGAGTATTCTTTGGGGAGACTTGGATATTTGGAACACCGATTTTAGTTCAGGTTGTCTGTCAAAATCGAACTTGGCACAATACTCAAAGCACTCATGGCCAAAAACCTCCATCGCCCAAGTCTTGCCTATCTGTCTTGCTCCCTTGAGCAATATTGGCTTACGTCCGGGCTCGTCTTTCCATGCCTTAAAGGCGTTGATAATGTCCCTTTCAATCTTCATCTCTACACTTTTAAGTGCAGAAAAATGTAGCAGAATACATTTTTCTGCGGTTATCAGCGCAAAATTAAGTATTTCCCAGCAATTAACGAAACGTTTTCAATGTTTTTTATAATAATCTTTCCCATCCTCATCGAGTAGCTCTAATCCTTTTCTTTACTTTTAACCTTTCTTACGCCTTATGTCCACCTATCTGGTTATTCCTCTCTTTCTGTGTTGCGCCCTCGGCGTAGTTCAACCCACGTAGCAGGGCGTTCTTGCAAAACAGTTAAGCCAGCTCCTTCCAGAAGCTCTGCGGCAGGTGGATATTCTCCACGCTGACGGCATTCTCAAACAGTGGGGCGATCTCGTCGGGCGTGAATCCGGCGATGCCGCAGCCTATCGGGGTGACGAGGAACGTCAGCTCGGGATGAGCCTTGGCATAGTCGATAAACTTATTGACGTAGGGACGGATCGTCTCCACGCCGCCCTGCATGGTCGGGATAGCATAGCTCTGACCCTGCGGGCCGTCGCCATTGCCCATGACTGCACCGAAGTAGAGGCGTGCCGTGCGTGCGGCCCCGCCCCCGTGCATGCCGGCGAGATTGCTGCCAAAGACAAAGATTTCGTTGGGACGGAGTGAGGTGATGTACTCGGGTGTGATGCGGTTGGAATAATCTTTCTTCATAGTTGGTGGAATTTGAGAAGCAAACGACAATGCGTTTTCGGGATTGAACGTCTTGGCATCGATGCGGCAAACGCCATAGAAGTAGTCACGAGTAATCTGAGGGCCGCGGTTTCGCAATCCTCCAATAATCGCTTCGTCGGACAATCCGACAGCGGGACTTGTGTGCTGCTCTTTAGCCATTTTGCTACAAAATTAATAAAAAAATTCTTCGCCACTTAATTTTTATGTGTCTTTATTCTTTTAAAAGATAAAAGGCGCCTGAAAATGAAGTTCAACCCATTAATTCCGCAACTAATTGCGCAATTCTTTATTAATATTTTTTATAAGTCTCTGAGGAACAATATGTAGTGCAGCGCACCAAGATGGACGCAGAACAGGGAGAACGGTTCCTGCCCGGCATGGAATATATGTACCGCGCCATACTGACCAGCGACCATAACAGCACTGAAGAACAAGTCATTGACAAGTACAATCAGCGAGGCGCTTGTGAAAAGAATTTCGACGTTCAGAATAACGACTTCGGCTGGGCTCATCTTCCGTTCTCAACCATGGAGGACAACACGGTGTTCCTTCTCTTTACCGCCATGCTGAAAAATTTCTATCAATACTTGTTGTCAAAGGTCAGTGCCATTTTCTCCGGCATAGACATGAAAAGTCGCCTTAAGCGCTTTGTCTTTGCCTTAATTGTTGTTCCGGCTAAATGGGTCCGTGTCGCCAGACAATGGATTTTGTATATCTACACAAAGGATAGATGGTTGCGCTACTGGTCTATATTCAAAACCACTTATGGATGAAACTCACGTTTTTGAGGGTTTATTATGTTGAGCCTCACTTGGGGGAAATGGGGTATTATGCACCAAGTTTAGGCTTCCTATGGCCAGTTTTGGCTTGATTTAGAGAATTCACCTGAATTAAGAGCTCTGGCCGATATACTCTGAAACTTTTAACATGGTTGCGGAATTGAGGTAATATATTAATGTTTGTAAATGTCTATTCCCAAATTAGTTTTTAAGCATAATCCAAGAAGGTTTTTACGCTATTTGCGGCAAAAAGTACGAAATTTTCTCGATAAATATCAAATCTCTGATATTTTTTCTCTATTTTAACCATCTGTCTAATCTAGAGAAAGCGAGGAACTTTATAAAGCTCCTCGCTAACGAACGTGCTTATTTGTCTTCTGACAAATAGAACCTCAACATCATTAACTCTGCAAGATGTCTCACCTAAAGTCCTTTGTAATCCACATGTCAGACAATAGTCATTCAATAACGTTTTTAGGAAGGAATGATATGAACAATCTTTCTCTGAGTACTGAGTGTTCTCTGTTGGTTGTCTTATCACTCCAAATATCGGAACCTAATCTTTCATATTCAGGAACAGTATCTTTTGCATTGTAAAACAGTGTGTTTATGATGGCGAAAGAGTATCTTTTGTAAAAATTCTGATAATCAGGAAGTTGCGAAATGATTCTTGGAGATACTATCAATTGTAGAATGCGGAATATTTACAGAAATGCACGAGTATCACAAAAAAACTTTTTGTACTTTTCTTGATTTTGCTCACTTTGCAGTAACTTTGCACCGCTTTTTCCAAACACATAACTACAACACATGAAACGATTTTTACTTGCTACAGCGCTGGCATGTGTGTCAGGCTTAGCGACGGTTCATGCCCGAACCGGCATGCAACCACTTGCCACCACTCCAGACTCAACGGTTTTGTGGGGCGATGTCATCATGGCTAACGGCTGGTCAACTTACAGTTACCGCTACGGAGTGTATTCATTCAATGTTGCCGACAATCCCATCAAGCGCACGAGCGTTCACACGTCGAGCTACCTCATGCAGGCTAACGGCGGTGGAACGTGGTATGATGGACGTTTCCATTTCGTACGCTACGATGGAAGTGGTGACAATCTCCGCGTCTACTACAACAATTACAACACAAAGCGTTGGTTGGACTATACGTCGAAGACTATCAACAGGAAGGATTTCATCGCTGTCTGCGCCGACTATGACGCAACGACCGGACTGAGCTACGGTTGCTATTATAATGCAGCGGGCAATGCCTTCGAGATTGCCAAGGTGGACTACGACTTCATGCAACGCACCACCATTGCAGCTACCGACACGATGTATCTCACTATGAGCTTCGATGCCACTGGAAAGTTGTATGCTATCAGCGAGGGCGGCAACCTCTACACCATCGACAAGACTACGGGCGCTGCAACACTCATTGGCGCAACCGGCGTTCATCCTTCGGGAAGCTTGCAGAGTGCAGCTATCGACAAACGTACGGGGCGTATGTACTGGGCTGCGATTACGAGCAATAGTAAATCAATATTGTATCAGGTTGACACACAGACCGGTGCAGCAACACAACTGAGTGTGTTCCCCGACAACGAAGAGGTCACATGTCTCTACGTTCCTGACGGTCAGTACGCTGCCGAAACCCCGATGGCAGCCATCAATGTTAACCCTCATTTCGATGGTGCTGCTACTACCGGTACTGTCGGATTCCGTATGCCAACCCAGTCGGTTGACAGCGTGGCGCTTTCAGGTCAGTTGAACTATGAGGTGTCTGTCAACGGTGAGGTAAAGGCAACTGCAACGGTCGCTCCTGGCGATTCCGTCACGGTGCCTGTCACTGCTGCTGAAGGCTATAATGTGTTCAGCGTGAAGGTTTGGAACACAGCAGGTACGGCTCCGTTCGTCAAGACCCAACGCTGGCTCGGCTACGATGTTCCTGAGGCTGTCAGCGGACTGAGCATCAGTAATGACAGCGGAAAGATCTCGCTGTCGTGGACGGCTCCTACCAAGGGCGAGAACGATGGCTACATAGACACGGCAAACTTGAAGTACGATGTCGTTCGTATGCCTGACAGCGTTACCGTTTCTGCCGGTCAGACGGCAACCACGTTCACTGAGACTATTACCGACGAGTTCATCAAGCCATATAGCTACAAGGTTACAACAATTAACGGAACGCAGCGTGGCGAGTCATGTCAGTCTGACAAGGTGCTAGTCGGTAAACGCTATGGCGCGCCATACAACGAAGATTTCTCAAGTGCTGACGGCTTCAACACCTATACTGTCATCGACGCCAACAACGACGGAACGAAGTGGACATACAATTCGTATGCTGGTTCGGCACGACTGAGCTACAACTCACGACAAGCATCTGACGACTGGCTCATCACCCCTTCGATACATCTGGAGGCTGGTAAGAGTTATATCTTCACATTTAATGTTAAGCCTGGCTATCGTAACTACGACGAGCGCATTGAGGCGTCGGTAGGTAAAGAGCCTACTGTCGAGGGCATGACGACTCAGATGGTCGAGCCTACAACATTCAACGAGGAGACCTCTCTACATCATGATTTCATACCTACAGAGACCGGTGACTACCACTTCGGCATCCATGGCATAAGCAAGGCCGACCAGGGCGGCGTCTATGTCGACGACATCAGCGTTGTCGAGGGTGTAAGCCCTGCCGATACAGTCGTAATAGGCATTCCACAGGAACCGCAGGATGTACGTCTTACCGACAGTGTTGACCATCTCGTACTGACATGGAAAGCACCGGTAGAGGAGGGCGCACATGGCGGTCATGTCTATGCCGACTCACTTACATATAATATATATAAGGTCACCGAGGACGGCTCAATGTACTATTACCGTAAAGGTGTCACCGGCGACAGTATCATCATCAATGATGTCAATCTGAATGACAGTGCGCAGAAACTCATCCGCTATGCTGTTAGTGCTCAGAACTTCAAGGGCGAGGGCGCTACGGCGAAGAGCACAGGTGTGGTGGCTGGAAAGCCATATACGATACCGTTCAGTGAGACATTTGCTGATCGTCATGCCCAGCACACACCGTGGTGGGGCGACGAGAAGGGACCTAACGCTTTCTTTGTTACCTACACCCGCAGCTATGACAACGATGAAGGCAGCGCATCATGGACCGCACGCAATACAGGCGATGAGGCATGGTGGAACAGTGGTCGCCTGAGCCTAGCTGGAGCTGTTAGCCCGAAGCTGGTATTCTACTATTACCTTCATGAAAACCGTGAGGGATACATCAAGGTTGAGGCTGCTGTAGATGGTAACGACATCGTCCAGCTCGACAGCATTAATGCTGCAGGCCACAATGCCGAGGATGGCTGGCATCAGTCAGTTGTCGATTTGTCACCGGTTGTGAACAGCCGTTACATCGTGCTTAAGTTCCATGCCGTGGCAACCGATTATCCGTTCGACACTAATATCGACAAGATAAGTATCGACAACATGCTGGAGCATAACCTTGGCATTGCCTGGGCAGAAGAACCGAAGGATACCGTTGCCAAGGGCGTTAGCACAGACTATAAGGTGACTGTGACGAACAAGGGCTTCACAACCGAGAAAGCTTACTCCGTCGTTGTAACAGCCGGTGACAGCACTGTTGCTACCATCGCCGGCGGAAATCTCGAGCCACAGGGCAGCGAGACGCTGACCTTCAGCTATAAGCCGTCAACTCTCGACAAGTCGAAGACTACAGCACTTAAGGCTGAAGTGAAGCCGACTGAGGGTATAGCCGACCTTGACCCGACCGACGATAAGGTTGAGAAGAACCTTAGCTTGACGGAATCGACACTTAACCCTGTCACTGGACTTGAAGTTGCTGGGGGCGACAATGGCTACACGCTGACGTGGACTCCGCCTGCAGCTGACTCAGCAACAGTGACCGAAGACTTCGAGAGTTACGACAAATGGTCTACCTCGGCAACGCTGGGCAACTGGCAGAACATCGACGGCGACAGCCTTTCAACCTATGAGATTTACAACCATAAGTTCCCGGGCATGGGCGATCCGTTCGGCTGGATAGTCTTCGATGCTGACGCTATGGGTATCAATTCGAAGACTAACCCGAAGTATGCCGCTCACGGCGGACAGCAGTCTATGGCTTCGTTTGCATCACGACAGAATGATGACTGGCTCATCTCTCCGTATCTCTCAGGCAATGCTCAGACTGTTTCGTTCTATGCACGCAGCTTCAACGCCAGCTACCCAGAGAGTCTCGAAGTACTTACAAGCACGGCAATGGAACCTGCAAGGGCCGACTTCGCATCTGTCGATACGATAAGCGTACCTGCCACATGGACGAAGTACGACTACGCAGTACCTGTCAATACGCTACACTTCGCTCTTCGCAATGTCGGCAAGAACCGTATGATTCTCTTCCTCGACGATGTCACATTCCAGGGCGGACTGTTCGTAAGCCATTACAACATCTACCGTGACGGACAACTCATCGGTACAGTCGACGGCAACACTCTGACCTTCACGGACGACAATGCTCTAGAGGGCATACACGAGTACACTGTCACGGCTGTCTACAGAGGTTATGGTGAGTCTGGCCCGTGCAACACGACAACCGACGCTATCACGACCATCAACAGCGACAGTCGTACCAATGGCACACTTTACAACGTTGCGGGCCAGCGTGTCGGCAAGTCGTATCGCGGTATAGTAATTGTCAACGGTAAGAAGTATATTCAGAAGTAATACTGAGAAATAATAATTCTATTAGAAGGAGGTAAGCACTAAGTGAAGTTGTTTACCTCCTTTTTGTTTCAATTTGTTTAGAATTCCTGTATCCTTAATTCCGCAACTATTTGCGCAATCCTTTATTAATATTTTTTATAAGTCTCTGAGGAACAATATGTAGTGCAGCGCACCAAGATGGACGCAGAACAGGGAGAACGGTTCCTGCCCGGCATGGAATATATGTACCGCGCCATACTGACCAGCGACCATAACAGCACTGAAGAACAAGTCATTGACAAGTACAATCAGCGAGGCGCTTGTGAAAAGAATTTCGACGTTCAGAATAACGACTTCGGCTGGGCTCATCTTCCGTTCTCAACCATGGAGGACAACACGGTGTTCCTTCTCTTTACCGCCATGCTGAAAAATTTCTATCAGCAAAGTCAGCAGGGTCTTCCCCGGCATAGACATGAAGAGCCGTCTGAAGCGCTTTGTCTTTGCCTTCATTGTTGTTCCGGCGAAATGGGTCCGTGTCGCCAGACAATGGATTTTGTATATCTACACAAAGGATAGATGGCTGCACTACTGGACAATTTTCAACGCCAGCTAAGGATGAGCCAAACGTTTTGGATGGTTAACAATTTAATATCCCTAATGGGGGCAAGGGGGCTTTATGCGTTCATATCAGTTAGGATATGGCAAAAAGCCAGTTTGAACAAGAGAAATTGCATTCTGGGCGGTTTTGACCGCAATGACTTGAGACTATTAGTAGGGTTGCGGAATTGAGGTTTAATATTTCTACTAATCCTCAAATCTCATCCACATATTCTTGAAGTTGATAATAAATTTCCTGTGCGCCATTAACGTTGGTAAACCGATTCTGCAATCATATTCCTCATTCTGTTCTGAAGATGTTACTACTGGAATGTTTGTCTCGGTATATTGTTCGCCAGCAAGGGTAAATGTCCATGACACAGGTATCGTTTTTACAACATTGACACCACCGATACCTGCCGTGCGCAATGAATCAGTTGCCGTTCTACCAGTAAAACAGTTTTCGTTCTTTTTATAATAGCGATTTGTCAGGATGGTTCCCGATGCGCCAGTGTCAACTATTGCATCAATCTTTTTCCCTGAACGACCATCTGTTAATGACAAATGGAAAAGGTGCTGAGGCGAACGATAGAAATTAGGAGCATATTTAGGTGTTGGTGTGTACGAGGCTGGGATTACAAGCTGCATTCTGTCAAAATCGAAACAAATCTCACCCAATGGCATCATTGTCTGGTTGCCTATAACGCATTCGTATCCAAGCTCCTCCAACTTTTTGTTAGCTAACGGATTGTCTGTTCTCATATCGACAAGAAAAAATGGGACATTTCGATAAACTAAATCACCAAGTTTTAGGGAGTCCACCACTACTAAGCCTTTGCTATCAGCATAAGACATACCCAACATCTGTATATTCTTGGTCTGTATGACAGTTGCCTTTATATGCTCGGCAAACTTAGTAGTCATTATATTTATACCTGCCCCTGAATCGTAATTGCATTTCACTTCTTTCCCATTGATATTAGCCATAACAAACATCATTTCTGGATTTTTGCGGTTACCTGTATGTGTTAACAAGGGCACACTCACGTTATTGTTTGGCCTCTCCACAGAAAACGTGCCGCATTTCGAAAGCTTAGAATAAATGTCCTCATAGGCTTCAAATACAGGATTTACAGTTTGTCCACCCTTGCGGTATGCCTCGTTCAGACTGTGTAATAATGCGGAAGCCTTATCGTAGTGTCCCAATGTTGCATAATCTTCTGCCATGAAATACATAATTGAAGGTACAGATGAATTTAGTTCTTCTTGATACTTCTCCAAAATTTCTTTGCCATACTTGATAGCGCTGTCCGGTTCATTATAGAATTGACTTATAAAGAATCTGGAGAGCGGTTTTAGAAATGGTGTCTGCAAGTTTTTACCATCAGACATATACAAAGATCTAAGTTCAGCCCAATTACTGCTATTCATAGCCTCGCCTATTCTCTCGTCAATGCTTTTTACTTGTCCAAATGAAATTGTTGCAAATAATAATGCCACAAATGTTATACTTATTCTTCTAATTGTCGTAATCATTATTTTAAGTTTTTGTTCTTATGAAGACTCTATATTATCTACGACAACCAACTGGTCACGATTTGTGACCAGTTCGCTGCTCTCCTTTTTTCCTATTTTATCTGTCATATTTATATTCATTTTTCCAAAATCACAAATTGTGACTTTGAACATTACCATATTTAACAGCATTCAAAGGTAGTGCTTTTAGCCAAGCCACTATTGCACAACCCCTTTCTTTGAAAAGAACGTAAAGTCAATAGTATTATTGCGGTGATTGTACTTTTAGTAATCGCTTCACTCGTTGTACGGTACTTCTTCTGCAAGACCGACTTCGACACGAGCATTGGTGGTACGCCGATTGCTATGCGACTTAGCGACCTGATAGACGGTTGGATCATCGCTCTTCAACAAATGCACGTCGGTGACAAGTGGGAGCTCTATATTCCTGCCGAGATAGGAAACTGATAATGAAATAATATGACGCTTTGCAATAATCTAATATTGTCTAACTAGCCTTTTGATGTCTTTTCAACAGTTTCACGGCCTGACCGTATGGACTCGATGTTACACTCGCAAAATAGGACGACATATCAGTCGTATAAGTGCATTTGAAGTAGCCTTTGGTAAAAAGTTCGTCGTCTGTAAAGCTCTCTGCTAATTGCAGCATTTCACGATGAGCTCCTTCCAACAAATGCTTTGCCTCTTCTAACGTCGTTCCCTGGTGCTTCTCAACTATCATTTTGTCCATTTCGTGATAGTTTTTACGGTACTCGTCGGGCAGATAGTCTTTCTGCTGTCCGTTCCGGATATTCTGTACGAAGACTCGCATCAGTACCTGCCATTCGTAGAGATGTACCAATATGTCGCGCAGACAGCGGTCATACTGCCAGCGCACACCACATTTCTTAGGGTCGCAAGTGAATCCGAATGGTTGTTCGGCTTTCTCCTGCGACATTTTTGATATCTGTTCATTAAGCTTGGCATAGCCGTTTGCCATTGCCTCCAACAATTCTGTTTTCGTTTTGGGATTTGCCATAGTCTTATCATTCTATATTTGTTACTACCTGTTATCTCGATTCGCCGGTTTAGACTCGTCTGACATTCAGGTTGGCTTTAATACACTAACGTCTTTCATACCATAATATTACTTCTTAATCAATCAATCCCCAACATATTGCTTATTTCGGTGTAAGCCCCCCACCTGTTTCGGTCATATTCCCCCACTTTGGATATGGTGATACAGATGGTGCGGCAAAGTTAATAACTTTTTTTCTTAAACTGTCACCTTTTAACTCAAAACGATATGAAGTTTTAACTATTCGGTCGATGATAGAGTCAAGTGTTGTCATCCTCCAAATGGAGGTGCAACACTATAGGCATTCGCAAATTTATCAGATTACAGAACTCATTCTTATCCTCTCAGGGGCGTCAGACTGCCATTATCATAGTCCTAGTTTTTTGAGCCTGCCACCATACTTGTCCATGTCATCAAGTTGCCCTGCCATGTGCCGAGGTTCAGTCGCCCGTCAGTGATAGGAATGTTGATGCTCACACCCGTGATGATGCACTTTGCGTTTGCTGGCATATTGTCTGACCCATACCATTATGGGCGCGGCCACCCCGCATGGTATTGCCGGTGACAATGTACGATTACTCCGACTTTTAACAAAAACAAATAAAACCCCTTGCATCGCAGCAAGAAAACCTTGAAAACAGGCTGGCGCGACGAGAGCGGAAGAAAGTGAAAGGTTTGGAATGAGCACAAAGAAAGCGAGAAGCATGGAGTGAGCACTGACCCCGGAGGGGTCACACCATGAATGACCCCAGGTCGTCTCGGGGGTAGGAGGGCGGCGCGTAGCGCGGCCTCCTGGCACCGAGCGACCTGTGGTAGAGAGCGAGGAGAGTGGAAAGACCTCGGAGATTCTGTGCTAAACACACTACTCAGAAATATCTTGACAATTTTACTCTCTTATAGAGCCGATTTGCAGGTGTTATGCTTTTGCGATGCAGGTGTTATGCTTTTGCGATGCAAAAGGTAACCTGTTGCGACCTAAAAGTATTACACTTGGACCGCAAGTGTAGTATACCTTTAAGACGCAGATTATCAGCTCGTTACGCGTAACTACTCAGCACCCCCCAGTATGATGCGGGTACCTACCGCGTTAATTTTTCACAAACTTGATTTTCGTTTAATTCCAAACCAATGTTAATGCGTCTTAGAAATGGCATCCTTGGACATGTGCAGATACAGCAACCCGTTTAGATGTATAAGAGCTGCTGTAGTTTGAAGCAAAGTCTTTGCCTCCACTTTTTTCCACCCAGCGGTCATTCGCGCCAAAGAGCTAATTTTACAGTTTTTCGAATTGAAGATTCCGCGTTAAGAGATGTAAATCCTGATTTTCCGGTT
>Ga0256406_1006948_pt1 | contig 11034 bp, 8 predicted proteins | sample RumenRJG_03DNA_FD_185986 | JGI IMG/M metagenome (GOLD analysis project Ga0256406, IMG submission 185986) | Bovine rumen microbial communities from Lethbridge, Alberta, Canada - RJG_03 | ecosystem: Host-associated > Mammals > Digestive system > Stomach > Rumen | place: Canada: Alberta | collected...
GCAGATCGCCTGCAACAGTTGCAATGATAACTTTTCCAAGAGCTCCAGTTGCGCCGCTTGCAAGATGCGGTTTCAGAACCTCAACACCCATCTTCATAGCCTTTGCAGCTACCAGCATCTCCGGAACGAAAATCTCGTTGTTTTTGAATTTCTCGCCGACAACACCCATGGCGTCGATCATGCCCTTCTGAAGAATCTCATTGGGATCACATCCTGCGTCCAGAGCTTCCTGAACCGCTGCGCCAACCTTTTTTGCGCGTCCTTTTTCTACAAGTTCAGCAACTTCATCAATTTTAGACATATTCTTTACCCTCCGTAATAAAAAATTTGTTTTTTATATACAATCTTCTTTCCGCGGAAGATTATATTATCTGAATCCTGTCAGGCCTTTGCCGGCTGTTTTCCATACAGCCCGTCTCTGTAGCCCTCAATGTACTCCATGCAGTAGTCATCATTGCCGAGCAGAGCCTCTGTCGCGTAAACAACGCCAAGCAGATCACGGTTGGTCGGATCGAAAATAGCGCTGTCCAGTCCGGCCTTCATAGCCAGAACTGTAAATCCGATATTTACCAGCTTACGTGCCGGCAGATTAAAGGAGATATTGCTGACCGCTCCGGTGATATGAATATCCGGGTACTCCTCGCGGATGGTATGCATAACCTCTTCCACCATGGCAATTCCGTCCTCGGAGGTGCAGAGCATCTCGATCAGCGGATCAATGTGAATACGGCTTGGCTTAATACCGAATTCCTTTGCCTTATCCATGATATGATGGAATACACGGAGACGGTCGTCTGCCGTCTTTGGAATTCCGGTATCGTCACTGCAGAGTGCGATTACCTGCCAGTCGGTATCCGCGATTGCCGGGAAAATAATATCAATCTTGTCACCCTCTCCGGATACGGAATTGATGATGCCCGGCTTCTTGCAGTACGGGAAAACTTCCTTTAATACTCTGGGACTGGGGCTGTCTACCGCAATCGGGATATCTGTCACTTCCTGAATGCAGTCGATCATCCACTTCAGAGTCTCAACCTCTTCGGACTCCGGAACAGATGCGCAGCAGTCGATATAATCCGCATGGGCAGCCGCCTGGATTTTTGCGCGTTCCTTGATGAAATCAGAATCTCTTTTGGCTATTGCCTCCGCCACTGCGGGGATAGAACCGTTGATCTTCTCGCCGATTACAATCATTTTGTTTTACCTCCAATTTAACATAGAAAGATTTCGTTTTTGCTGTAACCCTTCCACGTATCCTCTACACATAGATAAGTATAGCAAAAACTTTCCGTATCCATAATCCGCATATTTGTTGACTTTCGTATATTTAATTCATACAATATGTATTAAGTTGTTTGTGAACTTGTCCGGATTTTTTTGTTATGTTTTGATGATGCCAGTGAATTTCAAGGAAACGGGGCAAGTCGCGGCATCATTTGGTGGAACTGAAAGGATTTCTCATGCTGCTGAGTGCTCAGATCATTGTAAAAAACCTGAATGTTTTTGTTCCGGCCGCGGAGTCGGCCTCTCTCCCTGCCACCCTGACTCTGGGCAGGCCTGTATTTCTCCGTTCTCAGGACGCGTGGCCTGCTGGTCATGTCTGTATCTGCGAGACCCTGCCTGAAACGCTTCCCCGGCAGGCGCTTCCCGAAAATACACTTGTTTTTTTTCACAAGGACACGAACTTTCTCCGCGTGCTTCACTCCGCCAACCTGATCCGCATTCCCGACTCCGCCTCGGTGATTGATCTGTTCAATAAAATTCAGGAAATTTTCGACCGCTATGACCGCTGGGATGAACAGCTGAAGGATTTTCTCCGGAAGGGCAACAATCTTACCTCCATGCTGGACTGCAGCTTTCCGGTTTTCGGGAATCCGGTTCTTGTACAGGCGTCCGATTTTTCTCTGCTGGCGCATTCCTCTGTCATAGATGAGAACGCCGCCCTTCACCACCTGATTGATCCGGCCGTCGGTTTTGAAACCGCCAGCGCGGAAAAACTGGATCCAGAGTACCGGGAGCTTCAGAATAAAAAAGAACCTTTTCTGATGCCTTCCTATTACACCGGCAGCCGCCAGCTCTGCGTAAATCTCTACGAGCACGGCGTTTTCTCCTGCCGCGTCATGCTTTCCGAGGAGATGGCGCCTCTCTCCAGCGAACAGGCTGCTCTTCTGGCACATCTGTCCGAATATCTGCAGGCGGTTCTGCAGAGAAATGAGGAGGCACACTCCGGATCCGGACATTCACTTGGAAAAATACTGGAAGATATTATTATGGAAAGGCTGACAGACTATACGGCGATCGACAACCGGCTTTCCGAGTACGGGTGGTTTTCCAGCCATTATTACTGCTGCCTCTCCCTCACCCGGTCTGTAGACCGGGAAGAAGGATTATCCGGAAACTATCTCTGCCACTACCTGGAGGAGATGATCAAGGGTTCCTGTGCCTTTCCCTACGGGGATGACATTCTGGTTTTTGTCAACCTTTCCCGGTATGACAGGACCATCGACCAGCTTCTGACCGCCCTGACTCCCTTTCTGCGTGACAGTCTTCTGAAAACGGGAGCAAGCAGCACCATCCGGGGAACCATTGACCTGCGCTACAGCTGCCTCCAGGCCAGAACCGCGCAGGAAATCGGAAACAAATATGAAAACTACCGGTGGGTTCACCGTTTTGAGGACATCTCCCTGACCTATCTGTGTGACTGCTGCATCCGTGACATGCCGAGCCACATGGTGGTCTCGCAAAAGCTCCTGACACTGCACCGGTATGATGAGAAGCACCATTCCGACTACTGTGATACCCTCCGTACCTATCTGGAGAGCGAAAAAAACGCGGTGCAGAGCGCCCGAAAGCTGTTCATACACCGCAGCACCTTCCTGTACCGGCTGGACCGGATTCAGGAGATTGTTCCCATTGATTTTAACAACGAGGATGAGCTTTTTTATCTTCTTCTGTCCTTCCGCATCCTGGATCTGAAAGAGAAGGAAATGACGCAGGTGACATACATCTGAAGAGCTTCTTGATCTGCTGCCTATTCTCTGCAGATCCGCAGTATTTTTTCAAAGGAAAGCGGACCGCCGAACAGGTCCAGCGCACTTCCGACCGTGACATTCAGCCGGTTTTTTCCGGCTTCTTTAATCCGGCGGATGTCTTCGCAGCTTCCGACGCCTCCGGCGTAGGTAACCGGCACTGTGTCCAGCCGCCCCAGAAGTGATACCAGATCCCGCTCCACCCCGTTTTTTCTTCCCTCTACGTCCGCGGCATGGATCAGGAACTCATCACAGAAGCTCTGCAGCCTTGCTATGGTTTCCGCTGTAATTTCAACATCCGTAAATTTCTGCCAGCGGTCGGTAACAATATAATAGCCACCGTCTTTTTTTCTGCAGCTGAGATCCAGCACCAGATGCTCCCGACCCGTCTCGGAAACAAGTTTTTCCAGATTGTCCCAACTGACCCTGCCGTCCCGGAATACATAAGATGTCACAATAACATGGCTGGCTCCCGCTTCCAGGAAATCCGAGGCGTTCTCCGCCGTAATCCCACCTCCAACCTGCATGCCCCCCGGCCAGGCGGACAGAGCAAGCTCCGCCTGCTTCCTGGTCTGCGCGTAGTACACGGAATCTGCCGGATTCAGAAGGATGATATGGCCGCCTCTCAGTCCCTTTTCCCGGTAAAAAGAGGCATACCACCCCGAGTCCTTCTCCGAAACAAAATTTTCTTCCGCGGCATTCCCTTCATCCCGCAGACTTCCGCCGACAATCTGCTTTACCCTGCCGTTATGAATGTCAATACATGGCCTGAATTCCAACTCTTCCTCCTTGCCTGCCCCTGAGGGATGCTGTATACTATGTGAAACGACCGCCAACGGGCGCCGCAGCATCTGCCGCGCCCCGTTCCTTTCAGGAACAGAGGCTGTCTGTTATCAAACGGAATCTGATAAGAAAGGAGAACGCGCAAGATGAAATACGAATGTGGACCCTGCGGTTATGTTTACGATCCCGCGGAGGGCGATCCGGACAACGGAATCGCTCCCGGAACTGCTTTCGAGGATCTTCCGGAAGACTGGGTATGCCCTGTCTGCGGCGCATCCAAGGAAGAATTCTCACCGGCAGAATAAAACCCGCCCGGCAGTTTTCTTCGATTCAGAAGAGCGCTTGTCGCGGCTGCGGTCAATGCAGGTTTTGCACACAGGGAACCTCATACCCCTGAAGGGGGTCAGAGGTTCCTTTTTCTGTCTCAGGCACATCCGGTTTTCGATTGTCTGCGGCCTTTAACAGGAGCAAATCCTCCGGACTGCCCTGACTCTTACGGAGCACTCACACAGGTCAGATATTTCTTTCCCGTCTCCTCAAACGCCTTTGTCGTATCATCCGTGGCGATCGCCTTTACCTTTTTGTCCGCCGACGCGTCATAAATCCAGAAATTTTCTGTATCATATCCGACAATCAGCCAGACGGCACCGCTGCCCTGAGCCACCACCGGATACCCTTTACTCAGATAATATTTCAGCACATCCTCCTCGGAACCAGTCAGGTTAATCACCTCATACCCGTCACCGACCGCCTCCTGGAACTTCCGGGCATCCAGAGGAGCAGAAAGCAGTCCGGAAGATATTCTGTCCACATCCAGCATCGCCGTGGTGTTCCAGTTTCCTCTTTCATAAATATACTGCTGGGCGGAATTCAGGACAAATCCGTTTTCACTGTCCGCAAGTACGATAGCATTTGCAGAACTGGCTGTCACAGACACCAGCTGACCGTCTGTATAGACATAGAAGAGCTTGTCCTCCGCCGGAGGCCACTCCAGAACCGTCTCCGATCCGTTTTCCGCCGTCAGCAGCTCCGCATATCCGCTCTGCAGATTTTCCGTCTGCTCAGACTGCGGGAACACAAGGGTAACCTGTTCTCCCACGCGGGCATTTGACACGGTAGAGACCGTAACCGTGTTTTCACCGGAACTGTTATTCATAATATGATCCGTGCCGGCCACAGTATAACCGCCCTCTCCGAGTGTGCTCAGGGTCATATTCAGGGAGCTGTTTTCCCACGAAACATCCGTTACATACTGTCCGTCCCTGGAGAAATCCTTTTTCACCTCGCCGTCCATATTTTCAATACAGATTTCGTACATGCCGGCCTCGACATTTCCCAGAGCGTCTGTCAGAATATTTTCGTCCTTTTCCTTCCCGTAGGCCAGGTCATTCCCGGCAAAGCCGAGCGCGCGCAGCTTTTCCCCCTCCGCGGCCTGCAGCTGGCGGCTTTTTCCGGTTGTCAGATCCATCCAGGTAATCGTGTCAGTCTGAAGAGGATCACTTCCTTCCATCCATGCGGCAATTCCCTCCGACTGCGCAGCCATAAAGCACTCCGGCTCGATCCCGGACTGCACAATGCTGTAGGATCCGTCCTCCAGACTGATCCTGCAGATCTCACTGTTCAAAAACAGGTACAGATGATTGCTGCCGTCAATATAACACAGCCGGGAGATGTTCCTGCTAAGAGTCGTAAAGCTTTGCGCCAGAGGAAGAAACACCTCCTCGCTTACCGCCCCGGTCTCCGCCTGATATCTGCAGACCGTCAGGCCCATGCTGCCCTCGTGAGAACCGGCCGCCATGTAACCGTAGACAAGGAAGGTAATATCCCCATTTTCGGACACCTGCTCAATTTTAATCTCATGGCTGCTGTTCTCCTGCCGGTTATCCGGCGTCTCTGACCTGGAGGCGGCAGCCACTCCGATATTGCCGCGGAAGCTGAAAACCCGGACTGCCTTTCCTGCGCTCTGGTTGTAGGTCCAGAGCTCGCCGTTCGCCACAAAGGCGGTAATATCCCCTGCCTGGTTAGACTTGTACTGCAGCATTCTGTCCTGAACTCCCAGATTCAGTGTCGTGGCGGTAAAATCCGCCAGAGCCGGATTGAAAATCTGTTCGGCAGAGCGACGGAAATCCAGCAGATTCATAGCATCCTGAGAGTAACGGAGACGATAATATTCCTGAACCGTATAGTATTCCTTCTGGCTGTCGGAACTGCCGTAATCCGCCGCATAGGTCACATTTCGATCCGTCTCCGACGTGGAATCGGAACGGACTGCTTCCCCGCTCTCATCCGCGGCTGACGCATCTGCCGCTGTGTCAGCAGAGCTTTCCTCTTTCCCGGAGGCATCCTGATCGGGATCCATGCAGATAATATATTTCATACGGATGCTGACCGTTGTCGAATTGATTGCCACAATCGTAGGAACTGCCTGCTGTACCAGTTCCGGTTCCGTGTCTCCCCAGGAAACCTGAGCCAGACTGGAATGGATATTGACATCGAAGAAACTGCGGTTGGATGCCGTATCATCCGACTCCAGATAATCCACCAGATCCACAGACGACTGCTTGTTCAGCGCGCTCTTGTAGAAATTCTCCGTAAAGTTCAGATAACTGCCAGGATCAATGCCCCCGGCCTGAAGCAGGCGGGTATAGTAATAGACATTCTTCCCGTTTCCGAGATCCGCGGTAAAACGAAGCGAATACTCCTGGTCAAGCCTTATGGTATTCTGCAGGGTAAAGGATCCCCGCAGCATGCCGTCCTGCGCCTGTGTACGAATCTGACCATTTTCCACCAGACTTCCGTCTGAAGGAGATGTAACCTGATAACTCAGACCCTGAATCTGCCGGTCAAAATTCTGCAGTTCCACGGTAAGCGTGCGGTCTGTGGGAAGCGGAGTAAGGCTCTCCCTTTCCTCCTCCTCTCCCAATTCCAGGGTATAACCGGTCATCTCATTGACCGCTGTCCCGTCAACCAGCATATAGGCCAGCGGAAGCGCCGCTTCCTGGCTGTCTGTTTTCTGCACGGTCGTTTTCCGGTTCACTCTATGCGAAAAGCCTGCCACACAGACCAGAAAGACGGCCAGCAGCAGGAATATTTTCCCGATTGTTTTTTTCATGTCGATATACTCTCCCGTTTATCTGCCGGTTCTTCCGGCTGATGCCCGCAGGCAGACTTCCCCTTCCCTGCAGGCCGCAGCCTGAAAACATCCGCTCCGGCACTGTTCTATTCTAATCAGTATCGGGAAAATCGGCAAGAGAAAAAAGCGGGACTGCAACCATCTGTCTGATCACAGTCCCGCCTATATACCTGGTTCAATATTCAATTTGCAATAATTCCTTTTCTTTCAGTCTTAATATATTAAGATCTTCCAGTTCCATCCCTGCTCGTAAGTTTTTCGTTCTTACTTAGAAAGTTCTGTGATCTATGTCCCTTTTCCTGAGACTCCGGAAACAAAACCCCTGCCGCATTGCCCTCTTTCGGTTTGTGTACAATATTTCCTCATCGGATACCCATAAGCTCTTCCCTATCGGATGGTTCATGTACGAAACATTTACCGGATTCTCCTGAGCCATTCCTGCCCGGACGACAATGTCCTTTTCCTTCTGGAAAACAGCCATCCTCCCTTCCGTACCGGATGCTCATTCGCTTTTCCTTCTTATGAACGCCCATGCCTTCTTCCGTTCCTGGTCACTCTTGAGCCTATTTCCTTACCGGATACCCTACTGTACAGTCCCTTTCCGGGATGCCGGAACCCGCTGTTTCTTTACACAGCCGATTGTGTTTTTTTCCTTTATCGGTATTACTCAATATGAGTTGCCAGCTACACATTACCTTTTAAATATATGGCTCCGTTTCCCAGGGAATACGGATACGCATCTTACTCATACAAATCAGCTAAAAGGTCTTTCTCGCGGGGATCTGCTACGCAATACCGCTCTCATATTGAGGATCTGTTGCCGGTGGAGTGTTTCCCAATGGTCTGTACCTCCTTTTCCTTTATTCTAATTCGTCATCATCCTGAAGTTCTGTCTCAGGATAACAACCACATCTGCTTGAGATGTGACACCATTGATTTGATGTGACTATAAAATAGCAGATGGCAGTGATTTTGTCAATACTTATTTCTTATTTTTCTTCTCTTTTTTGTATTTATTTGTTTTTATTATATTTTAATTGTTTATTGTAGTTGTTTAAAGAATTATTCAGAATATATATCATCTTTAAAATTTCACCGGGAACCTTGCGGCGGCCGGATTCTCAGGAACCAGCCGGGTACAGGGAAGCCTTTCTTTCTGGAGCAGAATCCGTCCCCGCTCTTGTCCGGCTCCGGATCAGGCTTACGGTTCTTCTCCGGACAGAAAAACCGGGGATGCTCCCCGCCTGTCAGCAGGAACGGCACTCCCCGGTAAATAGCTACGTTGTGTTTTATTTCTGATTTCTGTAGTAATTGATCAGGCATCCGTCCAGGATGATCTGCCTCTCGTCATCGGTCAGCGCGCCGATCCGCAGGTCAAAGGGTTTCAGCTCTGTCCCGACACAGTACGCGTGAATCACGTCCGTTTTCTCCTCCAGTGCCTTGCGGATATCGGGAAGAAGCAGATAATCGCCGTTCGCAAAGGGAAGATCCCCCTGCGCAATCAGCAGAGGAAGCATACCCCAGTTAATCAGGTTGGAGCGGTATCTCTTGGTGGCATACTCATTCGCAATGTTCGCCCAGCCCCCCAGAACTTTCTGGCAGGAGGCAGCCTGCTCTCTGGCCGAACCGTCTCCGGGTTTCACGGCGAAAATGGTGGAACCCACGCCGTACCCTTCCTTCATTTTTCCGGGCAGTGCTCTGTCAATGGTCTTCATGACAGGCTCCAGCTCCGGAAGAGCCTCCATCGGATCCTCTCCTGTCTCCAGTGCTTTCTGTGCTTTCTGCACTTCCTTCGCGCGTCCGACATAAAGCGGATCCTTTCTGGAAAGTGCAAACTCCGCCAGCCCCAGCGGATTGGAACGATAGGAGGACGTCTCTCCGGATGGGATCAGCTCATCGGTTGTCGTCACCGGATCGTGGATCTCGGAAACCACCTTGAGGATCAGGTTCTGCGGCAGAGCGGACATGGACGGCCAATCCTTGATATTCGGTCCGAAGCGGACAGGAACAGAAGGATCTGCTTTTCCATGGCTGTCAAATACACGGTGCGCATAGATATTGCTGTCAAAGTGATACAGCGGTTTGCGGTATTCCCCGGCAAATTCCGTAGCCGGAGTCAGATACCCCTTGTTTGCCGCCGTCGCCGCGATAGACCGCGCATCCATAAGCGCCACCGAAGCAATCTGTCCGTTCTGAACCTTGGAGCCCTCCCGGTTCGGGAAGTTTCTGGTGGAATGGCGGATGGACAGATCTCCGTTTGCCGGCGTGTCTCCCGCACCGAAGCAGGGGCCGCAGAATGCTGTCTTGACAACCGCTCCGGTCTCCATCAGATCCGCAAGAACACCGTTTCTTGCCAGCTCTGTATAGATCGGCGCACTGGCCGGATAAACGCTGAGTGTGAAATCATCGCAGCCGATATACTGTCCGCGGAGGATGTCCGCCGCGTCACAGATGTTTTCAAATCCGCCGCCCGCGCATCCCGCGATAATACCCTGATCCACCAGCAGCTTCCCGTTATGGATCTTGTTCTTCAGGTGGAAATCAACCTTTCCGTCCAGAGAGACCTGCGCGCGCTTTTCCACATCATCCAGAATATCTTCCAGATTGGCGTTACATTCCTCGATGGTGTAGACATTGCTGGGGTGGAAAGGCATGGCGATCATCGGACGGATCTTGTCCAGCTCTACGGTGATCATGCCATCGTAATAGGCGATCTCTCCCGGATTCAGCTCCCGGTATTCCTCCGGGCGGCCGTGTTCCTCGTAGTAATCCCGGATAATGCTGTCGGTTCTCCAGATAGAGGAGAGACAGGTGGTCTCTGTGGTCATGACATCCACACCGATCCGGTAATCCGCCGAGAGGGAGGAAACGCCCGGTCCGACAAATTCCATCACCTTATTTTTTACATAGCCTTTCTCAAACACCGCGCCGATGATGGCAAGGGCAATATCCTGAGGACCCACGCCCGGCACCGGTTTCCCTGTCAGGTAAACGCCTACCACGCCTGGCATGGGGATATCGTAGGTCCTGTTCAGAAGCTGCTTCACCAGCTCCGGGCCGCCCTCCCCCATGGCCATGGTTCCCAGGGCGCCGTAGCGTGTGTGGGAATCGGATCCGAGGATCATTTTTCCTCCCCCGCTCATCATCTCCCTGGCGTACTGGTGGATGACCGCCTGATGGGGAGGCACATAAGCTCCGCCGTAGCGCTTGGCGCAGGAAAGACCAAACATGTGGTCATCCTCGTTGATCGTTCCGCCGACAGCGCAGAGGGAATTATGGCAGTTTGTCAGCACATAGGGGATGGGAAACTTTTCCAGGCCGGACGCTCTGGCCGTCTGGATAATGCCTACAAAAGTGATATCATGTGAAATCATTTTGTCGAATCTGATTTTCAGCTGCTCCATATTTCCGGAAGTATTATGCGCTTCCAGGATACGGTACGCTATGGTATTGCGGGCTGCTTCCATTTGATCCGGTGTTTGACCGGTAAGGGACCGTATTCTGTCCGCCGCCTCCGGTCCGTCCGGCACAACATCTCTGCCTCTGACCAGGTATGCCCCGCCGTTCTGTAATTCAATCATGCTTTTTAACCTCCTGTAACGCCGCTTGACTTACCCGCTGCTTCTGTCTTACTCTCTAAACAGAATTTCTGCACGGGTACCGCAGATAACACTCACATTATAAAAGTCTGTCCTTCTTTTCGCAAGACAGCAGAAAGAGGCCATCAATGCGCATCTGGGGAAAAATGATGAAAGACAATCACATGCTGAAGGATTACACCGTAACAGACAGCAGTGACAATACACGAACACACAAAATTTTTCATGCTCTGGAAGAAATCTGCGGTGAATGGGATCTCAGCGTCCCCGTCTGGCTGGATCTGAACATCCGGGAATTCCGATCCCATAAAAAAACCCGCTTCACCCAGGACTGCTTTGTCGGAGAAACCATTTCCTTTGATTTCCTTGAACTGCAGATTCTGGAAGAAGACGGGTGATCCGTTTACAGCTTTTTTACCATTCCGCGGACAAGGCGCAGGCAGTGCCGGAAGCAATCTCCTGTGAATGTATTGTCGTCCGCCACGGCGCT
>Ga0256406_1006949_pt1 | contig 11032 bp, 8 predicted proteins | sample RumenRJG_03DNA_FD_185986 | JGI IMG/M metagenome (GOLD analysis project Ga0256406, IMG submission 185986) | Bovine rumen microbial communities from Lethbridge, Alberta, Canada - RJG_03 | ecosystem: Host-associated > Mammals > Digestive system > Stomach > Rumen | place: Canada: Alberta | collected...
TCGCGGTGGATTCTCACGGAGCCGCCGCCGACCTCGTAGCCGTTGATTACCATATCGTATGCGTCTGCATAGATGGAATAAGGATCATTGAGGAGATCCTCCGGCTTTGAGATCTTGGGCATGGTGAACGGATGGTGCATCGCGGTGATACTGCCGTCATCAGCCTCCTCGAACATCGGGAAGTCAACGACCCAGAGTGCCTTCCAGGACTTCTCAACGAGGCCGCGATCCCTGGCGGTCTTGAGCCTGAGCTGGCCGAGGGCCTCGGAGACGGTCTTCCACTTCTCGCCTGAGACTATGAAAATGATGTCTCCGCTCTTTGCGCTCGTCGCGCTGATGATGCCTTTGACCTGATCCTCGGAGAGGAACTTGAGGATTGAGGACTTGACGCCCTCAATGCCCTTGGAGGCGTCATTTACCTTGATGAAGGCCAGACCCTTCATGCCGAACACCTTGACGTACTCGGTGTAGCCGTCGGTAATCTTGCGGGACATGTCGGCGCCGCCCGGGACGCAGATAGCCGCGATCCTGCCCTTGCCTGAGGCAAGTGCTGATTTGAAGACCTCGAATTCTGAGTCCTTTACGATATCGGCAATGTCAACGATCTCGAAGGGAATTCTGAGATCAGGCTTGTCCGATCCGAACCTCCTCATCGCCTCATCCCAGGTCATGCGGGGAAGCACGCCGAGATCAACTCCGGCGACATCCTGCCAGAGCTTCCTCATCATGGTCTCGACGATTTCCTGCAGCTCTGCTGCGGTCAGGAAGGAGGTCTCGATATCGATTTGGGTGAACTCAGGCTGGCGGTCAGCTCTCAGATCCTCATCGCGGAAGCACTTAACGATCTGATAGTAGCGCTCGAAGCCGCTGATCATGAGAAGCTGCTTGAAAAGCTGCGGAGACTGGGGAAGAGCGTAGAAATGCCCCTTATGGATTCTGCTCGGAACCAGGTAGTCCCTTGCTCCCTCCGGGGTTGCCTTGGTCAGCATCGGGGTCTCGATGTCAAGGAAGCCCTTTGAGTCGAGGTAGCCTCGGACCAGATGGGTAATCCGGGATCTGACCTTGAGCCTCTCTGCCATCTCCGGGCGGCGGAGGTCGAGGTAGCGGTACTTGAGGCGCTGATCCTCGGAGTTGTCCGGGTTGCCGAGGTCAATCGGGAGAGGGGCAGACTTATTGATGATATTGAGCTGCTCTGCCTCGACCTCAACCTCGCCGGTCGGCATCTTCTCGTTGGTCTGGTTCTCCGGACGGCTTCTGACCGTGCCCTGCACCTCAATGCAGTACTCGTTGCGGAGTTCCTGCGCCTTTGCTATAAGCTCTGGGTTCTTCGGATCGAAGCAGACCTGGACAATTCCCCCGCGGTCGCGCATGTCAATGAAAACGAGCCCGCCGAGATCGCGGCGCTTCTGAACCCAGCCGAACAGATGCACGGCAGTGCCGACATCGGACTTCCTGAGATCGCCACAGTAGTTAGTACGCATAACAGTTCCTGATTAGTTTTTAGAATTAGCGCTGCATGCCTTGCAGCTGCATCCGGCCGTATGGCTGCCTGAAGAGGAAGGCTTTGAGCCCTCATTCTTGAAATCTGTCTGATACCACCCGGTACCCTTCAGGACAAAGCCCGCCTCGGTAATCTGTTTTTTGAGGGCAGGCTTGTGGCAGACCGGACACTCTACCAGGGGAGCATCCGAAAATTTCTGCAGCTCCTCAAACTGGTGGCCGCAGGCTGAACATTTATACTCATAAATCGGCATATTACACCTCGACAGGCTTACTGTCTCTTTGAGGAGGCAACAGGCACTATCCATAAGAACAACGGCGTATATTATACAGTAAAGCAGGCCGTCATATTTAAGATAATGGGCCTGCTGCCTGAAAAGCGTCTCTTACTGCTCCTCTGCACAGAGCGAGCGGAGGAGGCTTATTTCCTTCGCGTAGCCTCTGAGGTCGTTGGGCGTCTCGAGATAGAACGGAAGTCTGCGGAGGAGCGGGTGGTTGATGATGCGGGAGATGGCCTCGGCGCCAAGGCCGCCCTCGCTGATTTTCGCGTGGCGGTCCTTGTGCGAGGAGAGGCCGAAGACGCTGTCGTTGAGGTGGATGGCCCTGAGCCTCGAAAGGCCTACTGTCCGGTCGAACTCGGCGAGGACACCATCGAGGTCGTCTTTGATGTCATAGCCTCCGTCGAAGATATGGCAGGTGTCAAGGCATACTCCGAGCTTGTCCCCAAGCTCCGTGCGGTCAATTATTTCCCGGAGCTCCTCAAAATGGCTTCCGACCTCAGAGCCTTTGCCTGCCATGGTCTCGAGGAGCACGGGAATGGATGTGTCCTCGGTGAGGAGCCTGTTCAGGAGATCGGAAATCAGCTCAATTCCCTTCTCAATGCCCTGCCCGACATGGGAGCCCGGATGGAAGTTGTACATGGCGTTGCCGAGCGCTGTGGCCCTCTTTATGTCATCGGCCATCGTCTCGAGCGCGTATTCCCGGAGCTCCGGCTTTTTTGCCGCAGGGTTCATGGTATAAGGGGCATGGACAAGGAATGGGCCAAGCTTCCTCTCCTCCGCGGTCTTCCGGAAATGCTCAATATCGCTCTCCGGATAGTCCTTGGCCTTGCCGCCGCGGGGATTTCTCATGAAGAACTGGAAGCATGACGAGCCGGTCTCCTCAGCCTCCCTGAGGAGACCTTTGAGGCCTCCGGAAATTGAAAGATGCGCCCCGATGTTAAGACTGCCCATGATGCCTCCTCTTACTGCCTGATGTAAAGGCCGTCCATCCTCTTCTCGTAATTCTGCATTATCCAGCTGAGAAGCGTCTTCTCGCTTTGGGGGAGTGTGCCTTCTTTAAGCCTTTTCTCAAAGCTCTTCTTGACGACAATGAATTTTGGCGGATTTTTCCTCAGCTCGTCAAGGACCGCGAGCTTCACGTCATACCCTGGGCTCACGTTGTCGAAAAAGAGGTATTTTGATGCGGGAAGGAGCCCTGTCCAGACGTAGTACTGCGGCATGACGCTCTCCGCCCAGAGCCGGTCTCCGGGCCTCGCCTCTTTTCCTATAACCGAGATATGCTGCGCCGCCCTTGCGGAAAAGCGCGCAGGCATGTAGTCAAAGCGTCCCTCCATGACGAAATATCCGATAAGGAAGATGGCAGAGAGGAGGGAGACGGCTGTGAATACCGCCCGCGCTCTCCCGCCCTGTTCCCCCGAAGAGCTGTGTTCCCTGAGAAGGAACGCTCCTGCTCCGGCTCCGGTGAGAGCCGCGCCTATGGTCAGCATAGTACGCTGATGAACGGTCTGCAGATCTGGGATTAGAAGCGCTCCGGCATAGAGTGCTGCGCCTATGGCTGCAGACAGGGACGCGGCCATTGTCTTCTTCTTTCCGGCACCGAGTCTGCCGCAGAGCCTCCAGGCGACGACCGCTGCGGCTGCAGGCAGGGCCCACCAGGCGAACACCTGTGCCATGCTCCATTCATGATGGTTCCAGGGAAGAGCGAGAGCCATAAGCACGAAGGCGGAGAATGAGGCAAGCGCTGCCGCAGGAAGGGAACCTGCTTCACCGCCGCTGTTTTCATGCCGGTATGAGAGGAGGTATGCCATAGCAAATACCGTTCCAGGGAAATAAAGCTCGTCGTAATGATCGTAGATATGGCCGGATACGGAGTTGGCCGCAAAGGGAAGGAGCGAGAAGAGCACAAGAAGCAGGCAGAACCTGCCTGCATCGTCAGTCTCTCTCCATTTCCTGATCTTTGCCGGAACCATGGTGAGAGTCAGAAGGAAAGGGATCCAGAAGCCGGTGCGGAAGAATCCTACAATGCCGACCGAGGGGCTGAGCCCCGAGCCGCCGCTTCCGTAGCCTCCTCCGAAAAATATGCCGAACGAGTAGTAAAGAAGCTCATTGAGCACGCCTTCATGATAAAAATAGAAGGCGCAGCAGCCGGCAAGGGCAAGGAATGTAACCCCGCATATTGCGGCAAGAGCGGCTGCCCTCCTGAATCTCCCGGAAGAAATGAGACTGAGCATCACTGCGAGGAACTCCGCCCCGAAGAATGCCCCGTTGTTGAGCCGCATTGACGCGGCGGCGAACATCAGTGCGGCAAAGAGCGCCGCGCAGGCAAACGGTGCGCGCTGCCCGGAAATGCCCTGCCGCGAGACAGCCGCAGAGGCGCCTGAGGCAGCTGGCGCCTGCTGCGCGTTCCCCAGCATCCTGACAGCCGGATAAACTGAGCAGAGCGCGAGGGAAAAGGCCCAGTCCTCGGTCATATTCCCGTAGAAATACCTGGCAAGATAGAACGGCAGCACAAGGAAGAGCGCAGAGGCTGCTGCGGCTCCTGACAAGGAGAGCCTCCTTGCCGCATAAATGAGTGAAAGTGTCCCTGCGAAAAAGGCCGCAGCCTCCGCAATGGCAATGCCCCTGAAGCCGCCGAGCGAGATGAAGGCCGCGTCCGCGAGGAATATGCCAGGGCCCTTGATGTCAATCATGTCACGGTAGAGGACATATCCTTCCGAGATCATGTGGCCTAAGGCCGCGAAGACTGACGCGTCGAAACCGGGGGCCCCGCCGCGCGAGAGCGGCTCAAAGATGAAGATTATGATGGCCGCAGATGCGGCGGCAAGCAGCGGGCCGTATTTGCTGCCAGCTGCCCTGTCTATCATGTCCATTCGAATCTATGCCCCGCGCCTACTGAATAAAGCGGGGATGATTATCTCACACTGCTCACCGGGCTGCAGTTGCAGCGCTCAGGATGCGGCTGCGGATGCTCATGAATTTGCGGCGCATGGCGCAATCCGTTTCAAAAATCTGAAAAAAGCGTTTGCACATTTGATGAAATCGATAATATAATCGGGACAGATTTTAGGAGATTTGAAATGGCATCTGGATTTGTTATCAGCTGGTGGTGGCGTACTCTGTTTTGATTGCGGGTAGCTGCGATTCGCTGTGTCCATGTGTCATGCAACATTTAACGATCGAAGGGAGCCCGCGAAAGCGGGCTTCCTTTTTTTTGCTCAGACCGCGGAAGCTCCGCAGGAGTACAGAAAGCGGCCGGCAGCAAAAGAGGAAACGGAAATGACAGACAGGAAAAGCGAAGAGCTCAGGAAGGATACGGTGTACAGGGCCGATCCACTCACCCTGTTTCACAGTCTCACAAAAGCTCACGACAATACCATGCTTCTGGAGTCGGCTGAGATAAACAGCAAGGCCGGAACCAAGAGCGAGCTGCTGGTGAACTCAGCGGTAAGATTCAGCTGCAGCGGACGTACAGTTACTGCAGAGGCCCTCACAGGAAACGGCCTCAACGCAGTAAAGGCAATTGCCGCAAATTCCCCGAAAGAGGCCGCCTGCTCCCTTTCAGGCAATGTCCTCACCATCAGCTATCCGGCCATCCCGTCAGGGCTTGACGAGGACTCCAGGCTCAAGGCGGTGTCGGTGTTTGACTGCCTTAGGACTGCGGTAGGCAAAATCAGCTGCAATGACCATGATGACCTCATTCTGGGCGGATGTTTCAGCTATGACCTCATCGCCTCCTTTGAAAAGCTGCCGGAGATCAGGAACAGCAGCAACACCTGCCCTGACTACTGCTTCTACCTGCCTGAGACTACCGTTCATGTTGACCACATCAGCAGGACTGCCGAGATCAGGGGTTTCCTGTTCAGCGGCGAGAACGAGGATGCGGAAAAGGCAAGAATAGAGAAGAGGATCGCAGAGATTGACGCTGCCTGCAGGAGCGGAGAGGACCGCGCCGCGGATCCGGACGATGGGAAGTTCGTGCCTGAGCTCCGCGTAAACCTCTCTGACGGCGAGTTCTGCCGCATTGTCGAGAAGCTCAAGGGCAATATCCGGAGGGGCGACATCTTCCAGGTTGTTCCCTCGAGAATCTTCAGCCTGACCTGCCCTGACTGCTACAAGGCCTACAGGACTCTGAAGGAAACCAACCCAAGCCCCTACATGTTCTTCCAGAACGACCGCGACTTCGTCATTTTCGGCGCATCGCCCGAGAGCTCGGTCAAGTACACGAACGCCACCCGCCAGGTCGAGATGTACCCGATCGCCGGAACCATGAGAAGAGGCTTCGGCGCAGACGGCAAGATCAATCTTGACCTTGACGGCAAGATTGAGCTCGACATGCGCATGGACATCAAGGAGACGACCGAGCACCTGATGCTGGTGGATCTCGCGAGAAACGACATTGCGAGAATCAGCAGGCCGGGAACCAGGCACCTCACCGACCTTCTCAAGGTTGACCGCTACAGCCAGGTCATGCACCTTGTGTCGCATGTAGTCGGAGAGCTCAGGGAGGATCTTGACGCGCTCAACGCCTACCAGGCCTGCATGAACATGGGCACGCTGACCGGATCGCCCAAGATCAGGGCAACTGAGCTCATCAGGGAGGCTGAGGGCGAGAGGCGCGGAAGCTACGGCGGAGCAATCGGATACATTACCGGAAAGGGCGACATGGACACCTGCATCGTCATCCGCTCCGCGTTTGTGAAGGACGGAATCGCCTACATCCAGGCCGGCGCCGGAATCGTCTTTGACTCCGTGCCGCAGAATGAGGCTAACGAGACCAGGAACAAGGCTGCCGCGGTAATTAAGGCGATAGCAGAGGCAAACGGCTTTGAACCGGGGGAGATTAAACATGTCTGACAAGGTATTTCTGCTCGACAATTTCGACTCGTTTACCTACAACCTGGTAGACCTGCTCCGCTCGCTCGGGCACGAGGTTGAGATTTACCGCAATGACATTCCCGCAGAGGACATCATCGCGAGGATGGAAAAGGATGGCGGCACGCCCCTTCTAGTGCTCTCCCCGGGACCTGGGCTCCCCTCTGAGGCCGGCTGCATGCCGAGGCTCATTGATCTGGCTCACGGCAGGTTCCCGATCATCGGCGTCTGCCTCGGGCATCAGGCAATCTGCGAGTACTACGGCGGGACCGTCGGACCCGCGGGCGAGATAGTCCACGGCAAGGTCTCGAGAATCAGCCACTGCGGCAGGGACATGTTTGAGGGCCTGCAGAGCCCCATGCCAGTCGCAAGGTACCACTCCCTGGTCGCGACCTATGTGCCGCCCTGCCTTGAGGTCATGGCAGACTATCAGGGAATGGTAATGTCAGTGCTGCACAGGAAGGACCGCGTTGTCGGCTTCCAGTTCCATCCGGAGTCAATCATGACCAAGGACGGCGCCGAGCTTCTGACCAAGACTATTGAATTTTTAACTGGGAACAAGTGATTATGCATCAGCTCGCAGAAAAACTGTACAGGGGTGAGAATCTTTCATTTGACGAGAGCCGCGCCCTGTTCAATGAAATACTTTCCGGATCGCTTGATCCGTGCCTTATTGCCTCGGTCCTGACCGCGATGAAGATGAACGGCGAGACTCCAGACGAGATCTCAGGCGCTGCGCTTACCCTGCTGGACAAGGCGCTTGCCTTCCCGAGGCCTGACTACAGCTTCGGCGAGATTGTCGGAACCGGCGGCGACGGCGCACACTCCATCAACATCTCGACCACCTCGGCATTTGTCGCGGCTGAGCTCGGCGTTCCTGTCGCGAAGCACGGCAACAGGTCGGTATCCTCAAAGACCGGCGCTGCCGATCTCCTGGAGTCCTGCGGCGTCAACCTCAGGATGTCGCCGGAAACCGCGAGGAAGTGCCTCGATGAGCTCCATGTTACCTTCTTCTTCGCCCAGCTCTACCACAGCGCCATGAAGTACGTCGGGCCGGTAAGGAAGGCTATGGGTACCAGGACCATCTTCAATATCCTGGGACCGCTCATCAACCCCGCGCATGAGGACTTCATCCTTCTCGGAGTCTATGATCCGAAGCTCTGCGCTGTGCTCGCCAGGACTCTCATGAAGATCGGCATCAGGAAGGCCCTCGTAATCAACGGCTCCGGGCTTGACGAGGTCTCGATCTCCGATACTACCTATGTCGCGGAGCTCCACGAAGACCGCTCCATTACCGAGTACCGCATCACGCCGGAGGATTTCGGCCTGAAGAGGTACGACCAGAAGGAGATTGAGGGAGGCGAGCCTGAGGAGAACCGTGCCATTACCGAGCGCATCCTCTCCGGAAAGGGAACTGACGGACAGAACGCCGCAATCGCGGCCAACACCGCCGCCCTGCTCCTCCTTGCAGGAAAGGCAGGATCCCTGAAGGAAGGCGCCTCGATGGCCATCGAAACCCTGAAGGGCGGAAAGGCGATTGACCGCCTGCACCGCTTCGCTGAGATGAGCAACGGCAGGTAAGATGCAGATAATCAATGTCCCGTCCATCAAGGACACCGTTCTCGACAAGATTGTGAGCGAGCGCCTTGACTGGGTGGAAAAGCGCAAGGGAACAGAGCCGCTCGGCACCTTCGAGGGAAGCCTCCGGCGCAACAGCCGGAACTTCCGCGAGGCGCTGCGCTCTGAGAGGCGCGGCATGCGCTTCATCATGGAGTGCAAGAAGGCATCTCCCTCCAAGGGCATGATCAGATCCTGCTTTGATCCCGCGGGGATTGCCCGGACCTACACCAGGTTCGCCTCCGCCATATCGGTGCTGGCCAACGAGGCCTTTTTCCAGGGAAAGCCCGAGTATGTGCGCGAGGTCGCTGACGCAGTGAGCCTCCCGGTTCTCTACAAGGACTTCGTCGTTGACGAGTACCAGATTTTCCTCGCGAGGAAATACGGCGCCTCGGCAGTCCTTCTGATGCTCTCGATCCTGACTCCTGACGCGTACCTTGCCTTCAGGAAGACTGCGGAGTCCCTGGGGCTCTATGTCCTTACTGAGGCCAGCACCGAGGATGAGACCAGGCTCGCGGTTGAGCTCGGCGCTGACATCATCGGCATCAACAACCGCAACCTCAGGACACTTAAGGTCAGCCTCGACAATACCAGGAACTGGGGGCCCCTAATCCCGAAGGATCGCGTGGCGGTCGCCGAGTCAGGACTCACCGAGCACCATGAGGCAAGGGAAATGGCCGAGTTTGCCGACGCGTTCCTCGTAGGCTCAAGCCTTACCGCGTCAGGCGACATTGACCTTGAGGAAAGGAAGCTCGTTTTCGGGAGCAACAAGGTCTGCGGGCTCACCAGGGCTAAGGATGCCGCGCTTGCCGCGGAGTGCGGGGCTGTCTACGGCGGAATAATCCTCGCGGAAAAGTCGCCGAGGTTTGTGAAGGATTCGGATATTGACGGCATAATGGCCGGCACTAGGGAGAGCGGGCAGAACCTCAAATACTGCGCGGTAACGGTCAATGCCCCGCTTGATGCTGTTTCAGATACGGTGAGGAAGCACGGCTTCTCCGCTGTGCAGCTGCACGGCAGCGAGACGCCTGACTATATCGCGGAGCTCCGGAAGAGCGTTCCGGAGAATACCGAGATCTGGAAGGCTGTGCCCGTGGCCGGCTCGTTCCCTGAGAAGCAGGTGGGCAGATACGGCTCTGCTGACAGGATTGTCCTTGACACGAAAAATGCCAGCGGCTTCGGCGGAACCGGCGAGTCCTTCGGTACGGAGATCCTGAGGGGGCACGACCTCTCCAGGTGCTTCATTGCTGGAGGGATCGGACCGGAGAACTGCGCCGAGGCGGCAAAGGCCGGCGCCTTCGGGCTTGATTTCAACTCCAGGGTCGAGGAAAGGCCTGGAATCAAGTCAGAGGACGCGCTGAGAAAAGTTTTCGCGAAGCTCAGAGTTTATTAGGATTTGAAAATATAATATCAGCCAGACTGATAAGACAAGGAAGTATAGTTAAGTATGAAAACACTGTTGAATCCATTCTTCGGACAGTACGGTGGAATGTATGTGGGAGAAATCCTCATCCCCGCCCTGCTCCAGCTTGAGAAGGCTTTCGTAGAGGCAAAGGACGATCCCGCGTTCAGGGCCGAGCTCAACGACCTGATGCACAACTACGCAGGCCGCCCTACTCCGATTACCCTCTGCAGGAACATCACCAAGGGAACCAACACCAGGATCTACCTCAAGAGAGAGGATCTGCTCCACGGCGGCGCGCACAAGACCAATCAGGTTCTTGGCCAGGCTCTCCTTGCAAGAAGAATGGGCAAGACCAGAATCATCGCTGAGACCGGCGCCGGACAGCACGGCGTAGCAACGGCGATTGTCTGCGCGCTCTTCGGCTTCAAGTGCCGCATTTACATGGGAATCACTGACGTCAAGCGCCAGGAGCCCAATGTCTTCAGAATGAGGCTGATGGGAGCAGAGGTTGTTCCTGTAACCACCGGCGTAGGCACCCTGAAGGAGGCCTGCAACGAGGCGCTCCGCGACTGGGCCGGAAGCTTCGAGAACACCCACTATATGCTGGGAACCGCAGCAGGCCCGCATCCCTTCCCGACCATCGTCAAGGAGTTCCAGAAGATTATCGGCGAAGAGGCCAAGAAGCAGTTCATGGAGAAGGAGGACGGACGCCTTCCTGACGCTGTGTTCGCCTGTGTCGGCGGCGGCTCCAACTCCATCGGCATCTTCACTGACTTCCTCAAGGAGAAGGACGTTAAGCTCTACGGCGTCGAGCCGGCAGGCTACGGGCTTGACACCAAGTTCCACGGCGCCACCCTCGAGAAGGGCAAGGAAGGAATCTTCTTCGGCGCGAAGTCACTGAATCTTCAGGACGAGTATGGCCAGATTAACGAGTCCCATTCCGTATCCGCAGGACTTGACTTCCCTTCGGTAGGGCCTGAGCACGCCTACCTGCAGAGCATCGGCAGGGTCAAGTACGAGAGCGTCACCGATGATGAGGCGCTCAACGCCTTCATGGAGCTCTCAAGGAAGGAAGGCATTGTTCCTGCCCTGGAGTCCTCCCATGCGCTCGCCTATGCGCTCAAGCTCGCAAGGCAGGATCCTGAGAAGAAGCAGACCTTCCTGGTCAATCTCTCCGGACGCGGAGACAAGGACATTTTCACCGTCGGCAAAATAATCAAAGACAGAGGACAGTTCTGATGACAGCACGCTATGAGAATCTCTTCAGAAAGCTGAAGGAAAAGAATGAAGGGGCTTTTGTTCCGTTTGTCGTTGTAGGCGATCCGGATATCGAGACCTCTGTTGAGATTATGAGCAC
>Ga0256406_1006952_pt1 | contig 11027 bp, 11 predicted proteins | sample RumenRJG_03DNA_FD_185986 | JGI IMG/M metagenome (GOLD analysis project Ga0256406, IMG submission 185986) | Bovine rumen microbial communities from Lethbridge, Alberta, Canada - RJG_03 | ecosystem: Host-associated > Mammals > Digestive system > Stomach > Rumen | place: Canada: Alberta | collected...
ATACGGGCGCTCGGTGATACCGGCGTAAATTCAACATCTACCCCGAGATCCTTGGCAATGCGCTTGGCATAATACACATCATAGCCCTGGTAATCACCATTCTCATCCACATAGCCGAACGGCGCCTTATCACTGAATACGGCAACTCTTAGCGTACCGTCTTTCTTGATTTCATCCACCGTACGGAATACCGTTCCTGTATCACTTGAAGAAGTGGAAGAAGCGGATTTGCTGGCTGCCGTACTGCCGCAGCCGGCCAGTCCTACGGTTAAAAATCCTGCGAGTAAACCTTTGATCAGCTTTGTACGTGACATATTCTTATCCTCCTTATTTACTGAGCGCTTTTCTCAGCTCTTTTTCTTGTATAGGTAAATGTATGCAGAAAGGCATCCGCCCGCTCTGTCTTAGGGTGATGGAAGAAGCCTTCCGGTGTATTTTCTTCAACGATCCTGCCGCCATCCAGAAACAGCACTCTGTCACCGATCGCTTCGGCAAACTTCATCTCATGGGTGACAATGACCATGGTCATGCCCTGGTCAGCCAGCTCCATCATGACATTCAGCACTTCATGAACCATCTCCGGATCAAGTGCTGCCGTCACTTCATCAAACAGCATCACTTCCGGCTTCATGATCAGCGCCCGGCAGATCGCCACTCTCTGTTTCTGTCCGCCGGACAGTTCATTGGGATAGGCATCTGCCTTATCTTCAAGTCCGACTCTTTTCAACAGTGCCCGTGCTTCGGCTTCTGTCTCTTTCTTAGGCCGATGGACTACTTTGACAGGGGCCAGCGTGATATTGTCCAGCACGGTATAATGCGGGAAAAGATCATAGCTCTGAAAGACCATCCCGATTCTCTGGCGCATGGCATTCATGTTTTTTCCGCCATGGGTGATGGGCTGTCCATCCAGGGTAATGGAACCGGACTGATATGTTTCCAGTCCATTCAGGCATCTGAGCAGCGTAGACTTGCCGCAGCCTGACGGTCCCAGAATGACAACGACTTCACCCTGATGAACATCAAAGCTGATGCCGTTGAGCACTTCATTCCTGCCATCATATGATTTCACCAGATCCTTTACGGAAAGCTGTATTCTGTTTTCCATCTTCCTTTCACCTCCACTTCTTTTCCAGATGCTTTGCATAGCTGCTGATCGGCCAGCAGATCAGGAAGTGCAGCACAAATACCGCTGCATAGATCCAGAAAGCACCATCTGCGTATTTCATCCGGTTGGCATCAATAATCTGCTGGCCGGTCTTAAGCACTTCAACAAGGCCGATGATCTCCACAAGCGAAGTCGTCTTGATCATACGGGTAATCAGATTGATAAGAGGCGGTAAAAGCCGTCTCATGGTCTGGGGCAGAATCACATACCGGAACGTCTGTTTCTGATTCATGCCAAGAGCATAGGCAGATTCATACTGGTGAGCCGGGATGGACTCCAGAGCACCTCTGACAAGGTCCGCCGTTTCCGCTGTACCCCAGAATGTAAACACCACAATTGCACTTGTCTCCGCATCCATCATCAGGCCTGTCCATCTTGAAAAGCCATAGAAGACAATGAACAGCAGAACAAGCTGCGGCATGATTCTGACAAAGCCGAGATAGATCTGTGTGATGACCGTGATGATCCTGTTCTTGATCGTCATGACCATACCAAGCAGTGTTCCCAGCACCATGGATAATCCGGTTGAGATCAACGCAATCCGGATCGTCACCCATAATCCTTCCAGAAGCCGGATCCAGTACTTGTAGTTGGCTAAAAGCTCAATGCCTGACTTTCCCATACCGCAGCCTCCTTTCCAGAACATAGGCCAGTATTGTCACCGGCAGGATGATGATCAGATAGAAGATGACAAGCATCCCCAGCGCTTCCGCCGTACGGTAGTCATTGCCCATCAGGTCCTTTGCCACATACATCAGATCCGGTACGGCAATGGCAGAGACAACTGAAGTTTCCTTGATCAGAAAGATCACATTGGCAAAGAAGCCCGGCAGAGCCACCCTTAAGGCTTGAGGCAGAATGACATAGCGCATCGTCTGTGCACTGCTCATGCCAAGCGACATAGCCGATTCCTTCTGACTCAGGGCCACTGCTTCCAGACCTGATCTGAAGTTTTCCGCAAAGTAGCTGCCGCCCAGAAACACAACCCCGGCAATCGCACTGGCTTCCCCGCTCAGCACCACCCCGATCTTAGGCAGACCAAAGTAGATGAAGAACAGCTGCACCAGCAGCGGTGTATTGCGGCTCAGTTCAATATAGACAGATGCGATCTGTCTCAATACCGGTATCTTTGCATACTGGATCAGACTGATCACCATGCCCAGGATCACCGCCAGCAGAATGCCGAAGAAGGAAATCCGCAGGGTAACCCCGGCAGCCGCCAGAAACAGCGGCCAGTATGACTGCATAATCGTCCAGTTCATAAACCTCCTTTATAAAACAAAAAACAGATGTACGCCTGCACATCTGCCATTCACTTCATGTATTCCACGTGTCGAAAAAGGAGCCTGCTCAGTACGTATGCAGAAATTCAGTTTTATGTTCAAACATACAACAGACTGCACTGTACATCTTCATGGCTGTTCCCCTTTCCTTGTCCAATACTTTACGCTTCTTTTTCATATTGTCAAGTATCTTTGTATGGATTGTGTATTATATGCCGGATCAGGCAATTCCCAGTTCTTCCAGGACCCTTGCCGCACCGTCATTGGCACACGTATCCGCCACAATATCCGCATGCGCCTGCACATTATCCTTGGCATTGCCAAGCGCAACCCCGATCTTTGCCTTATCAATCATCGGCGTATCATTGCCGGCATCCCCAAAGGCAATGACATTGTTCCATGTCAGCCCTTCATCCTTCAGCACTCTTTCTACCGCCGTACTCTTGTTGATATCCTTCAGGAACACATCATACCCGCTGCGGTGGGACCAGGCAAAAATCAGATTATCCATTTTACCGACAAACGGCTCAATCCTGCTTTCATCCCCGACAATGAACGTACCCAGGGGAAGACCATACTTCAGATGATGCGTGCGCTTTGCGTCATCATTGACAATCAGCTCTGCTTCTCCCGGCTTCTTGGCATAGTTGGCCACAAAGCGATCATAATTGGCATAGGTGACAATCGCATCCTCAAACTTGAAACCAAGACCGATATCATTCTCAATACAGATCCTGGTGATGGTATTCATGTCTTCTTCTTTCATCGGATGTTTCTCAATGGTATGTCCGTCATGATCACACAGACAGGCGCCGTTGATCGTACCGATCCGCTCCATCGGCAGCTTAGCCATCATGCCTTTTGGCATGAGGGTATAATGTCTGCCCGTACAGATCAGCAGCCTGTATCCCTTCTGCAGTGCCCTGAACAGGGCCGCATACGTATAATCAGACAGATCATCCCAGCCCGAAGGCAGCAGCGTATTGTCAATGTCACATACAATTAATCTGATTGCACTGATATCTTCTCTCATTTTTTTCTCCTTGAAACTGTGTTATTATAATACCTGCATGTGCCCGTAGCGCAACTGGATAGCGTATTTGCCTCCGAAGCAAAAGGTTGTGGGTTCGAGCCCCATCGGGCACACCTGTCGGTCAGCTGATTCAGCTGACCTTTTTATTTTCTTTTTCCGGATGTATCAAAGTTTTCTTTCAGTGCTTTTTCCGTCAGCGAAATCGGAACCATCAGGAATGCCATCTGTACACACAGAAGAACCAGTCCTGCCGTACCGATCGCATCATCACTGCTGTTCTTCATGAAGAGCATAACGGCAAGGGTCAGAGAAAGAGCGATCCATCCGTTTCTGACCCAGATCTTTCCGATATACCGGTGGGCAAAATTCCACGTATCCCTGTTCTTCATGGACATGACGCTGCGATAGCCATAGAAACTGTTGATTTTCTTCGGCCCGCCATCTTTGAAGCGGTATCCGAACAGAATCATGACAAGCGGTATGATGCATGAAGTGATCAGTGTAAACAGATAGAAATGCATTGTCCTGTTTCCTCTTTATTCATCTTCAAATATCAGCTCTTTCTGCTGACCGTCTGCTGATACAACCGTATTGCGGAATATCGCCTGTACCTGTTCGGTATATTCAGATGGTGTTTCCATGCTGGGAGAATAATGGGTCAGCCACAGCTCTTTCACATTGGCTCTGGCCGCAATGGCAGCTGTTTCATACATGGTGGAATGCAGATTCAGCTTTGCCTTATCCGCCTTTTCCGGATCGCCATACATGCCTTCTCCGATATAAAGATCGGCCCCCTGTGCATGTCTTGCGATCTGTTCCACGGGTCTTGTATCAGTGCTGTACACAACCTTCAATCCTTTTCTCTCTTCCCCCATGACCTGATCCGGGGTATAGGCAATTCCGTCCATCTCTACGGTTTCCCCCTTCTGCAGCCTGCTCCATGCCTTCAAAGGCACCTGGTTCTTTTCTGCTTTCTGCCGATCAAACCGGGCATTGCGCCTGAGATCCAGCACATAGGAATAGCACGGCACACTGTGTCTGACCGCAAAAGCGGTCATGATCACATCTTTGAAATCCATCTCCACTTCCCGTTCATGATATTCACATTCACGGATTTCAAACGGCACATAGCGGGCGATGGACATGACGCCCCGCATGACATCATGCAGGTCTTTCGGGCCGGCAATCAGGATCGGCTCTGTTCTTCCAGCCTTGGCCATGGTTAAAAGGATGCCGGGCAATCCGGCCGTATGGTCCGCATGGTAGTGGGTCAGAAAAATGGCATCGATATGTTTGACGGAGACCCTCTGCTTATGCAGAGCAATCTGAGTGCCTTCCCCGCAGTCAATCAGAAACGCATGTCCATTGAACCGTAAAAGACAGCTGGTCAGCCATCTATGCGGCAGCGGTACGGTTCCTCCTGTTCCAAGTAAACATACATTGAGCATAAGCAGCTTCCTTTCCGTCTCTCTATTATACAGGATCTGACTATAATAGCCTTATGGAAAACAGCCGCAATTCACAGGATACCCGCATCTCAGAATACATGAGCTTTCTCTTGCACCGCCCGCACGCCGGTATCCGTCATGGTCATCCGGCTGTTTTTCTGATCTATGCGGATCAGATGGTACAGGATGGCTATGCTTTCTATCTTTCTGCCAATCACATCTGACTCACCGGATCCTGCTGCGCCCATGTATCTGAAACAGATCACTTTCTGAAGCAGAAAACACTTACAGCCTCTGGGTTATTGTCCCAGAGGCTGTATCAATATGAACTAGATATTTCCAAGTGCTTCCGAAATCATCGGCATCAGCTGCTGCTTGCGGGAGATAATGCGGGAATCAAAGCCGGAATGTTCATCAAACTTTGTTTCCAGCAGATCACTGATCACATAGGACAGCGGTCCATCATACACAAACAGGCTGCCTTCGCCCATGACATCCGTAAACAGCATGACCAGAAGATCCAGCTTGTTTTCCGCCTGTTCCTTCTGCAGATTTTCCTTAAAGGCCGGCAGGATCTTCTGTACTTCCTCCATGCGGGAGTAGTTGGTCTGGCCGATTGCAAATCTGTATTTACCGATCTGATAGGACTTGAGATCGCGGTTGAGAATCTCATGCGGCGATGCATCAGCCAGTGATACACTGGCGCCCAGCATCTCTCTTGCATAGGCATTGACATCGTCAATGCCGGCAATTTCTGCCAGCTTTTTAACTGTATTGCGGTCCAGATCCGTTGTTGTAGCGGATTTGAAATTGAGCGTATCCGAGAGAATGGCACTCATCATCAGTCCCGCCATGTCTTTGTCCGGTACAATCCCGGCTTCCTCATACAGCAGATTGATGATCGTACACGTACATCCTACCTGCATATTGCGGTACATGATCGGATGATCCGTTGTCACGCCGCCGATATGATGGTGGTCTATAATGGCGGTCACATAGGCATTTTCAATATGGCTGATAGTCTGGTTGGGGGCACTGTGGTCCACCAGCACAAACTTCTTGTGATTATAGTTGCGGGTATGATAGCGCGATACTGCCCCGACCACATGTCCTGCCTTATCCAGCACCGGATAGGAACGCACCCGTGATTTATTCATCTTGGCCGCTACATCTTCCACGTATTCATCATTGCGGAAAGTGATCATATCCTTGGTCATGACCCGTTCCACACTGTAGCTTTCCGTAATGATGCGGGCGGTATGCATGGTCTCCATCGGCGTTTCAATGATGGCTATGCCGGCTCTGCGGGCATTTTCACGGATCTGCTCCGAAGCCTTCTGACCGCAGGTAATGACAATGCATGCCACATGCATATCGATCATGATCTGCATCTTCGCTTCGCCGGAAGAAAGAATGACAATATCATCCCTGAACTTGTAATTCTGGGCGACTTCATTGCCTTCCAGCGTGATGATATGCACATGTCCATTGCAGTGGAAGTTTTCTTTGTCCACCACGATCGTACCGCCGATGGTACGGGCAATGTTGGAAAGAGATGCGGTGGACATCAGCTGCTGCAGATCAGCAGTCGGATGAATTCTGACCCGGGAAAGATCACTGGTCGTACAGATCCCGACCAGGTTTCCTGCATCATCATTGACAAACAGGGAACGGTTCTGTGTATGCAGCATCACATGCCATGCATGATGCACCGTTTCATCATGACGGATAACCGTCGGCTGATCCAGGTCGATGTCAGATAAAGCGGCACGGGCATCGGTTAACAGCAGGGGATTTTCCTGATGGAACCGCTTCAGGATGAATTTTGTCTCTTCATTGAGCGGACCCTGCCGGCAGGCAATGGCTTCTTTTCCTGTCTGACGCAGCAGATTGGCATACGTCAGTGCCGAGCAGATGGAATCACTGTCTGGATGTTTGTGGCCGATGACATAAATTGTGTTGTTCATAAAAAATTATCCTCTATCAAGAAATAATGGAAAAAACATCTCTGCGGCGATCTTCAGGAACTTCTTTCTCTTGAGATGGATGACCGATGGCAAGCGCACCGACACAATGGAAGCCTTCCGGCACCCCCAGGGCTGTACTGAGTTTACAATAGGCCGGACAGTTCATGACTTCCTGTACAAAAGCAATCCAGCAGGAACCCAGCCCTCTTTCCGTACAGGCATACATCACACTGCTTAAGGCAAGCACGGTATCCGTATCCGGGGCAATACCCTCATTTCCGGCAAAGCCGATCCACAGCAGCGGTGCATCATGACAGTTTCCTGCCGGTTCATGCAGGGCTTCAATCTGATGAATGATATCGCTTCTTGTAATCAGAACAAAGAACCATGGCTGTTCATTCATGGCGCTGGGCGACAGAACTGCCGCCTCCATCAGGGCGCTTATATCCTCATGGCTTACGGGTTCAGCTGTAAAGGAACGGATGGAACGTCTTTTCTCTGCCAGCATCATAACTTATTCCGAAAGAATTTCATTGCCATTCTCGGTAATGAGAATCGTATGTTCCCATTGGGCTGAATCACTCTTATCTTTTGTATAGATCGTCCAGTCATTATAGGCATCGATGTAGACGGCAGCCCTGCCGGCATTGATCATGGGTTCAACCGTAATCACCATGCCCGGCACTAACAGCATACCGGTATGGGCCTTGGCAATATGGGCAACAAACGGATCTTCATGAATCTCCATGCCTACGCCATGTCCGCCCAGCTCCCGGACTACCGAATAGCCCTGCTTATGGGCATACTTTGCAATGGCCGCACCGATATCCCCTACTGTATGCCAGGGCTGGGCAGCCTCAATGCCGATCTCCATGCACTTCTTTGTCTCTTCGACAAGTCTTCTTCTTTCTTCCGACACTTCCCCGATCATATACATCCGGGAAGCATCGCCATAGTAGCCCTTATAGTAGGTTGTGCAGTCAACATTGATGATATCGCCGTCTCTGAGCTTTCTGTGACGGGCCGGAATGCCATGGCACACTTCATCATTGATGGAAGTGCAGACAGCCTTGGGGAAACCTTCATAGCCAAGGCAGGCACATTCCCCGCCCAGCTCTTTAGTCGTATTCATGACAATATCATCAATATCCTGGGTGCTCATGCCTTCATGAATGCCTTTCGACACGGCATCCAGCACAAGTGAGTTGATGCGTCCTGCTTCCCTGATACCGGCAATCTGACTGGGTCTTTTGATCAGTTCGGGATCCGGTATTTCCTTATGATGTCTCTGTTCGATGGCCAGCTTTTCCTGCAGGTCTTCGGACAGCGGTTCTGTTTTGAAATAGCTGTATGCCTGTTTTACTTCTTCTTCCTTGCTCATATACACTTCTTTCTAATTAATGACGGTCTGTACTGCCGATGCCGCCGGTACGCTCTGTTACGGTATCATCATCTTCCGCTAAGCCGTATCTCATGAAGATGCCCTGCAGAAAAGCCGTGCCGGCTGATAGAGACATGGTTTTATCCTGATTGGTGTCATTGGTGATGCGGGCAAAGATATGGCCTTCATTATCCGCATGGTAATAATCACTGTCAATCACACCGACGGTGTTGTTCAGCTGCATTCTGTATCTGAACCCGAGCGAACTTCTCGGCATCAGAAGCAGTACATAATCCCGTCTCATTTTAACACGGATTCCCGTCGGTATCGTGACGGTCTGCCCAGGCTTCACCTCAATCTCTTCCGGCAGGAAGAAATCATAGCCGGCCGATCCTGCCGTTGCCCGCCGCGGCAGCTTCAGATTCTGATATATTTCCGAAGGATTTCCCTTGAGAAGTCCCTGGCTGTCTTTGATGAACTCTTTCTCTGATACCAGTTCAAAACGTCCTGCTGTTTCCATTCTTTCTCCTTATCTGTTCTGGAAGGAAAACTCCTTCATCCACATCACAATAAAATCCGCAATGGACTGTTCAAACGGATACAGCGTCAGGATCGTATTCTCGGAAAAGAACTGATGATCCGGATAGAAGGCCGCATGAACCATATGGCTGATGACACTCTTATGGTCCATCCCGCCGACAAACCGCGCCTTGTCCAGTAATGACGCCTTATGGGAAACAAAGTTCTCATTGACACAGTCCGCAAAGGCCGCAAAGACAATATTGCGGGCCTCTTCCAGCGTAAATACTTTCTCTTCATCCGCCCCGGCAAGATCCAGGCACTGATCCAGCATCGCTTCAAAATAATCTCTGTCCGTCAGATACGGCAGACGCGTGATTTCTTTAATACGGTCGGTAATCAGCTGGTCTGAGCGGAACCGGTCATTGATATTGCTGGCAAGCTTGATACGTGTCTCAAGCTTTTCCACTTCAATATACCAGCGTTTGAAAAACCGCGGCATGCCATAGGGCTGCAATGTATACTTCAGCCCCATATATACACCATAGATCTTGCGCACATCATTTGCCCCGAGCTTATACAGATGAACGATCTTCTCATGGGAGAAATCCAGGAAATCCCCGGTTTCACTCTTGGGATAGACATAATGGATGTTGGAACGGCGGATCATGTTGGGATGGTTGGGATCATGGTTCATATCCAGGACCAGCACATCCTCTGCCCCCATGCGCAGGGCATAGTCAATGGGACAGTTGTCAAAATAGCCTCCGTCAATATACTCCACCCCGTCAATCACCTTCACCGGAAAAGCCGGATAGGCTGAGGCACTGGCAATCAGCCAGTCCTCGCCATGTTCCTTCATCATGGCCTTATTGACATAGACGCCTTCATGGCCTTTGCGGGTAGCGGTGATCAGACCGAAATCCATGCGGGAAGCGAAGAATTTCTCAGGGTTGTATTTTTCATGTACGTATTGAATAAAAGGAGAAATATCCAGTCCCCGGTCTTTGATGTAGGCAAGGAAGGTCTGCTGCATTTCCTTGTCTTTCATGAGTGTATTCAGATTGAAATCCAGCGGATTTGCCCCGTTGATGATCTGTGACATGGAAAGATGATCATACATATCGATCATCCCGTCGATATCTCCCTGTACCACAAGTGCCGCGTTGAGAGCTCCTACCGATACACCGGTCACAAGATCCCAGTCATCTCTTCCCATTTCCATGCAGGCCCGGATCGCCCCGGCCTGGTAAGCCCCACGGGTGCCTCCGCCCGCCAGTACGAGTGCTTTCTTCATATACGTACGCTCCTTTCTTCAGCGATGCCATTATACACTGTGCTTCAGCCCGCTGGCAGAGCCCTGGGCTGTGACAGTTTCATGACAGCGTCAAAAGACATTTCAGTCCTGTACATTGTGATATTGCACGTATTTCCTGTCAAACTGAACAGATAAATACGCTATAATGAAGCCCGGAGGCATTTTTTTACATGAAACTCAACGCAGCAGTATTTTTCGGCGGTGAATCCGTTGAACATGAAGTATCCATTATCTCTGCCCACCAGGCTATGGAATCCATGGACAGAAACAAATACAACGTTATTCCGATCTATGTCGCTAAAAACAGAAAGCTCTACGTGTCTGAACTGCTCAATGACATGAAGAACTACAAAGACCTCAATGGTCTTGTCGCCAAGTGCACCCAGGTCACTTTGGCCAATGTGGACAACCGGGTGGTCATCCTGCCGGTAAAGACATCCTTATTCGGCAAAAAGGAACTTGGCACCATTGATGTGGCCATTCCGATCATGCATGGTACTAACGGGGAAGACGGCACCATCCAGGGATTTCTGGAAATGCTGAAAGTGCCGTATGCCGGGTGTGATCTGTATGGTGCGGCGGTCGGTCAGGATAAGGTTCTGATGAAGAACATCCTCAGAGACAACGGCCTGCCGATGGCAGACTGGTTCTATGTCTACAGCGATGAACTGGAAGAACATCAGGAAGAGATCCTGAAGAAAGTACATCAGATCGGCTACCCGGTCATTCTCAAACCGAGCCGTACCGGTTCTTCCGTAGGCATTGCCATTGCCCATAATGATGAAGAATATCTGAGCTGCTTTGAAGATACTAGACAGTATGATGAAAAGGTCATCACGGAAAAAGTCATTCATCCGATGCGGGAAATCAACTGCTCTGTCCTGGGTGATAAGCACCATGCAAAAGCTTCCGT